>OFGB01002330.1_pt1 | contig 10372 bp, 7 predicted proteins | sample 1521491 | NCBI WGS metagenome assembly OFGB01 (sample SAMEA3504095, study PRJEB24116) | mouse gut metagenome | biome: mouse gut; feature: mouse-associated habitat; material: faeces | place: Denmark | collected 2011
GGTCTGCGTAATTCTCGGCACCTATGCGCTGTTTACGTCCGGAAGCATCGCTATTCTTAAGGGGCTTCGGAAGAATAAGAAGTTCTATTATCAGGCAAAGAATTTCAGCGCGGTGTCCGGGATGATCTATCGGATGAAGCAGAATGCGGTGGGACTTGCCAATATTTGTATCTTAAGTACGATGGTACTGGTTATGATCTCTACAACCATTTCCCTCTATGTAGGAATGGAGGATGTGTTAAGGACGAGATATCCGAGAGAGTTCGAGGCGAAGACGAACGTCTCCTCGCCGGAGGCGGATCAGGCGATTGACAGGATCATTGAGGAAGAGATGGCGGACGCAGGAGTGGAACCGAAGTCTGAGCTTCGGTATCATGACGGGAGTATGGCGGCTGTCAGGCAGGAAGACGGGTTTCAATTGCTGCAGTTTGGAAACTATGCAGAAGAGGATACGACGGAGATCATATTGATTCCGCTCGAGGATTATAATCGCATGGAGGGCGAAGAGGGATCTCTTGCGCCGGACGAGGTCTATGCATATAGTACAGGCGAAGACTGGGGCGGGGATTCTGTCAAGATAGGAGATAAGACATACCGTGTGACAAAGGAACTTAAGAATCTTCAGATTGATCCGAAGAACGCGCAGAATATGATGTCCAGTTATTTTTTCATCTTCTCCGACGCAGGGCAGATACAGGAATTGCTGGAAAATGTCTATGAAGACAGCGGTATGCAGGAAGATTGGGTAGAACAGGTATCTACAATCAATTATCGGGTGGTTTTTGATCTGGAAGGAGACGAAGAGGATTGCCTGAATGTGATGCGGGCCATACAGTCCAGAGTTGAAGGTGAAGTCAACGCCGCTTTCTGCGAGAGCAGAGAGCTTAGCAGGGAAGAATTCTATTACTTATACGGCGGGCTGCTTTTTATCGGTATTTATCTTGGAGCTTTATTTCTGATGGCGACGGTGCTGATCATGTATTACAAGCAGATTTCAGAAGGGTATGACGACAGAGAGCGGTATCAGATTATGCAGAAGGTGGGAATGAGTAAGCGCGAGGTCAAGGGAGCCATAAGAAGTCAGGTACTTCTGGTATTTTTTCTGCCTCTTGTAACGGCAGTCGTTCATATTACCGTGGCGTTTGACGTGATCACAAAGCTTCTGGCGGTACTGAACCTGACGAATGTATCTTTATTCCTTTCATGTACGATCGCGACGGTAATCGTGTTCGCCGTATTCTATGGCATCGTATTCTCGCTGACGGCAAGGGAATATTATAAGATTGTGAATTGAACCAAATTATATGATGCGCAGAGATATGGAATAGACTTTATCTTCTGCGCATGATATAATTCATACTGTAAGACAGCAGTACAGCGAAATATAGGAAGCGGAATGTAGAAAGCAAAATATAGGAAGCAAAATATAGGAAGCGGAATATAGAAAGCAGAATATAGAAAGCAGAATACAAAAAGCGGAGGAGAAAACCATGACAAAAGCGGGAGAAAGAGAAGTAATAAAAGCAGAACACGTAGGCGGAGGAGCCGGATTCATTATGAAGGAAGCGCTGCTTAGTGTGCAGGAGCTGGGGGATCATTGCAGAATGTTCAGCAAAGTAACTATTCCGCCCAATTGCGAGCTTGGTCATCATGAGCATCATGGCGAGACGGAGACCTATTACATCCTGAGCGGGACAGGTATGTACGATGATAATGGTAAAGTCCTCCAGGCGGAAGCAGGAGACGTTTTCTTATGTAAAGACGGCGACGGTCACGGCATGAAGAATACCGGAACAGAGGATCTGACTTTCATAGCTTTGATTTTGAAGAAGTAGAAAATTCGCGCTGGAAGTAATTTTTTCAGTTTTTCTGCTTCTGGCATTGCCATTCATAATCAAACAATGGTATAATCAGAAGATGAATGCCAGGCAAGGTATGTCTGTGAATAAGCAACGAAAGAAGCAGGTGTCAGACTTGAAAAATAAAATCCAGAAATTTTCCAAAGGAGATTTTCAGTTATCACAACCTGATGTCATATTTGATGAGACCAATCTGGTACTCATTATCGGAGAAGGGGAAGTATATCGGGGGAATTTTACAATTAAGGCAGAAGGCGGAAGGAAGGTACGAGGGCTGGTCTACTCGTCTTCTTTTCGTGTGCATTTCAGGAATTCAGGGTTTGACGGAAATCCGGCAAAAGTAGAATTCACATATGACGGGAAAGGACTCAGACCGGGGCATGTGGAAGACGGTATCTTCACGGTGGTGTGCAACGGAGGGGAATATGAGTTATCAGTTACCGCGATTATCGAGAAACCGTATGTTATGACTTCTTATGGTAAGGTGCAGAGTACGGATGATTTCCGTAAGCTGGCGATCAAGGATTTTTCGGAAGCAGGGAGGCTGTTCCGTTCCAGAGAGTTCTATGAGATTCTGAAGTATGAGAACGAGCGTATCTTTTATCTGTATGATAATATGAGGAAATGGTTCCTGGGAGATCAGGCTCTGGAAGAATTTCTGGTGGGGATCAAGCAGAAGGAGTGTCTCTTCCTGACGCTTCCCGGAGAAGGAATGCTCTTTGAAGATCTGGCAGAATCGACGAAGGGGACGCTTACGATCGTGAAGAATACATGGGGATTCATGCCGATTCATATAGAACCGGAAGGGAAGTTTTTAAAGGTTCAGCGTTCGGAGATCAGCACGGAGGATTTCATCGGGAATGCTTATGAGATCGAATATGTGGTACGGCCGGAGTTTCTTCATGGGGGACGTAACTTTGGCGCGCTCAGATTCATTACGCCCTACGAGACTCTGACGTATGAGATTGAAGTGCTGCAGAACCAGAAGGAATACAGCGAGAACCGCAGGATGCCGGAACTCCTGGTCGCACAGATCCTGAAGGAATATATCGGATATGTGGCGGGAAGGATCGAACTGGATAACTGGATGGAAAGCGCGGTTGAGAAGATGATATCCCTTCGGAAGCTGAATCCGCAGAGCGAGATGTATCAGTTGATGCAGGCGCACGTATATCTGGTGGGGAACAGAACGGAAGAGGCGAAATGGATCCTTGAGAATTACAATTATAACCGGTTTGCGATCGGAAAGGATCCGATGACAAACTGTTATTATCTATATCTGACGGCGTTGGTGCGGGGGAAGAAGAACCATTCGGAACGTGTGTTGGACGAAGTCGGGAAGACTTATATGAGACATCAGGATTCCTGGCTGTTATTATCCATGCTTCTGGATCTGGATTCAAGATATAAGACGCCGTATAAAAGGATTGAATTACTGGAACAGCAGTATCAGTACGAGATGCACGGCGTGCTGTTTTACTTGGAGGCATACCAGTGTTACCAGGAGAGACCGACGCTTTTAAAAAAGTTAGGACGCTTCGAGATCCAGGTGCTGAATTTTGCGTCAAAATATCGTTTGATGACCAAAGAACTGGCTCTGTATGTGGCGAATTTTGCCAGTCAGCAGAAACAGTACAGCGATTCTATGTTCCGGATTCTGGACCGTATTTATAAAATATATGACGAACCTATGATATTAAATACGATCTGTACTTTGTTGATTCGGGGAAATAAAGTACAGAAACGATATTTTGTATGGTATCAGCGTGCGGTGGAGGCAGAGCTTAAGATTGCGCAGCTCTATGAATATTATATGATGACGGTGGATGAAGAAAGTGTAAAGGGACCGCTTCCAAAAGTGATCCTGCTTTATTTCATGCATGGAAATTCGCTTAATTATAAGAAGGCGGCGTTATTATATGCGAATCTGGCAATCTATGAGGAGCAGGCGGGAGATCTCTATCTGAATTACCGCGAACAGATGGTAGCGTTTACATGGGATCAATTGATGAAGAGGCATATCACGGAATCATTACGTGTTTTGTACAAGCGTTTCTGTAAACCGGAGGAGATGTCGGCGGATCGTATGGAGGCCATGCGTGATATCTGCTATTCTTATATGGTCTCAACCAAGGCCGTGAATATGAAGTGTGTTCTGGTGATCGAGAAAGACGGGGAGATCCGGCAGAGGGTTCCTTATGACGGAGAAGAAGGGACAGTAATACGGTTATATGATAAAGAGTCCAGAGTCGTATGGGAATCTGTAGAGGGAAGACATTATACAGATTCTATAGTGTACGAGACCCGGCGTCTTTTCTATGAGCCGCGTTTTGTGGAACTATGCCGTAAGTATGCCGCGACAACCGGCGTATGGGAGCAGGAGAATGAAAAAGAAAAGCCGACGTTCGATGGGGTGAAAGAAAAAGGGATTAACGCATTCGACGAGAAGGATGTATTTCGGCTGTGCAGCAGGAAGATTCGGGACGATAACTACGAGGAAGATGAATTCCTTAGTTATCTGAGTTTCGAACTGTTCAAGAGGCAGCAATTTGACAAGGTAACCCTGATGTATCTTGCAAATTATTATTGCGGTCCTACAAAGAATATGAAGATGCTTTGGAAGGTTTTGAAGGAAAATGAGATTCCTGCCTACAAGATCAGCGAACGCATTATTACACAGATGCTGTTCTCGGAGAATCTGCTCCAGGAAGAGTGTATTTTTGAGGACTACTATCGGTCGGATAACGTCTATTTCCGTCTGAAACAGGCATATCTTGCGTACGTTTCCAGAGAATACGTGGTATGCGCAAGGGATCTGGAATCAGTTGTATTTGATATTGTTGCGAGCGAATGTGACGAGAAGGAAGACCTGCCGGATATCTGTAAGATCGCGCTTCTAAAATATTATTCGGATCATGATTATACGGCGGCGCTTGAGGTGGTGCTTCATCAGGTATTAAGAGAGATGTGCGAGAAGCAGATTGTGTTCCCCTACTATCTGAAATATAAGGAAGAGTGGTTAAGGGAACTGCAGCTCTATGATAAAGTCATGGTTTCGTACCAGGCAAGACCGGGAAGCAGAGTGACGCTGTATTATAAGATGAAACACGGAATTCGCGATGAATTGGGGTATCAGAACGAGGTTATGATGCCTGTATATGAGAATCTATATGTAAGACAGTTTGTGCTGTATAATGATGAGTCTATCAATTATTATTTCATTGAGACCAGGGGAAAAGAGGATATTATAACGGAGAAAGAAATCCTGAAGAACGAAAGAGAAGTGACGGAGTCGGGCAAATACGGACGCCTGAACCGTATGGCGGATATGGCGACTATTTCACGTAAGAAAGCGATGATGGAATATAAAGAAGAGGAGATTATGGCGAAAAGACTTTTTAAGGTCTATTAGTATGAGAGGAGGGGAGGATAATGAAGAAAGACGTAATTCTGGGTTATGATCTGAATGAGAAGTATTGTCAGATCAGTTTCTACGACGAGACGAAGGAAGAACCAGAGACGATGGAGACAGAGACAGATAATTATCAGATTCCCCTGATGCTGGGTTATTATAAAGAAAAATGGGTTTACGGAAAAGAGGCAAAGAGGCTGGCCGCTCTTCAGGAAGGTATCACTGTGACGGATATTTTTGAAAAGGCTGTCCGGCAGGAGAAGGTAAAAGTCGGCGCAAGAAAACGTGACGGGGTCTGGCTGCTGGCCAAATTTATTAAATTGACGCTTGAGGAGTTTGAGGAGATAAGCTTTATTACGTTTTCCGTACCTTATACGAATATTGATATGTCTAAGATGTTAAAAGGGATTGGCCATTATCTTGGAATACCGAAGGAGCGGGTCTGTGTCCAGGACTATAAAGAAAGCTTCTGTCAGTATATGTTCTATCAACCAAAGGAATTGTGGCAATATGAATCCGCGCTGTTTTATTGCGACGCCCAGGAGATCCGGGCTTATATGCTGAGAAGACTGAATACGATCGGCGTGAAGGAGCGGGAATTATTCGTGACGGTGGAAGAGGTTGCAAACGCGCAGATGAGAGAATTGGCGGCGATCTATCCGATCTTGAATAAGGATCAGGAGCAGGATGCGGACGACAGGTTCAAGACTTTTATACAGAGTGTCTTCGAGAAAAAGGTAGTTTCTTCGGTGTATCTGACCGGAGAAGGATTTGAAAATAACTGGTATCCCAATTCATTAAAAGTGCTGTGTAACGGAAGACGGGCGTTTATCGGCAATAACCTGTACAGCAAAGGCGCGTGCTATACTTCTATAGGAAAATGTAAGGAATATCATGACAGCCCTGTTTATCTGGACGAAACGAAGATGACGGAGCAGATCTGTCTGCGTATGCGGGTCAACGGACAGGAAGGTTGGTATCCGATCGTATCATGGGGAACCCATTGGTATGAGGCGGACGGACAGTGGGAAGTTATCCTTGAGGATACTTCGGATATAGAGGTTCATGTAGAGACGCTGGCGGGAGAGGAACTCCAGGTGGAGAAGGTGTCTCTTGAAGGGCTTCCGGACAGGAGAGACTATTCCCTGCGGGTACAGATTGAAGTTCTGTTCGTGGATGAGAAAACCTGCAGGCTTTCGTTCAGGGACGTGGGATTCGGTGAGTTCTTCCCGGCGACAGGATTTCATGTGGAGAAGATAATTCATTTAGGAGGAAGCAATGGGCAGTTTAATTCTATGTCATAGAAAAAGAGCAAGACAGCCTTATGTGATAGCCAGAATCCATATGCGAGTCTATACGATAGAAGAATTGTGTTATTATATATGCAATAATCTCTATCTGATTGATTACACTCTGGTGAACAGGCAGTTATGCAACTGGATCGACAAAGAGTTGGAATTGTCGGAACTTGCGGAGCAGCTCAGGGAAGAACTGCGGCAGAATTGTACGATGGAACAGTTTGTACTGACGATATTGAGAGAATCCACAATCTACGCTTCGGGTGATATCAATAAGATACAGGGGATCCTGGAGCACCTGCAGAATCTGCGGGATGTGGAGCGCATGAAGTACAAGGCGGACAGTCTGCAGAGAAGCGGGGAATATGAGACGGCGATATTGGTCTATCAGTCTATTATTAACAGTGAGTGGGACAATTCGGTGAGTAAGTTGTTCTACGGAAGAGTCTACGCGAGCCTGGGGGCGGCGTACGGACAGCGATTTCTCTATGAAGAGGCGGCAAGGGTATATCTGGAGGCGTATCGTATCTGCGGAGATATGGAACTTTTGAGGACGTATCTGTATTGCTGTTACCGCGCGCTGCCGGAGGATCAGTATGTAAAGATGCTGTCGGGTAATTCGACGTTCCTGAATATGGATTCGGCCATGAAGGAGGATATCCGGGAGATTCAGAGGGGCATTGACGTGGACATACCGGAGGAGCAGTTTGAACAATGGAAGAAGGAATACCGTAAGATCAATAAGAGCCGTATTGCGGGGTAAGATGAACGCCGGAATACCAGGATCAGACGTCTGGTATTTGCAGAAGTCAATGAAAGAAGAAAAGGAGAGGAAGATATATGAGTTACGATAAGTATAACAGTCCGCTTTCGGAGCGGTACGCGAGCAAGGAGATGCAGTATGTATTTTCACCGGATAAGAAATTCAAGACCTGGAGAAAGTTATGGATTGCCCTCGCGGAGACAGAGAAAGAGTTAGGGCTTGGGATTACGGACGAGCAGATCGAAGAATTAAAAGCACATGCAGAGGATATTAACTACGAAACGGCGAAAGAGAGAGAGAAGATCGTACGCCATGACGTGATGTCCCATGTGTACGCGTATGGGGAGCAGTGTCCCAAGGCCAAGGGAATTATCCATCTAGGAGCAACTTCCTGCTATGTGGGAGATAATACGGATATGATCATCATGTCCGAGGCTCTTGAGATTGTAAGAAAGAAACTGGTGAATGTAATCTCTGAGCTTGCGAAATTTGCCGATGAATATAAGGAACTTCCGACTCTTGCCTTTACGCACTTTCAACCGGCGCAGCCGACGACCGTGGGGAAGAGGGCGACTCTCTGGATGCAGGAATTCGCTATGGATCTGGAGGATCTGGAGTATGTGAAGGGAACCCTTAAACTTCTTGGCTCAAAGGGGACGACAGGAACCCAGGCAAGTTTCCTGGAACTTTTTGAAGGAGATCAGGAGACGATTGATAAGATTGATCCGATGATCGCCAGGAAGATGGGATTTGAGACTTGCTATCCGGTATCCGGACAGACATATTCACGGAAAGTGGACGCCAGGGTCTTGAATGTATTGGCGGGAATTGCGGCAAGCGCCCATAAGTTCTCCAACGACATCCGTCTGCTCCAGCATCTGAAGGAGGTAGAGGAGCCGTTTGAGAAGACCCAGATCGGTTCTTCCGCTATGGCGTATAAGAGAAATCCTATGAGAAGCGAGAGAATCGCGTCTCTTTCCAGATATGTAATGATCGACGCGCTGAATCCGGCGGTGACTTCAGCGACACAGTGGTTTGAGCGTACGCTTGATGATTCGGCGAACAAACGTTTAAGCGTGCCGGAGGGATTTCTTGCGGTTGACGGGATTCTGGATCTGTGCCTGAATGTTGTGGACGGACTTGTAGTGTATCCGAAGGTGATTGAGAAGCGATTGATGTCAGAGCTTCCGTTCATGGCGACGGAGAATATCATGATGGATGCGGTAAAGGCCGGCGGAGACCGTCAGGAGCTTCATGAGAGGATTCGTGAGTTGTCTATGGAAGCGGGAAGGAATGTAAAGGAGAAAGGATTGGATAATAATCTCCTTGAGCTTATCGCCGCCGACCCGGCGTTCAATCTGACGCTGGACGAGCTAAAACAAACTATGGATCCGGCAAAATATACAGGACGCGCGCCTATCCAGGTGGAGGCATATCTTAGAGATGTGATCCGTCCCCTTCTTGAAAAGAATGAAGACGTACTTGGGATGAAAGCGGAGATTCATGTGTAATAAAAGGCAAAAGCGATTGCGGATGATAAATGTGTCATCCGCAATCGCTGCATAGTCTTTGACTTCAGTTGAATATTCTTAAAGATATCTATCTGAATATAGGAAAAGAAAGTATGTAACGAACGCCTCGCAGAAGAATACGACTGCACAGCAAAGCGCGGCGATTCCAACCATATTGACTTTGCGCCATGCCGCGATTATTCCGGCAATAAACGCAAGAATTCCGGCAATCGGTATCTGAGGGGCGGTAAGGATAGCCGGGAACGTCATGACCGCAAGCGTCACATAGGGTACGTAATATAAGAAGGAACGTATAAAGCGGTTTTTGATTTTTCCCCGGATCAGAGTGAGCGGAAGCACGCGGATCAAAAAAGATACGGCGGCAGTCAATATATAAAGATAGATATTGTGAGTCATTGTGCTGCCACCTCCTGGTTTTCATTCGGCAATGAAGCGTCTTCCGGATCTTCCTTAACCGGGAAAAAGAACGCGGCGATTCCTGAGATCAGTATGGTCAGAAAGCTGATCTTCAGACTATCCGACAAAGCGGCAAGCGACGGAATCTTTGAGACCAGGAAGCTTACCAGGAAGCTTGCGGTTACTACGCCGCCTACGATTTTATCTGTGTGCGCGGCGGGGATAATAACGGCGAGGAACATACCGTAGAGCGCGACGCTTAGGGCGCTGACTGCGGCTGTCGGCAGGATATTGCCGGCGATGATCCCCATAGCGGTGCCGGCGGCCCAGCTTGGGAGGGCGATTGCCATGGCTCCGTAATTATAGCAGGGATTTAAGCTGCCTGCGCGGGCGATGCTGATTCCGAAGATCTCGTCTGTGATTCCAAAGCCGACGAGAAGGCGGTGGAACAGAGATGTGTCTGGCGAGAACTTTTGGCTTAAGGCGCAGCTCATCAGCAGATAGCGGATATTGGTTACGAGGATGACGAACGCCATCTCAAAATAGGGAGCATTTGCCATGATTACTGTGAATTCAGCATATTCCCCGGCGGAAGCATGGTTAAGTATACTGGATAAAAAGCCCTGGAAAGGATTCAGGCCGGCGTTTCTCGCTACAATACCAAGAGAAAATGCGACGGCAAAATATCCCAGCGCAATAGGGAATCCGTCGTGGATTCCATTTTTTAATGCATTTCTATTACGATTCATCTATAGTCTCCGAATAATTATCTTTTGATTGATTTTCAGTATATCACTTGGTGTTAAAAATCTCAACAATTCTTAGCTTAGATTAAAATTTTTTTTGTTTTTTTGTAACAAAATAGTAAAAAGGGAGTCTACTTAACAGAAAACATAAAAGAGACGGAGATAGAGAAGAGCAAAACGCATTGATTTTAAGATGAGATTTGGCTGTTAGACTTTTAATGTTGAGGGAAGACGCTTTTTAGGCATAACAAAGCTAACGTAAGTCCAAAACCTACGAAAATCAGAGAATATTCAGTTACAAAAGTCAGGCAGTCCGTTTTAAAGATTTTAGCTTGCGGTAGGATTGACCGGAATTGCCAGTAACTG
>OFGB01002335.1_pt1 | contig 10356 bp, 8 predicted proteins | sample 1521491 | NCBI WGS metagenome assembly OFGB01 (sample SAMEA3504095, study PRJEB24116) | mouse gut metagenome | biome: mouse gut; feature: mouse-associated habitat; material: faeces | place: Denmark | collected 2011
GAGGGTGGCCGCCAGGTCGTAACCATTCAGAAGCAGGACGAGGTAGGCCGGCACCATGAGCAGGCGCACGAAGGAGACGATGTTGGCCAGGGTGAAGATCCGGTGCGTGACCTCCTCGGTCGCACCGCTTGCGTTCTTCAGCTTCTCGGCCATAGGAACAAGCCTCCCCTTTCCAAAAAATCCGGACCCCCGAGGGAGTCCGGACTGTCATGCCAGCTTGTGCAATTCTACCAGATCGCAGCGGCCTTCAAGGGTTCGCCATGAAACTTAACGCGCTCTTTACCTTACGATTCTGTTAGGGTCTCCGTCTCGGCTGCCGATACCGGCGTCGTCGCGGCGGCCTTCGGGTCGGGTACCTCGACCACGCGGCAGCTCTGGGCCGTGGCCACCGGGGTGTAGGCGGGATCCATGGACAGGCAGGCCTTGGGGCAGGCGCGCACGCAGCTGCCGCACTGCACGCAGCGAAAAGGGTCGATAGACCAGGTGCGGTCCTTCTTCTCCACCACGATGGCATCGGCCGGGCAGGTTTTCGCGCAGATACCGCACAGGATGCAATCGGCGGCGCCGATGGCGATGTGGCCCTTCAGTCCCGCAGGGGCCGGCTTGGTCTCAAAGGGGTACAGCAGAGTCTCGGGCTTCTTGAAGAGCGAGCCCAAGGTCATGCCACCCAGCTTGAAGCTACCCATGGATGCCTACCTTTCCGTGCAGCTGATGCAGGGGTCGATGGTCAGGATGATCATGTTCACGTCGGCCAGATCGCAGCCCTTCAGGGCCACGGTCATGCCGGCGAGGTTCTGCGAGGTTGGCGTGCGGATGCGCATGCGCTCGAGGTTCTTGGTGCCGTTGCCGCGGGCATAGTAGTAGCACTCGCCGCGGGGCTGCTCCAGCACGTTGGAGGCCTCGGCGCCCTCGGCCGGCGTGCCCTTCACGGCCACCTCGATGGGGCCGGCGGGCATCTTCGCCGCCAGCTCCTTGATGATCTCGATGGACTGGAGCACCTCCAGGCAGCGCACCTTCACGCGGGCGTAGCAATCGCCCTCGGTGGCCACGATGGGCTGGAAGTCGACCAGATCGCCATAGGCGCCGCGGCCGAAGGAACGCACGTCGTAGGGCAGATTGGAGGCGCGGGCGAAAGGACCCACCATGGACAGCGCCGCGGCGTCCTCGGCAGACAGGTACCCCACGCCCACGGTGCGGTTCTTCACCGAGGTGTCGGTGAGCAGGGTGTTCATGATCTTGGTGTAGTCGTCCTTCAGCCCATCGAGCACCGTGATGATCTCGGCCATCTGGGTGGCGTCGATGTCGCGGACGACACCGCCCACCTTCACCACGGACAGGATGACGCGGCCGCCGGTGGTCTTCTCGAAGATGTCGAGCACGCGCTCGCGCAAACGCCAGCAGTGCATGAACATGGACTCGAAGCCGAAGGCGTCGGCGGCCAGGCCCAGCCACAGCAGGTGCGAGTGCACGCGGGACAGCTCGTGCCAGATGACGCGCAGGTACTCGGCTCGCTTGGGCACTTCCACGCCCATGAGCTCCTCCACGGTTTCGGCGTAGCCCACGGAATGGCCCGTGGCGCAGATGCCGCAGATGCGCTCGGCGATGTAGATGAACTGGTTGTAGTCGCGGGTCTCCACGAGCTTCTCCAGGCCGCGGTGCACGAACCCGATCTGCGGGAGCACGTCCACGACGGTCTCGTCCTGCACCACCAGATCGAGGTGCAAAGGCTCCGGCAGCACCGGGTGCTGGGGGCCGAAGGGAATGACGGTTGCCTTGCCCATGGTTACTCACCCTTCCCTTCCGCGCTCTGCTGCGCGCGCTTCGCCTTGGCCTTCAGAGCGGCCCGCACCTTCGCCTCCTTCTCCGGGTCCAAGCCGGCGATCTTGGCCTGGATCTCCTCCTCGGTCAGCGCCGCCGACGGGGCCGAAGTGGTCGGAGCCGTCTCGACAGCGGCCGCGGCGGCCTTCTTGGCCTTCTCGCGGGCCGCCAGCTGCTCGGGGCTGACCACGGTCATGGGCGCCTTGCTCGACAGCTGGTAGAACATGCCGCCGAAGTCGATGGCGATGTTCGCGATGGCCACGTCGTAGAGGTCGTGGATCTCGTTCTCGCAGACGAAGGCCTCCAGGAACAGGTCGGTGATGGAGGGCACCGCATCATCGGCGCCCACGGCCGCGACCGTGTCGTTCTCCAGCAGGCCGTCCTTCATGTAGGAGTACACCAGATCGATGCCCTCCTCGGTGTTCACCGCGAGGATCTGCACGTAGCGCCAGCCCTCCTCGGCGCGGCGGGCGGCCAGATCGTGCACCTCGGCCAGGGGCACCTCGTTGAACACTTGGCTGAATCGGTCCATGGGCGCTCACGCTCCCTTCCGGGCGGCCTTCATCGCCGCCGACTTCTCGTCGAGTTTGGCCACGCCGGCCACGATGGCGTCGATGAGCTGCTCGGGGCGCACGGCGCAGCCCGGGGCGTACACATCCACGGGAATGGCCTTGTCAACGCCGCCGACGACGTTGTAGCAGTCGTGGAAGACGCCGCCGGAGCAGGCGCAGATGCCGCAGGCCACCACCACTTTGGGCTCGAGCATCTGGTCGTAGATCTCCTTCACCACGTTGATGTTCTGCTCGTTCACGCTTCCCGTGACCAAGAAGATGTCAGCGTGCTTGGGGTTGCCGGTGTTGATCACGCCGAAGCGCTCGCCGTCGAAGCCGGGGCAGAGCGTGGCCAGCACCTCGATGTCGCAGCCGTTGCAGCTGGAACCGTCGTAGTGGATGACCCAGGGCGATTTCGATGCGAATGCCATTTTCGTCCCTCCTTACAGAAACGCCAGCACGGCGATGTTCACGCCGCCGGCGATGAGCGCTACGAGCCACGCCGACTTGAACATGAACTGCCACTTCACGCGGGCGAAGTTGTTGTCGATCCAGATTTCAAGGAAGTACACCAGTACCACGATGAGCAGGGCGAGCGCCACCGAGATGGGATTGCCCCACATAAAGAACAGGCCGATCCAGCCCATGAACAGGACGTTCTCACACCAGTGCATGATCTCCACGAGACCCAAGGTGGGGCCGCTCATCTCGGTGGTCACGCCGCGGACGATCTCCTGGTGGGCGTGGTGGGACAGCGCCAGGTCGAAGGGCGACTTGCGCAGCTTGATGGTGAGAATGAACAGCACGCCCAGAAACACCAGGCCGATGGTGCAGATGATAGGGCTCGGCAGGGCGAAGACGGCGCCCACGTCGAAGGAGCCGGTAGCCTGGAAGAACGCCACGGCCATGAGCAGCACCATGGGCTCGTAGCTCATCACCTGGAGCGTCTCGCGAGCCGCGCCCACCTCGGCGTAGGGGCTGCGGGTGGAATAGGCGGCCATGATGAAGAACAGGCTGGACAGCGTGATGACGAACACGCAGAGCAGCAGGTTGCCGCCGGAGAAGAACACGCCGCCGGCCAGCAGGGCGAACAGCAGGGCCGCGCCCACGTAGACCGACTCCACCGAGTTCACGCTGGCGCGCTCCTTCTCGAAGAGCTTGCGCACGTCGTAGTAGGGCTGCAGCAGCGGCGGCCCCACGCGCCCCTGCATGCGGGCGCTGACGATGCGGTCGAGCCCGGCCAGAAAGCAGCCGACCACGGGCGCGATCAGGGCGAACAGGAGGGTGCCGATCAGGGTCGATACCAAAGTCATAGCGATCACACCCTTCCTAGAAGATGAACATCGGGGTCACGACGAAGGCCACCACGAAGGCAACCACCATGATGAGCGAGTTGAACACCACGCCCACCGGCGCGATGCGCTTCTCGCCGAACACGTCGGTCATGTACCAGTTGCGGGCCTGGGCCACGGCGGTGCCCGACAGGGCGTTCTGGAACGCGCGGGTGTCGTCGTCGCGGCTGACACCGGCCAGATACACGCTCACCTTGCGGCTCTTCTGGTTGCGCCCCACGCCGGCGAACAGCACGACCACCACGATGATGGTGCAGATGGAGGCGAGCCACAGGTTGTCCGTGGCGATGTCCTGGCCGGGCACGCCGTACACCGAGGCGATGTAGGGCTCCACCAGCGCCGCGGAGACGACGGGCAGGAAAACGCAGCCCAGCACGAGCAGGCAGGCCATGAGCAAAAGCGACGCCCACTCGGTGGGCTTCACGGTCGCCTCCACGTTCTCGGGCTCGCCCGCGATGCCCGCGAGCTTGCCGAGCCATTTGGCCCAGAACATGAACGTGGCGGCGCTACCGAAGGCGAGGATCACGATGAGGGCCACCTGGCCGGCGTCCACGAAGGACACGAGCGTGGCCCATTTCGCCATGAGCATGCCGAAGGGGGCGATGAACATGGCCATGATGCCGAGCATCATGAAGCGGGCCAGGCGCGGCATGCGGTCGAACAGGAGATCCATGTCCTCGATGTCGCGGCTGCCGATGTGGTGCTCGGCGGTGCCGACGCACAGGAACAGCAGCGACTTCGCGATGGCATGGAACAGCACGAGGAAGCAGGCGGCCCACACGGCCTCCGGGGTGCCCACGCCGGCGCAAGCGGTGATGAGGCCCAGGTTCGCGATGGTGGAATAGGCCAGCACGCGCTTGGCGTTGGACTGGGAGATGGCCATGAACGAGCAGAGCACGAACGTGATGCCGCCCACCAGCATGACCATGATGGCCGGCGCCGGGGTCACGTGCAGCACGGGCGCCAGCTTCACCAGCAAAAAGCAGCCGGCCTTCACCATGGTGGACGAGTGCAGAAGGGCGCTCGTGGGGGTGGGAGCCACCATGGCACCCAGAAGCCAGGTCTGGAAGGGCATCTGGGCCGCCTTCGTGATGCCCGCGAAGGCCAGGGCGGTCACGGCGAGCGTGGTCAGCACCGGGTTGCTCATGCCGATGGCCAGAAACTCGTAGAACGAGAAGGTGCCCACCGTGAGGGCACAGGAGTACAGCGCCACGAGAAAGCCCAGGCCGCCGGCCAGGTTCATGATGATCTGGCGGAAGGCGTTGGCGATGGCCTCATCGGTGCGGGTGTAGCCGATGAGCAGGAAGGAGCACACCGTGGTGACCTCCCAGCCGGTGAACATCCACTCCATGTTGTTCGCGAACACGATGACGAACATGGCGGACAGGAAGATGAACATGAGCGCGAAGAACAGCGGCCGGCGGTCCGGCGCGCCCTCGGGCTCGTGGGCCTGGAAGTCCTCCATGTAGCCGACGGCGTAGATGCAGATGCCGCTGCCCACCACGCCGATGATGAGGGTCATCAGAAGCGACAGGGAGTCGAAGTACAGGCCGTAGGTCACCTCGATGCCGTGGGCGAAGGTGAACTCCAGCACCAGGGTGCCCACGATCTGCACCACGGCGAGCAGTGCGGCCCACGGGTTGCGGTAGCGCACGGCGAATCCGATGATGATGGCGGCGATGGCGACGGAAATGCCCGTGCACACGAAATCGAGCGCCTCGCTCTGGAATTCGAACAGCGTGCACGTCGCGCCCAAGTTCATCACCACCAGCGCGACGGACGCGACCCCGATGACGATGCCGGCGGCGCACACGATGACGCGGCGCGGGCCCTCATGCCGCACAACGAGCAGAATAGCGGCGACGACCAGGGGGAACACGATGAGGAAGCCGAGCAGTCCGAGACTGAGTTCCATACAGGTCCTCCTTACCCTTCAATCGGCCCTGCGCGGCGAAGAGCATCGCCCGCATAGGCGAGACCGTGACGATCTTCGCTCTACCATAGCAAAGAAAGGCGGCTCTCCCCTCCCCTTTCGCCAGGGCAGGGGCGAATGTTCGGTAAAAGGGTAAGGTTAATTGTGCGCTTGCAATAAATGAAAGAACCGCCCTGGCGAGGGAGGGACGCCAGGGCGGTCTGAGGGAGAGGAGGGGGAAAGGGGTTAGAATTCGTCGTCCCACGTTCCGAGCATGTGCTTCACGCACAGCATGCTGCCAGCAGTGGCGTTCAGCTTGTTGGAGCCGAAGGACTTCCACAGATAATGAGTTCCCGCGAGGCCAGAGCGGATGTTGCCTGCCGCATAGAGGCCCTCGATGGGCTCGTGCTCAGTATCAAGAACCTGACCATAACGGTTCGTGTTCACACCGCCGTCGGTCCACTGCTTCAGTACCTCGCGATGCATACAGTAGAACGGAGGCTCAGTCACCGATGAATATGCCAGATACTCGGCCGGAACACCGAAATCTGTGTCAGAGCCCTGGGTGCACATCTCGTTGTAACGAGCTACGGTCTCCACAAGGCGATCGGGGTTGGTGAAGCCCACCTTCTGAGCCAGCTCCTCAATGGTATCAGCAGAGAAGATAACGCCACGGTTGACGCAATCCTGAAAAATGGCGATCTCGCTCTCATTGTTCTCGAGCATCTGGCCGAACTTGCTGTCGCAGATCTGATATCCGGTATGCCCCGGCTGTTTCACATCAATCATACACATAGGGCTGGTTGAATACCACTCGTGGGAGCCGATGGTCTCGTTGGTGTAGCGTTCGCCCGCGATGTTGACGCGTAGCCACGGCAGCGAGCCCCAGCGGGAGGGTGAGTTCTGAGCAAAAGTGAAGTCATGGGGCCAGCATAGGCCGATGTTAAACGGGCCTGTGTCCTGTCCTGCTCCGACCCACCAGGCCATTTTCTGGCCATCGCCCTGAGCGTTTCCGTAGGGATTGCGAGTCGTCAGGTCTCCGCGCATAAGGGGCAGCCAGGCTTCGAGCATCTCGTCATTCTGGTGGAAGTCCCCGGTGGCGAGCAGAACGCCGAGGGATGCGTTGATCTTAAGGTAGGAGCCGTCCTCCTTCTGGGCGTAGGCGCCCTTTACACGGCCGTCCTCCTCGCGGATGAGCTGGCGTGCCGGTGTCGAATAGTAGATGCGGGCGCCTTCCGCCTCGGCCTTATCACAGGCTGCCTGAAGGAACTTCGGGAAGCCGTTGTAGACGCGCTCCTGCTCCTGCTCCTCATTGGGATCGGGGAACACGTAGACCATGTGGGTGGCCGTCTCGCGAATGTGGATGCCCTCATTGATGGTGCTGTCGGGACCGCACTCATAGGGCCACACATCGTTGCAGTACTCGGCGAACCAGTCTACGGCGTTGCCCGACCGGTCCCAGATAGTGCCGGTCACATCGCTGTTGTTGGAGCCAAAGCCCCAGTAGGAGTATTCCGCGCGCAGCTCGGCGGGATCATAGACAATGCCGTATTGATCATCGTACTTAGTATTGTAGGCGCCGATGTAGGCCCCCTCCCCTTCAGGGCAGTCACCGGCGGTGATGGCGACGACGTCGGCGCCCATGGCGGTGGCGTACACTGTTGCCGGAACACCGCCCGAACCGAGGCCCACGACGAGAATCTCGCAGTCCACTTCCTCGGAAACCTCGTCATCGCTTGGTGCGGCCGGGGCTACCGACCAACTCCACCGGTTCTCGGAAGTGACTGCGAGGGTTCCGCCGCCCTTGGTGTCTACGTCCGTGGCGGGGCCTTGGGGCGTGCATCCGGCCAGAGCGGCCACAGATCCAGCGGCAGCCAGGCCAGCGCCGGCAAGAAAACCCCTGCGGGTAAAGCGTTTCATGACAGTTCCTCTCTTTCGGTGACAATGAGCCCTGGGAGGAGGGCGATGCAAGCGGCCTTTCCGTTTGCGCAAGACTATTTTGCGGCGTTCGGATGCGTCCGGCATCTCCCTAGCAAGGGTGGCGAGGTATCCCCACAAGGCGTATTTGCCTATCCCCAGAGGGGGTAATGCGCCTTCTGAGTCTCTATTTTCTGCTAGGATTTATCCGAAGAGTGGTAAGAGGAGGGGCTAATGAGCGAAGTAGCACGCTCGATGATCATCGTGTGGGGAAAGGCATGCGCCCTGTGCGTGCTGTTGATGTCCTTTTCTGGAGGGATCAGCCGAACTGTGGGGGTCGAATACCTGCAATACCCCTCTTTTGCACTGTGTGCCGCGGCGGCCGTGGCTTTTTTCCTCTCGTCGTCGCATATGGCCACCGCAGCCTCGCGCCGAGTGTTCGGTGGCCTCGTGTTGGGGCTAAGTCTTGTTTGGTGCGCGATCCTGCTGTGTCTCCAATGGCTCTCAGTGTCCGACGGCGCCATCGCCGCTCCCCTCTCCTTCGCATTCGCCACTTGCGGACGCCTCGTGACTCTGTTCGTTAACATTCAGTGGAATTTCCACTACTCCCTTAACCCTGTGCGACAGGCGGGTCGTCTCACAGCTGCCGCGACCCTTCTCGCAGCAGGGCTGTTTCTTTGCTCCCAGTTACTCGATGGCAAGGGTGCAGCGGTTTTTGTGGTGGCGGTCCTGTCCGTTAGCTGCGTGCTTAACCTGCTCCTCGTTATGCGAGAGCCGCTCATGGCGTCGCTTCCCACGGCGCTCTCAGCGATCGAGGCCGCAGACCGCAATGCAGGCGTATCATCACAATCGGTTCCCCGAACCCGTTTTTTATACTTTGGGACGCGTGTGGTGTACGGATTGAGCCTTGGGCTGCTTCTCTGCCTGGCCTCGACGGTCACTGCGCCCATGGCACAGAAGCCGATGACAACTGTGATCTGCATTGTTATCCTGGTGTTGGCGCTTGGACTGGTTTGGCTGACCGGCAAAGGGGGAATCGCTTCGTGCTACGCGGTGTCGGTGGCACCGCTCATCTCCGCTCTTCTTATCGCACTTGCGTTCCTCGGGAGCTCTCCAGGAAGCCTTTTCGGACTGCTCGTTGTCTTCGCCGAGTTAGCCTGGTGTGCTCAGAACCTCTTCCAACTTCCCACCTATCGTCGCATGACGGCCATGAATCCGGCAACGTTCTCCTATCGGGAGTATGCGGCCCAGATCATCCCCTATTACTTTGCCGTGGCGGTGTTCCTGCCGATGGTTCAGGCTATAGTGGCGGCTGGAGGCATTAGACTAGTCGTGCTCGCGGGAACAGTGCTCTTCGTGGTGTTGTTCGGTTTCTCGATCGGCGCCATGGTGCGTCACGGGCTTCAATACCAGCCAGCGAGTGGGCTTGGCCCCGATGATGAGCCTGAGGGTCGAATGGCCGCGTCGAGGGCGGAATTCGAGCAGCTCACGCCCCGTGAACATGATGTGCTCGCGCTTTTGGCAAGTGGTTACAGTCGTCCCTACATTGCTAAGACGCTCTATCTGGCTGACGGAACGGTCAAGACTCATATTCGGCATATCTATGGCAAGTTGGGCGTGAACTCCCAAGATGAGCTCATCGAATTCGTTCGCCAAGCGGCGCGGTCGTAGGTGCGCTAGGCGGATGGCTGCTCAGGAAGGTTTCTAGCGACGGGGTCGAAGTGGTGTCCCAGTAACGCGCCGGCTGCGGCCCCGATAACAGCGGGAATAAGCCAACTGAAGCCGTAGCTGTACAGTGGTGCGGCCTGCACGAAGGCGAAGGCGCCCGTCACATCATGCAGAGTCAGCAGCAGACTAGCCGCGGTGGCCAGCAGGGCTGCTCCCTTGAACGTCCATGTCGAGCGGATATGCTTGCGGAACAGCAGCAGCACGACGGTGATCATAAACGGTGGGCAGATGACCGACAACACCGGCGCCGCCAAGTTGATGATGTTGGTGAGACCCAGGTTGCAGATGAGCAAGGCAATAACCACTACAGCGATGAGCGCCGCGCGGTAGCTTACATGTCGGTTGGTGATGCGCTCGATATAGGCGGCTGTGGCACCACAGAGACCTACGGCTGTAGTAAGGCAGGCAAAGCCCACCACCACGCCGAGAACGATAAGTCCGGCGCGGCCCATGAGCTGCTCGGTGATGAGCGTGATAAGGGTGGCCTGGTTCACGTCGTGGGACACCACCGTGGCCGCCGTGGCGCCCAGGTAGGTGAGGCCGCCGTAGACCAGGGTCAGAAGCACACAGGCCACCAGGCTCGCCCGAGCCGTCACCGACAGCTGGCTCTTCCCGTCGGCATAGCCCGCGGCCCGCACCGACTCCTGCACGATGATGGCGAAGCCCACCACGGCCAAGATGTCCATGGTCTGATAGCCCGCCGAGATGCCGTCGGCCACCACCGTGGCCGTCTCGGGGGCCGTCACGGGGCCGAGGGGGTTGGCGATGCCGGCCACCACCATGATCACGATGCCCGCTACGAGCACCGGGGTGAGCACCTTGCCCACGATGCCCACGATGCGGGTGGGACGCAGGGTGAACAGCAGCACCACGGCGAAGAACAGCAGCGAGAAGGGCAGCAGGCCGATCTGGTCGCCGAGCAAGGGGGCGATGGACATCTCGTAGGTGGTGGCGGCCGTGCGGGGGCTCGCGATGATGACGCCGGTGCACAGGATGGCCGCGGTGTTCAGCACCAGGGCGGCGGGGTCTCCCTCCCGGCCCTTGTAGCCGGATTCCATGCGGGCCCCCAGCTTGGCTC
>OFGB01002343.1_pt1 | contig 10330 bp, 8 predicted proteins | sample 1521491 | NCBI WGS metagenome assembly OFGB01 (sample SAMEA3504095, study PRJEB24116) | mouse gut metagenome | biome: mouse gut; feature: mouse-associated habitat; material: faeces | place: Denmark | collected 2011
CTGCATCAGGGAAGCAGGAATGCAGTGCGGCAAGGATCGGCGGCGCCTTAAAGATCCTTGCCGAAAAGGCCGGTATTTACGGCATGATCGGCGGACAGGCTGTGGATGTGGAGGCGGAAAAGAGAAAGCTCAGGCTGGACGGGGAAAAACTGTTGTTTATCCATGTGCATAAGACGGCGGCTCTTATTCAGTCGTCCATGATGATCGGCGCCTATCTGGCGGGAGCGGATGAGAAATTCGTACAGGACATGGAAAAGGCCGGTTATGCCATCGGCGTCGCCTTCCAGATACAGGATGATATTCTGGATATTACAAGTACTCTCGAAGAGCTCGGGAAACCTGTGGGCAGCGATGAGAAAAATGATAAACTGACATACGTGTCGGTTTATGGGCTGGAAAAGTCCAAACAGGATGTGGAAAGGCTCTCGAAGGAGGCGCTGGATATTTTGCGAAAGCGGCAGGAGAGAAATGAATTTTTGGAGGAGCTTGTGATAAGCCTGATCACAAGAAGAAAATAGGGGTTCATAAACAGATAATAAAGACGATAAAATCAGGAATGTACAACCGATCATCATGGGGGCGGAGCCGTTATGTATTTGGAGAAGATCAAAAAGGCAAACGATATCAAGAAAATAGAAAAGGAGCATCTGTATGACCTGGCGCAGGAGATCCGGGAGTTTCTGATCAGAAAAATTTCCGTGACGGGCGGGCATCTGGGTTCTAATCTGGGCTGTGTGGAGCTGACCATGGCGCTTCATCTGGCGCTGGATCTGCCGAAGGACAAGATTATCTGGGATGTGGGACATCAGGCGTATACCCACAAGCTGCTTACGGGCAGGGCATACGGTTTTGATACCCTTCGCAAATACGGCGGCATGAGCGGTTTTCCGAAGCGGAAGGAGAGCGACTGCGACTGCTTTGATACGGGACACAGCTCCACCTCCATCTCCGCGGGGCTCGGCATGGTGCAGGCGAGAGATCTGCAGAAGCAGGATTTTGCGGTGGTTTCCGTGATCGGAGACGGGGCGCTGACCGGCGGCATGGCATATGAGGCGATCAACAATGCCAGCAAGCTGGAAACCAATTTTATCATTATTTTAAATGACAACAACATGTCCATCTCCGAAAATGTGGGCGGTGTATCCAAATACTTAAATGCCATCCGCACAACGGAGAATTATCTGGACCTGAAAAATACGGTTTATAATAAACTGATCGGATTCTACCACGGGAAGACCATGGTGGAGGGTATCAGAAAGGTAAAGAACGATGTGAAGCGTCTGGTGGTGCCGGGCATGTATTTTGAGGATTTGGGCGTCACCTATATGGGACCGGTGGACGGCCATGATATCCAGAAGATGGCAAGATTTATCCGGGAGGCCAGAAAAGTAGAGGGACCTGTCCTGATACATATGCTGACCACAAAGGGGAAGGGCTATGTTCCGGCGGAGAAACATCCGGCACGTTTCCACGGGGCGGAACCCTTTGAGATTGAGACCGGGCTTCCGGCGCATCCCCGCACAAAGGCAAACTATACCGATATCTTTTCCACGGTGATGATCAAGCTTGCGGCGCGGGATGAGCGGGTGGTGGCAATCACGGCGGCAATGCCGGACGGGACGGGGCTCAAGCGCTTCCGCAACATTTACCCGGAGCGTTTTTTCGATGTGGGAATTGCGGAGGAACATGCCGTGACTTTTGCAGCAGGGCTTGCCGCAGGGGGATTAAGGCCGGTGGTGGCTGTCTATTCCTCCTTTTTGCAGCGCGCTTATGATCAGATCATCCACGATGTCTGCATTCAGAATCTGCCGGTGATTTTTGCCATAGACAGAGCGGGGCTTGTGGGGAGCGACGGAGAGACGCACCAGGGTATCTTTGATCTGTCCTATCTGTCGAGTATACCGAATATGCATGTGATGGCGCCAAAGAACAAGTGGGAGCTGTCGGATATGATGAAGTTTGCCCTGCGGTTTGAGGGACCGATCGCCATCCGCTATCCCAGAGGGGAAGCCTGGGACGGTATGCAGGAGTTCCGTATGCCGATTGTTTACGGAAAGAGCGAAGTCCTCTATGAGGAGGAGGACATCTGTATTATGGCGGCGGGCAGCATGGTAAAGGAGGGGGCGGCTGTCAGGAAGATCCTGAAAGATATCGGCTATGCCTGCACTTTGGTAAATGCCCGGTTTGTAAAGCCCATCGATGAGGCGCTGATCGAAGAACTTTCCCATGACCATAAGCTTCTTGTTACGCTGGAGGAGAACGTGGCAAAGGGCGGTTTCGGAGAGAGCGTAAGGAGCTATGCGGACTCTTTGCCGGACTCCGGGATGAAGGTGATTTCCGTCGCCCTGCCGGATGTGTATGTGGAACATGGCAGTGTGGACCTTTTGAAGGAAGAGCTGGGACTGACGGAGGGCTGTATTGCAAAGCGGATTGTGACGGAGTATGTGGGCTACGGGAACGCGTGAGATAAAAGATGTCGGCAGGTGTGATATGCTGCCTGTTTTTACAAAGGGAAACAGATGGTTGAAATGGAAACGGAAATAACCGGAAAGAAAGAAAAACCGAAAAAGAAACGCCTGGATGTGCTGCTTGTGGAGCAGGGGTATGCGTCCTCACGGGAAAAGGCAAAGGCGCTCATTATGGCGGGCGATGTTTTTGTCAATAACCAGCGGGAGGACAAGGCGGGAACGGTTTTTGATCCGGAAAAAATACAAAAACTGGAAGTAAAGGGGAATACGCTCCCCTATGTGAGCCGGGGCGGGCTGAAACTGGAAAAGGCTCTTTTGGTGTTTGCGCTTGTATTAGAGGGGAAAACCTGTATGGATATCGGCTCATCTACCGGCGGTTTTACGGACTGTATGCTGCAAAACGGCGCAGGGAAGGTGTATGCCATAGATGTGGGGCACGGGCAGCTTGACTGGAAATTGAGAAGCGATGAGCGGGTGGTATGTATGGAGAGGACCAATTTCCGGTATCTGACGCCGGAAGATATCCCGGAGAGACCGGCTTTTGCTTCCTGTGACGTCTCCTTTATTTCCCTGACAAAAATACTCCTTCCGGCAAGGAATCTTCTTGGCGATAAAGGACAGATGGTATGTCTGATCAAGCCGCAGTTTGAGGCCGGGCGGGAAAAAGTAGGCAAAAAGGGCGTGGTCAGGGATAAGGCGGTGCACCGGGAGGTGATCTGCAAGGTAATGGATTTTGCGGCGGATATCGGTTTCGAGATAGCAGGATTGTCCTTTTCCCCGATCAAAGGACCGGAGGGGAATATTGAGTACCTCCTGTATCTGAGAAAAAATGCCGGGCAGACGCAGGAACTTTCGGAACTGACGGAAGCTGAGGCGGAGAAGCGGCTTTTTGCCCTGCAGGAGAGTGGGACGGGAATTTCATCGGAGCCTGAGAGAGCGCGCCTGATTGAAGAGACGGTAGAGAGCGCCCACGAGGGGGCGGATTGCGGCAGGGGGGATGAAGGATGAACAATTTTCTTGTGGTGACAAATAAACAGAAGGATTCGGCTTTTGCCTGTACAAATCGGATCAGAGGGTATCTGGAAAGGTACGGAAAGTCCTGTTTTACGGAAACAGGGGATGTTTCCGAGCTGAATATCCCGGCGGGAGTGGAATGCGTCATTGTGCTGGGCGGCGACGGGACACTGCTGCGGGCGGCCAGGAACGCCGCCGATGCGAAAGTGCCGCTGATCGGTGTAAACCTGGGGACAATGGGGTATCTGGCGGAGGTGGACAGCGCTTATCTGGAGGAAGCGCTGGATCAGTTGATGGCGGATGATTTTACGAGGGAGAAGCGGATGATGCTCTCCGGCAGGGTAGTCTGTGCAGGAGGAGCAAAAGGGCGGCGGGAAGACTGCGCTTTAAACGATATTGCGATCACCAGAAGGGGTTCTCTGCAGATCATTACCTTTCATATCTATGTGAACGGACAGCTTCTGCACACCTGTCATGCGGACGGGATACTGGTGGCTACGCCCACTGGCTCCACCGGTTATAATTTATCCGCGGGAGGGCCTATCGTGGAACCTCACGCCCAGTTGATACTGCTTACACCGATCTGTCCTCATACGATGAGCTCCCGCACGATCGTGCTCTCGGCGGAGGATGAAGTGGCGATAGAGATCGGGGAAAACAAAAAGGGGTTTGTGCAGGAAGTGGAAGCCTGTTTTGACGGCAGCGTCACAATGGAGATGTATGCCAGGGACAGGATGGAGATAAAGAGAGCCGAAAAGGTGACGGAAATGCTGAAACTGAGCCAGGACAGCTTCGTGGAGGTATTACATAAAAAGATGGATGTCTGAGGTGCGAAAGAGAAGGGCAGACAGGGAAGATTGACTGATTAGAAAAAGAGAGGGTATTGCAAGATGAAGAAAAACCGTCATGCGAAAATTGTGGAACTGATTGAAAATTATGATCTGGAGACTCAGGAGGAACTGGCGGAGAGACTGAGGCAGGAAGGGTACGACGTGACGCAGGCAACGGTTTCAAGGGATATCCGGGAACTCAAGCTGTCCAAGGTATCCATCGGGAGGGGAAGGCAGAAGTATGTGCTGCTGCGGGAATCCCATGGGGAAATGAGCGATAAATATGTCCGGGTGCTTCAGGAAGGCATGAGCAGTATGGGGATGGCTCAGAGCCTTTTGATCGTAAAGACCGTTCCGGGGATGGCCATGGCCGTGGCGGCGGCGCTGGATGCCATGCATATGAAGGAGATCGTGGGCACGATCGCCGGCGATGACACAATCATGCTTGCTGTGCGGGCGGCGGAGGACGCGGAGACCGTCAAAGAGAAGATTAACCATGTTTTAAATAAATAACAGCAGACGCGCCGGTGCAATGTCATTTGGTTAACATTGCCGGACGCCGGGAGGAACATAAAATGCTCCGTCGCCACGCTTGCGCTCGGAAAAAAGCGTAGTGGTCACTAAGCGCATGAGCAATTTTCCATGAAAATTCCTCATTTGCTAAGTGCCGACGCTTTTTAACGGGCTCCCCCCGCATTTTATGTCTCTCCCGGCTGAGGTAAGGTGCTAACGAAATGACATGGATGCCCGGAGAGAGATAGGAGAAGCTATGCTGATAAGTTTAAGTGTAAAGAATCTGGCGCTGATTGATGCCGAGGAAGTGGAGTTCGGAGATGGTCTGAATATCCTCTCCGGTGAGACCGGTGCCGGCAAATCCATACTGATCGGTTCCGTGAACCTTGCGCTGGGAGAGCGGGCGGATAAGGAGATGATCCGGACGGGGGCGGACTATGCCCTGATCGAGCTGTTGTTTCAGGAGGACTCGCCGCAGGTGAAAAAGCGGATGGAGGAGCTTGACCTGCCCTGGGAGGACGGTTCCGTTATGATTTCCAGAAAAATCCAGCCTTCCCGGAGCGTATTCCGCATCAACGGGGAAGTTGTGACTTCCAAGCAGGTAAAACTGCTGGCGGAGCAGCTTCTGGATATCCATGGACAGCACGAGCATCAGTCTCTTCTGAAAAAAAAGAAACATCAGGAAATACTGGATGAATATGCCGGGGAAAAGCTTTCATCGCTTCTGCCTTCTTTAAGAGAAGGCTGGCAGAAGCTTTCCGGTATCAAAAAAGAACTGGAAGAAGCCGGAATGGATGAGGCGGAAAGAATGCGGGAACTCTCGCTGGCGGAGTTTGAGGTGCAGGAGATCGAAGAGGCGCATATCGTGCCGGGAGAGGATGAGGAACTGGAAAAAAGTTACCGGAAAATGACGCACGGACGCCGTATTGTGGAGAGTATATCTGCCGCCTGCCGGCTCACCGGCGGAGAGGGCGGAGAGGGCGCCGCGGATCTGGTCGGACGTGCTCTGAGAGAAATGACAAATGTGTCGGATTTGGATGAGGAACTCTCCGGCATCACGGCGCAGCTTGATGAGATTGATCAGCTTCTGCATGATTTTAACAGAGATCTGGCAGACTATCAGGAGAGGATGGATTTTGAGGAAGCCGATCTGGTCAAAACGGAAGAGCGGCTCAATGTACTGAATCATGTAAAGATAAAATACGGAAAAACACTGGAAGATGTGCTGGCGTATCAGGAAAAGCGGGAGATGGAGCGGCAGAAACTCTCTGATTTCGACGCTTATCAGGAGGAACTGAAAAAGCAGCTTCAAAAGGCAAAGGAGGAGATGGACAAACTCTGCAAAAAGGCCTCTAAGGTACGCGCACAGGCGGCAAAGGCACTGGAGAAAAAATTAAAGCAGGCGCTTATTGACCTGAATTTTGCGCATGTGGATTTTCAGGTGAAGGTATTAAGCGGCGATGCCTGGCAGGGCGCGGGCGGATGGGATGATGTGGAATTTTTGATCTCCACCAATCAGGGGGAGGAGGTTCGTCCTCTGTCCATGGTGGCAAGCGGCGGTGAGCTGTCCCGGATTATGCTGGGGTTAAAGACCGTACTGGCTGATAAAGACGGGGTAGGGACGCTGATCTTTGACGAGATCGATGCGGGTATCAGCGGAAGGACGGCATGGAAAGTTTCGGAAAAGCTGGGCGTGCTCTCGAAGAGGCGGCAGGTTATCTGCATTACCCACCTGCCCCAGATAGCAGCGATGGCGGATCATCATTTTTATATTGAAAAAAAGGTAACAGGCGGTGTGACAAAGACTTCCATATCCGTTAGAAGAAAAGGAGCGGGTTTCGGAAATTGCAAGAATGCTGGGAGGCGAGGAAATTTCCAGGGCGGCGCTGCAGAATGCGGAAGAACTGATGGAAATGGCAAAAAATTCCATATAAAACAAAAAATGAGTGTAGTGAATTTTGATTACCTACGCATACTAAAAAGGACACCACGGTGGCGACACTGTTCGTGTCCTTTTGTGTGAGTATAAAATCCGGAATATCCTGTCGATTGCGGCAGGATTTTGAAAGATGCAGGAAGTTTTAAGACACTTTTGAGAGTATGATTGAAAATTCCGGTGATAATATTTTCAGGTATTCGGAGGATCAGGAGAACATGAGGAAGGTAATCAGAAATTTTTATAAAGGAATTTTTGCGGCGGTATGTGTCGGCGTACTTGCCGCAGGCTGGTATCTGTGCTATGACTCTGTGCCTTCCCAGGTGAGGCTGACAACACAGAGGGAGCAGCAGATGCATTTCAAGGTGCCTGCCAGCGCCAGCATAGAGACGGGACAGGGCAGGATGGAGGCGGCTCTGTACCGGCCGGTCACAATGAAAACGGGATTTTCGGAAGCTACCTATCAGATGGATGTAAAGCTGCTTGGGCTGATTCCCTTAAAAAGTGTGGAAATTCAGGTGATGGGGGAGAGGAACGTTTCCGCCGCAGGCTTTCCCATCGGTATTTTTTTAAAGACAAAAGGAGTTATGGTAGTAGGCGTCGGCAGCTTTAACGACAGTGACGGTGCGGTAAGGGAACCCTCCAAAAACCGTCTTGCGGAGGGGGATTATATTCTGAGCTATAATGATGTGGAAGTCACCGGCAAAAAACAGTTTATGAGCCTGCTTGCGGAAAATCAGGGAACCGAGGTGCTGCTTGGCATCGAGAGGGACGGTGTGTACTTAGAAGAGCGGGTGACGCCCGCAAAAAATCAGAACGGGGAATATAAGATGGGCATCTGGATCAGAGACAATGCCCAGGGTGTCGGTACGCTGACTTTTGTGGACGGGGAGGGAAACTTCGGCGCCCTCGGTCACGGCATCACGGATTCGGATACCGGAGAACTGATGGAACTTGGCAGGGGTTCTCTCTACGGAACAAAGATCGTGGCCGTCAGAAAGGGGGCTGACGGAGTACCCGGAGAACTTACGGGTATGATCGAGTATGATGATAAAAATGTGATCGGAGAGATCACAAGAAATACGCCCTACGGCATTTTCGGACGGCTTGATTTGGAGAAGCTTAAGGAGAGCGGGATTTATCTGGAAACCCAGGAGGTCGGCTTCAAGCAGGATATTCATCCGGGTAAGGCAACCATGATCTCTACGATCAATGATGAGATGAAGGAGTATGAGATAGAGATCACGGCGATCCATATGGGGAATGACGGCGGCAACAAAGGACTGGAACTGCTTGTGACGGACGATGAACTGTTAAGCCTCACCGGCGGCATCGTGCAGGGAATGAGCGGAAGCCCCATTCTGCAGGATGGAAAGGTGGTGGGGGCAGTGACGCATGTACTTGTGAATGCACCGGAGAAAGGGTATGGAATATTTATTGAAGAGATGCTGGTGGGGTGAGCGGCAGGGAGAAAAATGCATCAGAGTAACAGTTTGGCCGGTTGACTGAACTGTTACATGTTCTGTATTCTTTTTTATTGAGCGTCGTATAAAAGTATGCTATTATAAATATAATTATTTCAGGATATAACTGTCAGGGAAAGAAAAAACTGTTGGATGAGTATGAGAGGAGACAAGATATGAAAATCGAATCACTTAAAGTATATAATTATAAGGTGTTTCGAGAGGTTGAAATTAGAGATATTCCCAATTTGGCTGTATTTTTGGGGAAAAACGGGACAGGAAAAACCACTTTTTTTGATATATTTGGTTTTCTTCATGACTGCTTAAATAGTAATGTACGGACCGCCCTGATGAAAAGAGGCGGTTATAAAGAGGTAGTATCCCGGGAACAGACAGGGGATATTGAATTTGTCATTAAATTTCGTCCGGCTGATGGTGAACCATTAATTACATATGAGATTTCCATCGGTTTAGAGGAAGCTGGCCGAGCTGTTGTAAAAAAGGAAACTCTTCGTCTTAGAAGGGGGCAGAAGGGATCGCCCTGGAAGGTATTGGATTTTTCGATGGGCGAGGGTATTGCAGCGAAAGGAAAACTGAGCAGCTATAAGGATGTAAACCTGGCTACGAGAGAAAAGCAGAAACTGGATTCACCAGATATTCTTGCCATCAAGGGCTTAGGACAGTTTAAGGAATTTGAGGCAGTGACAACATTCAGAAAATTGATTGAAGATTGGTATGTGTCTGACTTTAGAATTGATGCGGCGAGAGATCGTCAGGAGATTGAGTACAGTGAACATCTGACAAAGAGTGGGGATAACTTGTCTTCCGTGACAAAATTTCTTTATGACAATCATCCCGATGTTTTTAATGATATCATAGAAAAGATGAAACAAAGAGTTCCGGGAATTGAATACGTGGAAGCCCAGGAGACACAGGATGGTTATATTGTGCTTCGCTTTCAGGATGGTACGTTTAAAAATCCTTTTTCTTCAAAATATGTCTCGGATGGTACGATCAAGATGTTTACGTATCTGGTACTTTTACATGATCCTACACAGCATGCGCTCTTGTGTGTGGAGGAACCGGAAAACCAGTTATATCCCCAGCTTTTGATGGAACTGGCAGAGGAATTTCGCGTGTATGCAGATAAAGGAGGACAAGTTTTTGTATCCACACATTCGCCGGATTTTTTGAATGCGGTTCAATTGGATGAAATATATTGTTTCAGGAAGGATAATGGTTTTACGACAATATGTAAGGCTTCCGATAATGCATTGATCAAATCTTTGTATGAGGCAGGGGAACTTCCAGGAGCATTGTGGAAGCAGGGGCTTTTGATGGAGGTTTAGAATGAAGCTTGTATTTTTGCTGGAAGAGCAGTCAATGAAGTATTTTTTGGATGGCTTGCTGCCCCGTATTCTGCCAGAGGATATAGCGTTTGTAACCATTCCTCATGAGGGGAAATCTGATTTGCAGAAATCGCTTACCGCAAAGCTTCTGGGGTGGAACGAGCCGAATGTGAGATTTGTAGTTGTACAGGATCAGGATAGCAATGATTGCAGAGAACTGAAGAAAAAATTATTGGAATTATGTAAAAATTCCGGAAAAGAAGTATTGATTCGCATTGCGTGTCATGAGTTGGAAGCGTGGTATTTTGGTGATATGAATGCCTTAAGTGCAGCTTATGGTATAGATCTATCCGCTGCAAAAAGGAAGAGAAAATACCGGATTCCTGATGCGATAATGAATCCTAAATTGGAATTGAAACATTTACTGCCCAGACATCAGCAGATTTCCGGTGCCCGAAAAATTGCACCGGTCATCGGTATTGAGGATAATTCTTCTGTCAGCTTTCAGATGTTCATAAAAGGGATAAAGCGGATCGTGGACAGCAATGGTAACAATAATACATAAAATTTATCACGAGAGTCTGGCAAACCAGACTCTTTGTTACTAAATGCCCATGTAGCCGGAATTGCACCACCATAAGTGTAAAATCCCGTAGCAATATAAGGTGTATCCGGTGCTTATCTTTTCTTTTATATGATTGCGGTGGGAATCTAGTACTACCTTGCGGAAATTTCGGTGAACTCAGCACCCGCTCTT
>OFGB01002346.1_pt1 | contig 10328 bp, 5 predicted proteins | sample 1521491 | NCBI WGS metagenome assembly OFGB01 (sample SAMEA3504095, study PRJEB24116) | mouse gut metagenome | biome: mouse gut; feature: mouse-associated habitat; material: faeces | place: Denmark | collected 2011
AAACCCGCCACATGCTTCGGCATGTGGCGGCGGAGCACATCAACCTGGAGCTGTGCAGGCTGCTGGAAGGCGGCAGGGTGGGGGACATTTTGCGGCAGTATCCCGACGTGCTGTGTGAATTCTGGCCGGAGCTGGGCCCGCTGATAACCCTGGAGCAGAACACCCCCTGGCACTGCTGGGGCGGCTGGGAGCACACCGTCCGCGCGGTGGAGGCCGCCCCCGCCGACCGGACCCTGCGGCTGACCATGCTCCTCCACGATATCGGCAAGCCGGGCTGTAAATCCACCGATGAAAACGGCATAGACCACTTCTGCGGCCACCCGGCGGCGGGCGCCGAATTGGCGGACCGGATGCTTAGGGCGCTGAAATTTGACAACAGGACCCGGGAGCGGGTGGTTATGCTGGTAAAGCACCACGACGTGCAGCTGCCGCCCCAGGACCGAGTGGTCCGCCGGTGGCTGAACCGGCTGGGGCCGGAGGCCTTTTTTCAGCTTCTGGAGGTCAAACGGGCGGACGGCATGGGGCAGAGCCGCGCGCTGGTGAAGGACCGCCTGACACAGCTGGACGAGATGCGGGCACAGGCGGAGGCGATTATCGCCCGGGGGCAGTGCTTTTCCCAAAAGGACCTGGCGATAAACGGCCGGGACGTCATCGCCGCAGGAATCGTCCCGGGCCCGGAGGTGGGCCGGGTGCTGAATGCGCTTTTTGAGCGGGTGCTCAGCGGGGAAATCCCCAACGAGCGAGAGGCTTTGCGAAGGTTGTTATGAGCCGGGGAGAACGCTACCCCCCATTCTCCCTGCGCCAGGCCTCGATGGCCGCTAAAAAATCCGCGCCATACCGCTTGGCCTTCACCGCGCCGACGCCGGATACCTCCATAAAAGTGTCCATCGTGCGGGGCTGGCGGGCAGCCATATCCATCAGTGCGGCATTGGAAAAGACAAGGTAAGCGGGCACATTCTGCGCCATGGCCAGCCTGGTGCGCAGCTGCCGCAGCGCCTCAAAGAGGCTCTGATCCGCCGGCTGAACGGGGGCGGCAGCCTCTTTGGGCCGGGGAGGGGGCTGCTGCTGGTCCGGCCTGCGGAAGGTATAGCAGACCTGCTCCCCCTGGAACAGCACCTGTCTTGCCAGCGGGGTGGTGCGCAGCACCGGGTATTCCGCGCCGTCCAGACGCAGGTAGCCCCGCTCCACCAGATAGTCGATGTAGGCCCGAATCAGGGCGCGGTCGGTCCCGCTCATCACGCCGTAGGTGGGCAGCTTGTCCAGGCCCAGCTGGAGCACCCGCTGGTCCCGGCTCCCCCGGAGCAGCCGGACCGTGACGGCAATCCCCAGGCCGGAGCGGTACTGCCGCTCCACCCGGGTCACAGCGGAGAGGATTTTCTGAGCCTCCACCGTGATGTCCCGCTCCTCCAGCACGCCGGAGCAGTTTCCACAGGCTCCGCAGGAGTCTGGGGCCTCCTGACCGAAGTAGCGCAGCAGGAAGGCCCGCAGGCAGCCGGTTGTTTTGCAGTAGGAGGTCATCCGGTCCAGCCGGCCCAGGTCCCGCAGCCTCAGCTGTTCCCGCTCCTCCTCGGGCAGCTCCTCGTTGTCAGCGGTATGGTCAATGAGGAATCGGGCGGTGCGCACATCCTGGGCCGAAAACAACAGGGCGCAGTGGGCCGGCGAGCCGTCCCGACCGGCGCGGCCCGCCTCCTGATAGTAGCTCTCCACGTCCTTGGGCATGTTGTAGTGCACCACAAAGCTCACGTTGGACTTGTCGATGCCCATGCCGAAGGCGTTGGTGGCCACCATAACCCGGGCCCGGTCAAACTCGAAGTCCTCCTGGCTGCGCCGGCGCTCCTCCTCGGGCAGGCCGGCGTGGTAGCGGGCGGCGGGCACGCCGCGGGCGGTCAGGGCGGCGCACACGGCCTCCACCGCCTTCCGGGTGGCGCAGTAGACAATGCCGCTCTGCCCCGGGCGGCTGTCAAGAAAGTGCTCCAGCCAGCCCTCCTTGTCCCGGGTGCGGACGACCTCAAAAAAGAGGTTGGGCCGGTCAAAGCCGGTGGTAAGGCACAGTGGGTCCCGCAGCAGCAGAAGCTGCCGGATGTCCTCCTTCACCTGCCGGGTGGCGGTGGCGGTAAAGGCCCCCACCGGGGGCCGGTATGGGAGCTGCTGGAGAAAGTCCGCGATTTTCAGATAACTGGGCCGGAAGTCCTGCCCCCACTGGGAGACGCAGTGGGCCTCGTCCACCGCCAGCAGGGAAATCTCCACCTCCTTGGCAAAGCGGAGGAACTCAGGCGTCTCCAGCCGCTCCGGAGCGGCGTAGATCAGCTTGTAGGCCCCCCGCCGCGCCCGGCGGAAGACCTCCCGGTACTGCTCCGGCGACAGCGTGGAGTTGATAAAGGCGGCAGGGATACCTGCCTGGGTCAGGGATGCCACCTGATCCTTCATCAGGGAGATCAGCGGCGAGAGGACAAGGGTAATCCCCGGCAGCAGCAGCGCAGGGAGCTGGTAGCACACCGACTTGCCCGCCCCCGTGGGCATAACGCCCAGCACGTCCCGCCCGGCCAGAAGGGCATCCACCAGGTCCTCCTGGCCGAACCGAAATTCGCTGTGCCCGAAATACTGTTTCAGTGCCTCGTACTTGTCTATGGGTAACACCCCTTTCCTCAGTGCTGGCTTTATTGTACTATGGTTGCGTCGGAATTACAATCATATTTCGCAGCCTCCGCCTCATACAGTTTACCGGAGGCGATGAAAATGAAGGCTCCTGTTTTGATTTTGACGGAACACCCCGCACCGCGGTCTCAGCCGGATAGCGAGACGATTTACCAGGTCGTCACCGCCTGGCTGGCAAAAGAGCTCCGCAAATGACGCCTGTGCCCTTTGATTGGCGCAGGCCTTTTTGTCTGTGGAGGACTCCCTTCATACAGGCGGGCGTGCCCATCCCGTTTTTTCCCATTGAAACTGCACGCCCCCTCTGTTATAATAGGTAAAGTACGCCTTGGAACATATGAACAAAGGAGAAACCCATGAGACATACCGTATCCCTTCCCCGCAGGGCGGCGGCCTTTCTGTTGGCCTGCCTCCTGCTGCTCCCCACGGCCTATGCCACGGCGGGAGAGCGGAAAATACAGACCTCCACCCAGATTGTGGACGGCCTGACCTATAAAAATACCGTCACCAACAACGGCGGCAGCCGGGTGGAGAGCTTCGCCCTGGAGCTGGACCCCGACAGCGAGGCCCGGGCCATTATGCTCCAGGGCTCGAGCACCATCTACGCCGGGGCCAGCATCAACAAGGCGGTGTCCAGCGCCCAGGAGATGGGCTACCACGTGCTGGCCGCCATCAATACAGACTTCTTCTCCATGGCCACCGGCGTGCCCCTGGGCATCGTCATTGAGGACGGGGTCTACAAGTCCAGCAACGAGACGGAGAACGCCCTGGTCATTGACCAGTACGGCAGCGCCTCCATCCTGGACGCCCCCATTGTGGCCATGTCCCTGTACAACAACGTCACCGGGGCCTCGGTAATCCCCAACAATTTCAACAAGGCCCGCCACGAGATCGGCGGCGTATACCTGCTCAACGAGGACTTCTCCACCGTCTCCACCCGCAGCGACGGCAGCGGCTGGTATGTGCGCATGCGGGCGGCGGCCGACCCCTTTACCGGCCGGGTCCCCGACCTCACCGTCAACAGCAGCATCACCCTGGAGGTGACCGAGCTGCTCATCTCCGACCAGTCCATCGCCATTGGACCGGACGAGTACATCCTTACCGCCGCCGACCCCTCCAACCGGGGGGACGCCTTTGCCGCCTTTCAGGTGGGCGACACCGTCACCCTGACCACCGGCTGCTCCAACCCCGCCCTGTCCCAGGCCAAGTGGGCCTGCGGCGTGGGGGATATCATGGTGCGCAACGGCGCCATCACCGACACCGCCAGCTGGACCTATGCCAAGGACGGCCGCCAACCCCGCACCGCCCTGGGTATCAAGGACGACGGCACCCTGGTGCTCTACGCGGTGGACGGCCGGCAGTCGGGCCACTCGGTGGGCCTCAGCCAGTACAATCTGGCCGAGGAGCTGCTCCGCCAGGGCTGCACCACCGCCGTCAACCTGGACGGCGGCGGCTCCACCTCCCTGTCCCTGTGGGTGCCCGGCCAGAGCGGCCCGGCCTTGCAGAATAAGCCCTCAGACGGACGGCCCCGGAGCTGTGCCACCTACCTGCTGCTGGTGGCCGGCGACAGCCCCAGCTACACCGCCCAGCGGCTGGCCCCCAAGGAAAACGGCCTGGTCCTCCTGGCTGGTTCCTCCCTGCCCCTGCCCGAAGCCGTGGCAATGGACGAGTTCCTCAGCCCCGTTTCCACCAGCCTGCGGGACCTGGAGTACACCTCCATGGACCGGCTGGGGACTATCTACAACGGGGTTTACACCGCTGGCTGGCAGGCGGGCACCGACAACCTCCGCCTCACCGCCGGCCAGCTGGAGGGGTACGCCCAGGTCCACGTGGTGGACCGGCTCACCGAGTTTAAGGTCACCCGCTCGGGCAGCACCGGCGCCCTCACCGCCCTGTCCGTCAAGCCGGGGGAGCAGGTCCAGCTGGCCGCCTCGGGCGCCTACTGGGGCCGCACCGCCCTGCGGGACTTTGCCGACGTGAGCGTAACCGTCCAGGGCGAGGTGGGCACGGTAGACGCCAGCGGCCTGTTTACCGCCGCCCAGAACCTGGGCAGCGGCGGCTCCATCACCTTCTCCGCCGGCGGGCTGAGCCAGACCGTCCAGGTGGCCTCCACCTATGTCCACAACGACGTGCAGCCCGGCCACTGGGCCTACGACGCGGTGGAGTACTGCTATGAAAAGGGGGTGTGCAGCGGCATCAGCACCACCCAGTTTGGCCCGGACAACTCCATGATCCGAGGGGACTTCATGCTCATGCTGTATAACGCCGCCGGCAAGCCGGCGGTCACCAGCCCCTGTACCTTCACCGACGTCTCCACCAGTGACTACTACTACAACGCCCTGGCCTGGGCTCAGGGCCGGGGACTGGCCTCGGGCACCGGAGGGGGCGGCTTCTCGCCCAGGGATAAGATTACCCGGGAACAGGCCTTCTCCCTGCTGTACCGCTACCTGCCCATCCTGGGCAAGACCTGCCCCGACGGCAACCTGTCGGTACTGGACCAGTTCGCCGACCGGAAAAACGTGGCTGACTACGCCAAAACGGCGGCCGCCACCCTGGTGGCCCAGGGGCTGGCCTCGGGCAGCGGCGGAAATCTGGACCCCAAGGGCACCCTGACCCGAGCCCAGATGGCCTCCCTCCTCTACCGCGTGCTGGAGCACACCCCCATCCAGACTGACCCCACCGACCCGACACAGCCCACCGATCCGGTGCCCCCGGGCAACTACGCCCTGGCCCTGGACCAGAGCAGGGTGGAGCTGGCCTCCGGCGGCAGCGTCACCCTGAAGGCGGTCATCCTGCCCGCGGTGTCCAACGCCGCCGTCACCTGGACCAGCAGCAACCCCGAGGTCGCCGTGGTCTCCCCCATCGGTATGGTGACCAACCTGTACCCCGGCACAGGGAGCGCCACCGCCACCATCACCGCCAACTGGAACGGCCTGACCTCCAGCTGTACCATCATCTGCCAGCAGGCCCAGCATACCGGCACCGTCACCAACGCGGAGAACGGGCTGAATGTGCGCTCCGGCCCCGGCTCTGACTACGGCCGGGTGGGCGGCCTGAAGGCCGACGCCAGTGTGGTGGTCCTGGGCCAGCAGGAGGGCTGGTACCAGGTGCTGTTCCGCAACCCCGACGGCCAGGCGGCCATCGGCTATGTGTCGGCGGAGTACCTCACGCTGAACCGGTAACAAATAAAAAGCCCCCTTTGCATTACAAAAGGACACTTTTAAAAACCGCAGAACTGCGGCACTTTTAAGATTGAAAACAGGGAGCCAGCCCCGGCCCCCTGTTTTTTCATGTTTCCGATAACCGCACCACGCCCCGCAAGGAAATGCGAGAGCGTCAGCGGGTCGCGTCAGAGCGACGCAATCCCCACGGGGGCCAGTGTCCAGGGCTTGCCAGCCTATCGGCGGGGGATTGCATGGAGCGTGCCCACCTTATTCCCCGCCTTGCGCCCAGCCGCCGACAACCGCCCAGCCGTCAGCCGTGGCGGGCCACCCAGCCGCCGACATGCTCACACGCCACTTTCAATACCAATAATGGAACACATCCGCAACAACACCGCCAATAAAGCGGATATGTACTTCTTCATTTCTTTCTTAACCTCTTATGTACTACTGAAACCAAGGTACATCTATATACACGGCAACCGCCATTTCTGACGGTTGCCGTTGAATATTTGCTATTAACTTTTTGGGACTGATGGGCTATAATCAACTCAGAGGAGGATAGTCACCATACCACTTATCCAGCCAGTCTTGATAGTCCATGAACTGCTTATCACAAGCATTCTCCGCAGACTCAGCATTGTAGGAACCATCGTAATCCTCGGCGGCACAAATACCATACGATACATCAACCTCGAGTTCATTACCGTCAACAACAACTACATTCCACATATGAGTGTCACTATGAATGAGTCTGCACTCAATACCCTCGGACTGAAGTAGCAACTGATACCCCTTTGCATGGCCATCACACACAGCCACGCCGTCAATTAAGGAACCAAACGCTGCATGACGATTCGTATTAGCCTCACTTGTCCGGTAGACTGTATTCTGACACATCCACATATAATAGGCACGGGCCTTGTCCTTCTCGGACATCAGGTCGTTGATTTTGCCAGTCTTCCGCATTTCATCATGAATCTGCTGAATACGAAGGCCAAGCTCGTCCTTTGGCTTCTCCTCGGTTGGAGTGGTCGACTGGGTGGGGGTGGTGGAAATGGGATTGCCGCCCTTGCCGTCACCCTTGGACAGTCTGACAAGGGACACAACGGCTTCTGCACGGGTTACAGAACTGCCAGGACGGACTGCAAAGTCTACACTCATGGGGAGCAGGTCATATAACTCCATCATTGCCATGCTGGACTGCGCCCAAGGAGAAACACTGTCAAAGTCGGAATACTCGAATACATTCCAACTCGGAGTGAGAACTACCCCAGACTTGGTGATATAGTTCGACAAAATGGCCCCCATCTGCTCAAAAGTGATGTTATTGTTGGGGGCGAACTCCTTGACGCTGATGCCGTTCACATAGCCCTTCTCAGCTGCCCAACTGACGTAGGGGCCATACCAACTACCCGGATCAACGTCATCAAACTTCTTGGCCGTATAGTCTGCCGTGTTTACGTCCAACATCCTGCCGAGCATTGTGACGAACTGAGCACGGCTCACGTTTGCGTCAGGGGAGAAGCTGACTGCCGATGTGCCGCTAACGTAGCCGTTTTCCAGAGCGTAGGCCAGCTCCTCAGTGTACCATGCCCCGCTCGGCACATCCGTGAAGCCGCCGACACCCTCTGCCGCAAATGCGGTAGTGGCCAAAGACATGGCCAGTATCAAGGCCAGCGTGAGGGAAAGCATTTTTTTACGCATAGTATCTCTCCTTTGTTTTTAATAGGGGGTTCTCCCCAGTCTCAGCGGTCCGGCCCTTGGGGGTGGGTTCCTCCCGTCCCCCGTGGGCTTCGCTCGGGGCCGCCGAGACAACAAAAGCGGCACAGAGGCTAACTGTAGCCCTACACCGCCTAAAAGCTACGCACACACCTATTGATTCCCTCTTGTAAAATCCAAGTGGAACTGATAAAATAGGCTTTGGGCGCAGAATTATTTCTGCTGTGTGGGACTGGGGCTTAACGAGGCCTCCTGCATAGGGCCTTGGAGGGTTGCCGCCCTCCTTGGCCTGCCTTATATGCTTCTGCTGTCTCTGGCTTCAATTATAGCCGATAGGGGAAAATAGTGCAAGGGATTTTTTGTATTGTTGTTGACAAAGTGGCGTGGTGAGTGTGTCGGCGGCTGGGTAGCTGTCGGCAGACCGACCGGGCCTGACCCGGAGCGCACCTTCTATACCGGGGACTGGCAAAATAAAATAAAATGAAAATGGAAAATGCGGAGCGTTCATGTCATTACAAGCATGGGCACTCCGTATTTTTATTGGTAAAAACGTAGAAAAAAGATTTATAAAAGGAAAAGAGGAACACAAAAACCCACTGGAAAGTTTCAAAAAACAACATTATTCATGGCGGAAAAAAAGGAGACAAGGGACACCCAAAATACAGCTAAGTAATTTTAAGCACCAGCTCGGAATTTGAAGAAGAACTTATGCAGTTTTCTTGGGCAACTGAGAAAATGACAAATTATGGGAACACATCAAAAATGTTAGATAACAATAAAACTTTCGGCAAATAAAATGCATTTGACTAACAAAAAAGTTCGTAATATAATTGGAGACACTTCCGGAAGCTTAGTATCTATATCACCAAAATACCTCCCTGAGTATGCACGGGGAGACTAAAAAGGAGTATAAGAATGACAACATTAAAAAGTGCAAAATTTGCACGACCGCTGACGGATTTTCTCGTGGGACCAACCGTGTTGAAGGAAGTGCAAAAAAAGTTCCAGTACGAGGACGGCAAACGTACGGACAAGCTGGACGGTTATGATTATACCGTCGTGGACATGGTCACCTTGGAAGAATACACGGTTCGTGTTCCGGGTCCTGCTCCTATAATCGACCCGAGGGACTTGGAGGCCCTAAGCCCGAAGCCCGAAGTAAAGCTCAGTGAGGACGCTCTAGTGAAGCCCATAAAGATGGAGTATGGGAAGATGATGGCGAGCATTACCGCCAGTAGTATTTCGTTCGTCAACAAGAGCAAGTGATTGGAGTATCAACAATAGGGTGGGAGTGCGTCCCCTGTGCTCCCACCCGCCATAGAAAGCGAGGCTGTTATGACATCAGATGACCGTACATTGATAGTTTCTCTAATTTTTGGTGGTTTCCTCATTTTCGCCGGTATGCTGTTTCGCTATATCAAATATGGTATACCCTTTTGGAAATCGTTACTTGAACTGTGGCAAGAGATGTTAAAGGGTTTCAAAGAATTTCGGAAAAACTTCATCCCTGTTACGAAGAAAATTATAGGTGAAATTCGAGGTTATATCAAGGAAAATCGGGATTCAATTTGGGAATCTATCAAGGAAATTCTTTCCAGTATCGTTAAGTTTATCTATCCCGACTCGGAGCCGGTAAAGCACACCTTTGGCCCAGAATTAGAATATGGTCTGTTAGCTGTCCTCAGCGGCTACGCATACAGCCTGTTGCCGATAGATATACTTTTCTTCTGCTCAGCGATACCATCTTATATATATGTTTCCCTCTATACTAAGGGCGCTATCACAGCAAACGACGAAGCCGCTATTGTCTGGGCAGTAACGGCCAAATTCAAGGGATATATGAGGGTTTATGGCCTTAACTTCCAATATTTCGCCGTTTCTTATGTCCAGGGCAACCATATCGAGGTATACATTTACTATTGTGAGTATCCAGCGGAGTATCCCGCCTATACAAATAAGCGTAATCAGATTATGCAAATGCGGTCTGCCCCTGCCTTTAAACCTTTGACTGAGGCCGATTTGCCAAAGACTTCCGACATAGTTCTTGGGTATAGCTACGAAAAGTGGACTACGACGGGCCAGGTTGACCCTATCCCCTGGGATGTTGCCAAGGCCCCGCACGCTATGGTCAGCGGTTCGACTGGCGGCGGCAAGTCAGTTTACGTAAAACTCCTTCTCACTCAACTGTTGGAAGCTGGAGCCTCTGTCTGTGCCTGTGACTACAAGGGTCAAAACGACTACCGGGGGCTTCTAAAAGACATCGCCACCGGGGCTGATTGTGGGGACAGATTGACCCGGTTCTGTGCTGACTTTGAGAAGGTCAGGGAACAGGGCGGAGACGGTAAATGGCGAGTGCTGATTTTTGACGAGTTCGGTTCGTTTGTCGCCGCTAAAGAGAAGAAAGAGCGTGAGGAGCTTATGAAAGCAATCTCAAATGTTGTTTTCATGGGAAGGTCGTACAAATATTCTATAGTCCTTGTTTCCCAGCGTTTTGACGCAGATACCATAAAAACCAGCTTGCGTGAGCAGTTCGGTGTGAAGGTCCATATGGGGGAAACTATCTCTAAAGAAGCGGCAACCATGTTGTTCCCCAATTCCGATGTGGATAAGAGCGAGCGGTTACCTCTTTGCTGTGGTCGTATTTGCACCCCCAAGACTGATTACGACATCATCACCGTACCCAAGGTAGATATTCCCGCCCTGGACCGTCGGATAAAGGAGCTGGGAGATAACGCTCCTTAGATAAGCGGGAGAAAAACCCGAGGAGGCCGGGCGGCGGCGGTGGCGAAGCCA
>OFGB01002354.1_pt1 | contig 10314 bp, 10 predicted proteins | sample 1521491 | NCBI WGS metagenome assembly OFGB01 (sample SAMEA3504095, study PRJEB24116) | mouse gut metagenome | biome: mouse gut; feature: mouse-associated habitat; material: faeces | place: Denmark | collected 2011
ATACGCGAATCTGGCGATGCGCTTTGTCCACTATTATCTGTACTGTAAACATGAGCCCGGTCCGATCGGGGAGTATTTCAAGGAAGATAAAGAGCTGGGAGAAGGTATCTGGGCATTGGCGGAGCCGGAGGATATGCTTTATTCATCCCTGCATCAAAAGGTGGATATCTCCGATGCTTTTTTGCACAATGCCTTTTTTATCCTGAAAGATTTATTCGGTATAGAGTATAAGGAAGAGTTTCTGGATTTCCTGCATCTGGCCAATATCCTCCGTATCTCCCGGAATATCACAAGAGGCCATGGAGCCATCCGTGACGGCATGAAAAATCAGGTATGGTTTGCGCTCTATGTTCTTTTAAATCTGCTGAACGGAATGCTCTCCGTGGCATATATGGAGATTGAACTGAAAGATGATTTTGTTAATGTCAGCTATACGGAAGACACAAAGTGGTATCGGAACGGGCAATATGCAGCCATACGGGATGATACCCCCTTATTGCTTCATGGTATAACCCGGAAAAACCATTATGAATATATCAACTACTACAAAGGGAATGCGGCTGTTCCGGAAATCACTGTCATTAAATCGGAAAGGGATGGTGGCTGAAATGCTGGAAAAGTTTACATTGTATTTGGATGAGAGCGGTGATTTTGATAAAGATCTGGAAATTCCCTGGAAAAATGAATGCCTGGTCGGCGGGCTTCTGGTCAATGAAAAAATGCCGTTAAAACAGGAGAAGGCAAAACAGCTTTTGATCTCATCCTGGAAAAGAGCCGTTCCCTCAGATGCAGGGCTGTCTCCCGAAAAGGCACTTAAGAGAGCAAGGCATGCCACCGAACTCGGATGGGCTGAAAAAGCGGCCATGGTTACTGGCGTTCTTGACGAGGCTGAAAATTACGGGGAATTTATTATATTTGAAAACTATAAAAAGATACGGATTATAAATAGTACATTGACCTATATCAATATCATGGTTGACGGTATGATACAATTGCTGAACAGGCTTGTCGCAGAACATCCAGGTTCAAAAATAAAACTGCGGGTGATTGCCGGATTTCGGAAAGATACTACCAAACCGGTGAGCGCCGACCGGCAGGAGGGGTATATTGAGGTTCAGGATTGTCTGAGCCGGATCAGGGAACATCTGGAACTGGCTAAAGTGAAAAATCACTCGGTCAGTGCCGGCAGGTCAGAGATATCATTTTGCTATGATGATGATAAGGTAAACTGTATCCTTATGTTGTGTGACTACATATGCAATTTTTATCTTACCAGAACAGCTTCCGTCTATCGGGCTTCCTATAAAAATACCAGCCTGCAGGAATATCTTCTGCAAAAATATCAGGATAAAAATATTTTCAGCCTGTACGGAAATGCCGAACGGGCAAAGGCGGTTTCTTACTGTAATGCGCAGGACTACGACAGCGCCCTGTATGATATCTGTACTGGACGGATTTCTCAAGAAGACACTGTGGATATGATACTATCCGCGTTTCTGCGGCTTCCCGAGAGAACGAGGCATAATTATCTTCGTATTTTAGGGACATATTTTAATAACCTGATCGGTTCACAGAGGAATCCGGAACTTGGAAGCAAAGTACTGGAGCAGGGCGCTCGTCTCTCTCGGAGATTGGAGGATGCCAGAGCCGGAGATCTTTTGTTTTCTCTGGATATCATATTATATCAACTGACCGTTGCCAGCCATCAGGGAAAGATCGGAGAGATGGAAGCGTTGTTTTCCCGTTGCAGGGAACTGCTGGAAAGGGCGTTGTCCTACTCTGAAAACCTGAATTATGCGTTTATCTATTACAATCGTTATGCCGTATATCTGATGAATACTTTTCGCATTCGGGAAGCGTTTGAATTGCTTCAGCAGGTAAAAAAACAGTTTGCAGCATATGAATTGATCCTTGAGGAACTTCCAGGTATTCATGCATCCGAGAAAAGCGTCCATTCCGACCAATTTGGGCGGATACTGGGGACACAGGTACAATGCCTTCCCTTTTTAATGTCCCATGGAATATGTACCTATGATGATGCGGTACGGATCAGCGACCAGGCCCTTGACAACCTGATTTTTGATGCGGATAAAAAGAGGCAGTATCAATATCGTGCCCATATTGAATTAATGCAGGGAAACTATAAAAGCGCGCTCGATTATCTGTGTTATGGGTTCCATACTGTCGGTTGGGAATCTCTTTTTGACGCCTCTCTCCCCGACAGTAGTTTTGCGCTGTATCATTTATCCTGTTTTGTACGCCGTTTCGCGGAAAAACAGGAAGAATATCCGGATGTTAAAAGGATGGTCAAAAAATTCTGCAGTAATGAAAAACTGTTTTTCAGAACAGAGAATTATCCTGATTTCGTTACATGTGCCAATATCGCATACGCTATGAGTCTGCTGCACTTTGACGCGTCCGTCATAAAACATTATTATAAGGAAGGCGTATCTCTGCCAGAAGCTGCTGATTACAGTCCGCTGTTTCAGATGATGAAGCTGATGCTGCAGGCGGAATACATTGCATTTTTGAAGGACAGGCAGGAGCCGGAGGCAGAGAGTAATATTTTCCAAATGAGCGAAACCGGAAAACGCTTAAAACATATGGGGCTTCCGGAGCATTTTCAGGCTTTACTTGGCCAAATGGATATGGTATTACTGGAAAACAGTGTATCTGCCTTCCGCTCCTTTGCGGATAAGCTTCTTTTTTGATCAGACAGGAAAACAATATATTATTCATCCTCAAACAGCGGCGTCGAAAAATCCCTCTCCGCCGTATCCGGCAGTACCGTCACAACCGTTTTGCCCGGACCGAGTTTTTTCGCGAGCCGCAGGGCGGCGGCAACATTGGTGCCGCTGGAAATGCCGCAGAGGATGCCTTCCTTCTTTGCCAGGCTTTTTGCGGTCTGCAGTGCTTCCTCATCTGTGACGATATAGATATCATTGTAGATCTCACGGTTCAATATTGCGGGGATCAGTCCGTCCCCTATTCCCATCTGCAGGTGCGTGCCGATGGCGCCGCCGGAGAGGATCGCCGCATGTTCCGGTTCGACGGCCCATATCTCCATCTGAGGGTTCTGGGATTTTAATACTTCGCCGATACCGGTGATAGTGCCGCCGGTACCGATGCCGGAACAGAAGCCGTCGATCGGTCCCGCGACCTGTTCCAGAATTTCCAGGGCGGTATGATGCTTGTGTGCCTTTGCATTATTTGGGTTTTCAAACTGCTGCGGAACATAGACATTCGGGTTTTCCTTCTCCATGCGCAGCGCCGTCAGGAGGCACTCTTCGATGCAGGCGCCGATATCCCCGGCATCGTGGACGAGGATCACCTCCGCCCCGTAATGGCGTACCAGCTTTCGGCGTTCTTCGCTGACGGAATCGGGCATGATGATGATCGTGCGGTAGCCTTTTACGGCGCCCACAAGGGCAAGCCCGATGCCCTGGTTGCCGCTGGTGGGCTCCACGATAATCGTGTCAGGCCCTATCTTCCCTTCTTTTTCCGCTTTGGAGATCATGTTGTATGCGGTCCTTGTCTTAATGGAGCCGCCGACGTTCAGTCCTTCAAATTTCACTAAAACTTCCGCGTTTCCAGGGGAACCCATAGGGCCAAGCCGTATGATCGGCGTATGCCCGAGCGCCTGTAAAATATTGTCATATATCATGTTTTTATCCGCCCTTTTTGAGGGCGCCTTTCCTCTTGATGTTTATCAGGTTCTTATTGTAGCATATTCAGAAGGGGGGCTCAAGGTATTTCATAACAGCCTGGCAGTTTTAAATTTGTGCAAATTGCATAAAAACGAAGCTGTATTTTTGACGCGTGAATAAAATTGCACAATGAGAAAAGCGGAGTATGAAATTAATTTCAAAAAGGGTATAAATAATTGACGAAGTTTCATTTGCAGATTATCATATCTTTAACGCGCGCGGTATGGCTTATTCCGATATAAAAAAATGAGCCGGGAAAGCAAGGGAGCAAGGTGACTTTTTACAAAAGAAAGTAGGGAAGATATGAATATTATAACAAACATATGGAATGTCATATTCAATAATATCCTGTCGCAGCCGGCAATCTTTATCGGATTGATCGTTGTGGTGGGATATATTTTGCTGAAGAGAAAATGGTATGAGGTTGCAGCCGGGTTTATCAAAGCCGTGGTAGGATATCAGATTCTGCAGCTTGGTGCATCCTCTCTGAAAAATACGGTAGATCCGCTGCTGAAAGGCATTCAGCAGAAATGGTCTGTGGAAGCGGTGGTCATCGATCCGAACTTCGGACTGACTGCGGCGAACAGCGCGCTGGAGAGCATAGGTGTTACGACCTCTTTCGCGATGATCACACTTCTGATCGCATTCCTCTGGAATATCCTGCTGGTATTTTTCCGCAAATATACCAAGGTGCGTACACTGTTTACAACAGGACATATTATGGTAAAGCAGTCCACGGTGGCTACCTGGATCATCTTTTTCCTGATTCCGGAATTGCGGAATATGGGAGGTATCGCGCTGATCGGTATTCTCTGCGGGACATACTGGTCCGTATTCTCGAATCTGACGGTGGAAGCGACACAGGAACTGACGGAAGGCGCAGGCTTTGCGGTGGGACATCAGCAGATGCTGGGTGTATGGTTTGCCTATCGCTTCGGCGGCCTGTTCAAAGGGAAAAATAATAAGGAAGACAGAGCGGAAGACAAGAAGCTGCAGCTTGGCGGCGCTTTAAAGGTTCTGGACGACTATGTGGTGTCCACAACATTGATCATGCTGCTGTTCTTCGGTGTGATCATGATCATTCTGGGACCTGAGATGATGCATGAAGTGGATGAGGGCAATTTCGGGAAGCTTACGTTCCCGGTATACATATTCCAGAGATGTACTTCCTTTGCGGTGTCACTGGTAGTGTTAAAGACAGGTATCAGGATGTTTGTAGGGGAGATGGTGGAATCCTTTGAAGGTATTTCAGGTTCCGTGTTAAAGGGTTCTCTTCCGGCGGTGGACTGCGCGGCAACGTATTCTTTCGGAGATTCCAATGCGGTTACGCTGGGATTCCTCTTCGGCGCGGTGGGACAGGTGATCGCTATCGCGGGACTGTTGATCTTCAAGTCTCCGCTGATGATTATTCCGGGTTTCGTACCGCTGTTTTATGACAATGCCACGATAGGGCTCTATGCGAATATGAAGGGGGGATTTAAGGCTCTGGTGGCCTGCTGTATGGGTTCCGGCCTGCTTCAGGTTCTGGGAAGCGCAGTGGCGATTCTGCTGTTCCAGATGGGACCGTTCGGCGGTTATGTGGGAAATCTGGACTGGGCGACTTTGTGGCCGGCAATGGGAGCCATGATCAAATATCTGTCGGTACCGGGCGCTGTGATCTGCATTATCGGTATGCTGATCATTCCTCAGTTACAGTATCGTAAAAATAAAGAAGAGTATTTCACACTTGGTATGGATGAGTAACTTATTGAGAGGACAAAAAGAAAGGATAGGGATTATGATGAAAGTACTGGTTGCGTGCGGATGCGGAATGGGAAGTTCCCAGCTTCTGAAAAAGAATTGTTCCACTGTTTTGAAAAATCTGGGTGTTGAGCATACGATCCATCACACGAGCATGGATGAGGCCAAATCTACGGCTCATGAATACGATCTGATCGTTGTGGGAGAGAACTTTGTGAACCATTTAAAGGTTAAGGAAGGTACGATTGTGATCGGCCTGAAAAATCTGATGAATAAGAAGGAACTGGAGACGAAACTGAAAGAGAGCGGTATCGCGTAAAAACAGGATCAGGAGAAAAAACAATGAGGCAGATGGACGATGATGAGCTTGCGGTGATCGCGGAAGTGGCAAGAATGTACTATGTGGAAGGGATGTCTCAGATGGACATTGCCGACATGCTCTTTTTTTCCAAGGCCAAGGTGTCCCGGGCTCTCAGGATTGCGCGGGAGGAACACATTGTAGAGTTTCAGATCAATTATCCGCTGAAGCGATCGATCGCGCTGGAGACGGAACTGAAGCGCAGATTTGATCTGAAGGAAGCCCTGGTGGTCACGGACCTGTATGACAATCAGAATACGGATATTTCCATTAAGCGGATCGGGGAAATGGCGGCGAGCTATCTGGATGAGATATTAAAGGACGGGGACAGTATCGGCGTCTCCTGGGGGAGGACGATGCATCAGGCGGTGCGGCAGTTGAATCCTTCCTCCCCGAGGAATATCCAGGTCCTTCAGCTGGTGGGAAACTGTATGGATGATTACAATGTGGATATCGATGTGACAACGCTGACAGAGCAGATGGCTCAGGCTTTTCAGGGGACGAGCGTCCGTCTGTATGCGCCCATGCATGTCAACAGCGATGTTGTACGGAGAGAGCTCTTAAGGGAGCCGATCATCCGGAAGGCGATAGACAGGATACGCTCTGCGGATTATGTGCTGACCGGGATCGCGGATGTGTCTCTGGAGCGGCCAAGAAGCACCTGGGCGGGTTATCTGACGGAAAACAAGAAAAAGGAGCTGATCAGGAAAGGCGCCGTAGGGTATCTTTGCGGCTATTTTCTGGATAAGGACGGGAAAAAACTGTCCGATCCGATCAATGATAAGATCATCGGTATTTCTTTTGAAGATCTGAAAAAGATTCCCCATGTGATCGCGGTGGCGGGAGGCATAGATAAAACACCGGCTATCCGTGCGGCGCTCAGGGGGAAACTGGTCCATTGCCTGATCACAGACAGCCGGATAGCGGAGAAGCTTCTGGCTATGAGGGACGGCTGAGAAAGCCGTCAGGAGAGGAGAAAATATATGGAAGAAAGGATTTCTTACAGTTTCTGTGACAGTCTGCGGAAGAGGCAGGCGGAGGCGGAGCGCTCCATGTTGGAAGAGTTTGCGGCGGACAGCTATACGTTGGAGCAGCCTTATATCAGACTGAATCCTTACCTGATCAATCCACTGTCAGCCGTTGTGGCTTTCCGCACGGAGGCGGAAACGGCGGTGACGGTTACAATATACGGTAAAGAAGAAAGAGGAAACATTGTACATACTTTTCCGGCGGCAAAGGAGCATATCCTTCCGATATTGGGGCTTTACGGCGGCTGCGCCAATCAGGTGGAACTGCGGCTTTACGGAGGAAGGGCGCAATGTATTACGATTCGGACAGAATCCCTTGATACGGCGGTGCCGGCGCTGCTCTCCATGCACACGGAACCGGAGTATTCGGGAAAGGAACTTATCTTTGTGACGCCTTCTCTGAACGCGCTGGCTACGGCTTTTGACTACAGAGGAGATGTACGGTGGCATTTGACCGTGCCGGTCATTTTTGAGATGAAACGTCTGCGGAACGGGAACTTCCTGATCGGAACCGAACGCGTGATGCAGATGCCATACTACATGTCAGGACTTTACGAGATGACCATGATGGGCAAGATCGTCAGAGAATACTCCATTCCCGGCGGTTATCACCATGATGAGTGGGAGATGGAGAACGGGGATCTGCTGGTGCTTACGGAAGATCCGGGGTATGAAGTCGTGGAGGATATGATTGTGCTGATCGACCGGGAGACCGGGGAGATAAAGAAGTCCTGGGATCTGAAGGACTGCCTTGTTCCCGGGGAGGGAGCGTCCGGCGGATATACGCCGAGAGACTGGTTCCATAACAACGCGCTCTGGTATGACAGCCATACAAATTCCATCACGCTTTCCGGGCGCCATGTGGACGCCATAATCAATATCGATTGCGATACCGGAAAGCTGAACTGGATTTTAGGTGATCCGGAGACCTGGCCGGAGGATAAGCAGAAATATTTCTTTGCGATAAAGGGCGGGGGTGATTTTGACTGGCCCTATGAGCAGCATGGCTGTCTTGTGACGCCGAACGGCGGTATCATGTGCTTTGACAACGGGCACTACCGTTCCAAAATCCGCGAGAAATTTTTGCTGAATAAAGACAGTTTCTCGAGAGGCGTGTTGTACAGGATCGACCGGGAGGCTATGACGATAGAACAGCTCTGGCAGTATGGGAAGGAGCGGGGAGAAGAATTTTTCTCTTCCTACATCGGCAATGTGGAATGGTATGGCGAGGGACATTACCTTGTCCATTCGGGCGGTATTCAGTACTATGGTGAACATGCTTCCGAGAAGCCGGCGGCGCTTTTGCAGGGAGATCCTAATGTCCGGGCGGAAAGCATTACCGTGGAGGTATTCCATGGAAAAGTGATCATGGAGATGAAGATCCGGGGGAATTTCTACCGCGGGAAGAAGATGCATCTTTACCATGATCAGGAAAATATGCCGTTAGGGGAGGCGAAGAGCCTTGGGCGGATGGGAGTGACGCCGGAGTTTGATACGCTGATCCCGATGGAACCCTGCGGGGAACTGCTTCCCTACCGGTACGAAGCTAATCTTACGGAGGAAGAAGACCGGTTTGTATTTAAGGCAATTTTTGAGGGCGGCCAGCTTGTTATGCTGATGCTGGAGAAGGAAGGCGAGGAGCACGGATATTTTATCTCCACCTCCAAGAACAAGTTTACGGCGCTGTGCTGCGGCACATTTATTGAGAAAGATCCGAGAAATATTACGCTGAATGTAAACAAGGCGGGGTTGTCGGGGACCTATGATGTGCGTGTGATCGTGGATGATAAAAAGTATGAGACGGGTATTAAGATTACCTGTTAATGTGAACAGGCTGGAGAAGGTTAAAATGGCAGATTATGATTTGATTATTATAGGCGGCGGTCCGGCGGGGATGACAGCGTCCATCTATGCGGCAAGGGCAAATCTTTCGGTGCTGATGTTGGATAAGCTTGCGCCCGGCGGCCAGATTATCAATACCAACGAAATACAGAATTATACGGGGATGGGAACCATCAACGGCGCGGAACTGGCAATTCAGATGTTTCAGCACACGCAGGAGCTGCAGGTGGCTTTCGATTATAAGACCGTAAGGGAAGTAAAGGTGGAGGACGGGCTGAAAACCGTGTTCTGTGAGGAGGATGATGCGGTATATACGGCTTATGCGGTAATTCTGTGTACCGGGACAAGGCCCAGGATGCTGGGGGTAGAGAACGAGAAGCAGTATGCCGGAAACGGAATAAGCTGGTGCGCGATCTGTGACGGGGCGGCATGCCGCGGAAAAGATGTGGTGGTGGTTGGCGGCGGTAATTCCGCTGTGGAGGAATCCATCTATCTGGCGGAGATCGTAAAGTCGCTGACGATTGTGACAATGTTTGATCTGACGGCAGATCCGATTGCATGCGATAAGCTGCGGGGCATGGAGAACGTGAAGATTTATCCTTATCAGGATGTGCTGGATTTTTACGGGGAGAAAAAGCTGGGGGGCATTCACTTTAAATCTACAGAGACGGGGGAAGAAAATCGCGTGGCCTGTGACCAGGTGTTTGAGTATATCGGTCTGACGCCTACCACGGAATGTTTTAAGGATCTCGGTATATTAAATGAGATGGGCTATGTAAAAGTGGATGCGCAGATGGCAACGGAGATCCCGGGGATATTCGGAGCCGGGGACTGTGTGACAAAAAACCTGAGGCAGGTGATCACCGCCTGCGCCGACGGCGCCATCGCGGCACAGAGTGTGGCACGTTATGTGCAGGGGATGAAGTAAGTTCGCAATATAAGACAGACAAAATTATAATATGGGAGAAGGGCTATGTTGAGAGAAGTAACAGAAGATGAATTTCGTCAATCGGTAAACGAGGGACTTGTGCTGGCAGATTTTTTTTCCAGCACCTGCGGTCCCTGCAAGATGCTTTCCTTCGTGCTGGCGGATGTGGAAAAGGTATGCGGGGAAAAAGTCAATATCATGAAGGTGGATTTTGACGAAAATAAGAAGCTGGTGGAGGAATATGAAGTGTCCGGTTATCCGACGCTGATTCTTATGCGGGACGGCGCGGAGTTAAAGAGGATGTCAGGGCTTCAGCAGAAGCCGGCGATCATTAAGATGATTGAGGAAGCGTAAGAGGGTAAAGTTTTAGAGAAGGGTTGATATAGAAGGGGACTGCCGGATGGGGCGGTTCCGTAAGAAAGAATTTATAAAAGCGCGGTGCAGTCTTGTTTTGGGGCTGCGCCGTTTGTTTTTTGGTAAAAGGTTTCCCGCCTTATATCTTTTTACGGACTATATTCTGACATGATTATTGATCTTTCAGGTGTCAATATAGTAGTATGGAGAAGGAAGCAAAAACAGTAGTGGGAAGAGGGATAAAGATGAGGGTTCATCTGACTTATTCAAAGCAGAATTTAGAGGGATTTCCTAAGTATGAGAAATTTGCAGACATATATGCGGTAAAAGAATTTATTGAACAGCAATAGGGAAAGG
>OFGB01002358.1_pt1 | contig 10292 bp, 11 predicted proteins | sample 1521491 | NCBI WGS metagenome assembly OFGB01 (sample SAMEA3504095, study PRJEB24116) | mouse gut metagenome | biome: mouse gut; feature: mouse-associated habitat; material: faeces | place: Denmark | collected 2011
GTTACGATGCAAGCATCGGGGAATTGTACCCTCCCGTGATTAAAAAGATTTTTAGCAATCTTTTTATACTGTTTTTTTAGGCTAGCAATATTGTTATACAAGTGTTTTGCCGTCAATTTTCCGACTATTTTTTTTAATACATCAATATCAGCTTTATCTATTTCCAAATTAAAAAATTTAAATACCCAAATACCGTCAAAAATTTCTATATTCTTTTGGGTGACGCTTACTACTTCCGCGTCAGACAGTCTGATATCTTCCACCTCCAATATATATTCCGAATCTTCATATGGTACTCCCCATACGATTGAGTCGTCGGTCTGCCTGTCATCAAGATCATCATCGTCAACGTTGTCTACATTTCCTCTAAACAAAATTAATTTCGCGTCGGGATTACTTTCTTTTGCCAAATTCAAAACAGTAGTATACGGATCTGCCAAAAATAGGGAATCATCGTCATCCATGTTGTTATTTATTATTAAGCATAATCTTTCTTCCGGATATAAATAAGGCATTATAATCATATCCGGAATCCCGCTTTGAAAAAGCATCTTAATCCCGTTATAATGATCGACATGCAGATGTGTTAATATAAACAAATCAATATGATCTCCATTACTAACTATCTCATCTGTTATTTCCTTCAACCGACTATTACATTCTGTTGTACTTGATAATTCTCCTACTTTTTGCTTCCTGTTTTTAGGCGCCTGACTGCCACAATCTATCACAAAATGATAGCTATTGGAAGTATTTTCTTTAATTATTCCTTCGTAACAAAATCCATCTCCTACACTATACACCCTTCCTTTAAAACGGTCGTACATTCAACTTCTCCTCTGCTATACATTAAAATTATTGGTTCTGATATCCGGGGTAATCTGGCAAAAGACTTCTGTCCCTTCTTCTTTGGACGACCGAAACCGAAGCTTCCATCCATGTGCTTTGGCAATCTCCCGGCATACCTGGATGCCGTATCCATGCCTCCCCATACGGCTCGCGGACAGATCCTGCCCCCTATTGATATCCTTTAATATTTTCTCATCCATAGGTTCCCCGTTATTCCAGATACGAATTCCTTCCCCGCTTGCCGTGATTCTGACTCTGTTTCCGGCTCTGACCGCATTGGCTGTCAGGTTGTCAAGCAGGCAGAATACTAACGCTTTATCTCCGTTCAGAAATTCTAACCCACAGTCGGTCTCGACAATCGGATATTTTTCTTCTATTTTGAGAAACATCTGCCCAATATCCATTCTTTCAATCCGAATCGCACCTTCCCGTACATTTCCCATGATCAGCAGCTTCTCCGTAACGTCCTCCAGGTGCTTCGCGCTCTCCACGATCTGACCGGCGGCAAAAAACTGATCTTCTTCCGAAAGCTTCCCCATCATCATATATTCCGCATAACCACGGATTCCGGTGAGAGGCGTCCGAAGCTCATGAGCAATCTGGTTTATCGGTCGGTTGATCCGCCGCATAGTATAATATAGGAATAATCCCATGATTCCTGAAAATACCAATCCCGCTCCGCAGAATATCCACATTCTTATCGTCTGAATCCGCGACAGACCCTCCAACTCCTGCGCATACTCTACCACAATCAAATCTTCCCCTTCTCTTCCCGCCTCCTGAATAACCAGCCAGCGTTCTCCCCTGATCCTTCGGACCTCAATCAACGGCCCTTCCAATACCTCTTCCGGCGTCTGTTCTATGGGAAAATGGTCCGCCGCAATATATTCGTTGACGCGCACTCGGATAAGTATACCTGATTCTTCGTATCTTTCGGCCGCATCGTTCAGATTCATGGACATCCGACTAATCTCTTCCTCCTTAAGCCCGGCGGCCAGATAATAGATACTTCTCTCGCTTTTTTGTGCCTGATCGATCCACAGACTCGCCTCATTCCTTGAAATATAATTATCCAAAAGAAAGAGTCCTGCATTGACAACTACAAGGAATATGCCATAAATTACCAGAAAATTCTTCTTCCATAACTGCATCTTATCTCTCCAACTCTAACCGGTATCCATATCGGAATATAGTCTTGATCTCATTCTCTAAACCGAGCTTCTGTCGAAGTCTCCTAATATGCACATCCACAGTACGGTCATCCCCATAGAAATCCATCCCCCAGGCAAGCTCCAGAAGACGTTCCCTGGAAAGCGCGATATTCTTATTCAGAAGCAGAACCTTAAGGAGTTCGTATTCCTGCTTCGTGAGGTCTACATGTTTCCCTTCTTTCTTCACGTCAGCGCCCGCCAGGTCCACCTCTACGTCATGAATATGGAAGATACTTTGTTCCTTATGAAACCGCCTGAGCACCACCTGAACTCTCGCAAGCAATTCTTCCACGGCAAAAGGCTTCACGATATAATCTTCCGCGCCGCCTTTTAACCCCTTCACCCGATCCGGAACCTCGTCTCTTGCAGTCACACAGATCACCGGAATCCCGTTAAATTCCCTGGCAATCTGCCGCATCAATGCGAAGCCGTCCATATCCGGCAGACCGATATCCAACAGGATCAGATCGATCCGTTTCTCTTCCAGCACAGACAGGGCTTCCCGGCCGGAATAAGCCGGAAGCCCTATATGTCCTGTCATAGTTAGAGTTCTTCGGATGAGTTCGTTAATTCTCCTGTCATCCTCTACGATCAATATATCCGCCACAATTCCTTACCCCTTTGGATGATCGGATGTCTCGAAAGCCTTCTCTCCGACTTCTATCAACTGCTCTGTCGTCAAATCTGAAATCACCGCCTTATCCGGGTCGATCCCGTATTCCTTACACATCTCTCTTACGACTTCTTCCCCGTCGCCAAAGGCATAAATCTCCTGGATATACATCTGCAGCGAAGCGAACGCTCCTTTTCCCCACTCCTGTCCCAGGAGCGGGCAGTCTCCCATATCCTTGATCATCCACAGAGCCTCCTCATAATTGCGCATCTCACGGGTCACATCCTTACTCTTCACCGTGTCATAATCAAGATTATACCTATCACAAACCTCTTTTGCAACCTCTTCGTCTAAAACAATATCCTTATAGAGACTGTCTTCACCGGCTCGCGGCTGATATACTCTGCCAATCTCTTCCGGCTCCCCGGACTCGAATTCCATTTCCCTTGCTGCCGCCGCTACCGCCGTCTTCTCTGCCTGTCCTCTGGACCAGTAGATTCCCATTCCCAGTCCCGCCGTCATGCAGATTGCCATCCCCGCCGCTGTCAATATCACTCTGAATCTCTTCCATGTTTTGTTCATAATCTTCGCTCCCTTCTCTGTCAAAACCCTGTTTTAGATTGCAGGTTTATCATACCTTGCAGTTATTGCGAAGTTATTACAGGAACAATCAATAATTGAACTTATTCATGCCGCATCGCCTTCCGCGTAAGGGATAAATACACCTTCGTACCCTTTCCGACTTCAGATTCAATCCAGATCTGATGACGCAGCTTATCCATCACAGACTTGCACAGATATAATCCGATTCCCGTAGATTTCTTATCCGTGCGTCCGTTATATCCCGTGAATCCTTTTTCGAATACCCGGGGAAGGTCTTCCGGCGAGATCCCGATCCCGTTATCTTCTACCACGAGGCAGCGCTCCGTCTCCTCCGAACTATTCATACTATTTATCTCCGGATTATTTTCCTGTTCCACGTATACGCCGTCCTCCATATAGATGGAAATCCTCCCGCGCTCCCCACTATTCTTAGTATACTTTAATGCGTTTGATAAGATCTGTTCCAGTACAAATACCAGCCATTTCTCGTCTGTCAATACATCTGTCTCCACAGGCGCATACTCAAGCTTGATCTTCTTTAATATAAACATCTGGGAATACTTGCGCACCGCCTGCCTGATCATAACGTCCAGTGAACGGAGCTTAAAAGACAGATCTGAGGACATATCCTCCATCCTCAGATACGTAAGCGCCATCTCCACATACTGCTCGATCTTAAATAGTTCCAACTTCATACCCTTTATATAATGCTCGGCTCCGCTTAAGCTTGAGGTATCCCCAATTTCCTCGGAATCATATGCCGTAACCTGCATCCCTTCCAGCGTCTGAATCAGAACATGCATGGCTGAAATAGGCGTCTTAATCTGATGCACCCACATCCCATAATAGTCTATCATCTCCTGTCTCACAATCCGCCCTGTTGATTCCGTCTCAATCTTCATCTCGTATAATCTTGACAGGATTCTCTGGTAATCCTTCTCCAGAAGGGTATCCGCCTCCGGAATCCCTGCAATCCCCGCCGCAAGATTCTTCTCCGCTTCCGCCAGATTCCTATGCTTTCTTACATACTTCAGGTAATCCGCCGCGCCAGACAGCAGCAACCAGACTGCCGCCAGCAAGAAAGCATATTCTACTGCGTCCCTGCGGATATTATAGAGATAAGATACTGCTGCAAAGATTCCCGCAAATACGACGGAAAAGCAAATCTCTCTCCTTCTCTCTTTCAAAAAAGCAATCGTTACTCTTGTGTCCATCTCGTCCGTATCCCCATTCCTGAATTCTCTTCCCGCCGGATATAATGCGGCTACTACTCCACCATATATCCGATTCCCTTCTTCGTCCGGATCATCCGGGCAAGTCCGATCTGTTCCAGTTTCTTCCGTAATCTTGCGATATTCACTGTCAAAGTATTATCATCGATAAACTCGTCGCTTTCCCAAAGTCTTGTGATAATACTGTCCCTGGATACGATCCTGCCTGCATTCTCCAGCAAAATCTGCAGGATACGGAATTCATTCTTCGTAAGCTCCAGCTTCTGCCCCTCATTCGTCAGCGTCGCATCACTTAGGTTCAGGACGGCGCCGTGATATTCCATCACGTTCATCGCTCCCTGGAAAGCGTATGACCGTCTTAACATTGCCTGCACTTTCGCCGTCACCACATTCAAATCAAAAGGTTTCTCAATGAATTCATCTCCGCCCATATTCATCGCCATGACGATATTCATATTGTCGTTGGCGGAAGACAGGAAGATGATCGGTACTTCCGATACCTTCCTGATCTCCTGGCACCAGTGAAACCCGTTAAAGAACGGAAGCATAATATCCAGAAGAACTAACTGAGGATCGAATCTCAGAAATTCATCCAAAATATTTTTAAAATCATCTATACATCTTGTCTCATAATCCCATTTACTCAAATGTGAAGCCAGCGTCCGGGCGATAACTCTGTCATCCTCTACGATCAGTATCTTAAACATGCGTACTAACACCTCCACCTACACTTTACCTTATATCCTCCCAGATTCCAAGCTTTTCTTGAGTTATCTTCATATGAAAATCAAAGCCCCCGCTGCAGTCGCCAAATGTGCATGCAAACATGCCCGCCTGGCTCGTTGTCCGCGGGAATAACGGCTTTACAGGCGGAAACAAATAGCGTAAGCAGGCTTCTTCCGCCGCTTACGCCATCCATTATACTTTATATTTTATTTACCGCAGCATGCAGATACTCATTGCTGACTTCATAGAATCTCTCGTTCTCCACTGCCTCCGCAAGCCCCGCGTCAATCGGCATCTTTCCTAATACCGGAAGTTCCAGCTCTCCTGCCACTTCGTCAATACAGCTCTTACCGAATACGGATATCTTCTTTCCGCAGTCCGGACATACCAGATAACTGTAATTCTCCACGACTCCCAGTACCGGGATGTTCATAGCCTTTGCCATATTATATGCTTTCTTCACGATCATCTGCACCAGATCCTGCGGAGAAGTCACAATCACGACGCCGTCCACCGGCAGAGACTGGAATACCGTAAGCGGTACATCGCCGGTTCCCGGCGGCATATCCACGAACAGATAGTCCAATTCTCCCCACATAACGTCTGTCCAGAACTGGGTAACCACGCCTGCGATAACCGGACCTCTCCAGATGACTGGATCAGACTCGTTCTCAAGGAGCAGGTTCACGGACATGATCTTCGTACCGTCCTTCGCCTCACATGGGAAGATACCTGCCTCGTCTCCCTGGGCTTTCTCATGAATCCCATACATCTTTGGAATCGAAGGTCCCGTCACGTCTGCATCCATAATACCGACGGAAAATCCCTGCTCCCGCATCATTCTCGCGAGGGATGCCGTCACCATGGACTTGCCGACTCCGCCCTTGCCGCTGACAACGGCGATAACCTTCTTAATCTTGGAAAACGGATTCGCAGGCTCTCTTAAATCCTGCGGTTTGCTGCTGCATGATCCTGCATGCGCGCATCCGGCGCAATCAGAGGAAGTGCAGCCGTTCTGCTGTTCTTCTGCCATAATTCCTACCTCTTTTCTGCTATCACCTTACTCATTTACAACTGCGATCAGTTCTACTTCACACTTTACATTCTTCGGCAATGTCTTTACCGCCACACAGCTTCTTGCAGGCTTAGATGTAAAGTACTTTGCATACACCTCATTAAACGCTGCAAAATCTCCCATATCCGCCAGGAAACAGGTGGTCTTTAAGACTTTGTCAAAGGATGTTCCCGCCGCTTCTAAAACGGCGGCTAAATTCTTGCATACCTGATCCGCCTGACCCTCGATGGTATCCGCCTCAACTTCACCCGTTGCCGGATTGATAGGAACTTGTCCTGCAGAATAGAAGATTCCATTATGCACATACCCCTGTGAATAAGGTCCTAATGCTTCCGGCGCGTTCTTTGTCGCTACTACTTTCATGATAATCTCTCCTTTACTGTTTTGATCATATATCCTTGCTCTAGTACATCATTGCATATAATTCTTGAGTAATAAGCACTTGATGTACTGGTGTACTGTATAGAAATAATTCTACAGTTTCTTAGTGTATTATTGCACTGTTTTATATTGTACTACATTTACAGTAAAGTTATCAATAGTTTTGTTAATGCAATCCATACCTCGAGTAACTTCTGTATATAAACGGCAGCAATATTATGGAAACAGCAGAATACAGTACCATCACAAACGGGATCTGGAGAATTACAAAATCTCCTATCTGGAAAAGAGTCGGAACCTTCACGGCCTGAAGAACATTGGTCAGCACATCCGTCGTATAATAGACGACTCTGGTAACATCTGAAAGAGACCGTGCAATAAAAAGCATCACGCAAAACATGAAAAACGGAATACAAACCGCCACTTTCGCGGTACGCATCTTCGCCGTTACCAGCATCGTTACCGACGCCGAAAGGAGACTTGCAATGTAGCCGCACACAACGATCAGAAGATACCTCTGCCCCTGAGTCATCGCATAGACACTGTCGGGATCCTCAAACTGATATGGCATATGAAAACCGCTCGTCCCCATAATTCCAAATGAAATCAACGTCATAATCCCTACCCCTGTCCAGTAAACCGCGGTTGCAGTGATTATTCCTGCCGCAATTTTATTCCTGATCGCTTTTGACCGTCCGTATTTCGCAGCGAAGAACACCAACTCCGCATGATTGCGGAACTCCTCGTCAAAGATTCCCGCCGCCATAAATCCAATAACGACTGCCAAAATGATCACGTAGGTCTGTATATACATGGGCATGGTCTCCCACGAATCGTACGCCTCATACTCAACCGGAATTTCTAACTTCCCGTACTGCTCTTTTATAAACTCTTCCTGCTCAGACGTTTCTCCGTATTCTTCCGCCGCTTTCTGCAGATTATCCCCATAGATGTCATAAATATAATTCACGTCTTCTTCAGATATCTGATCTATAACATCCGGCAAAAAATTAGGTTCCATCGTATACACATTCGCTGTAAAATTTAAAATATCCCAGTAAGATTGTACCGTTTTCCCGTATTCATTATCCGGAACCTCTCCCTGATACTGCCGCCTAAGCCCCTTATAGCTTTGTACTACATCGGCAATCCTCTCCGCCGTCAGCTCCCCTTTCCATTGATTCTTATCTGCCGCAAGCTTACGCCCGGCGGCTATTTTACCGATTCCGTCAGGATTTTCCCCGTTGGCATCCGTGTAACGTATACTTCCAGCCGCAAGGAAACTATACGCTGCCGCGATCAAAATCACGACGATCAGTATCGCCCTATTAACCGTCTTTGAAAAGAACTTCTTTAACTCATATCTCAACATTCTCATCACCCGCTTTCTCACCAAAATATAACAGAAACGCGTCTTCCAGAGTGGCGTCTTCCAGCGCTGCGTTTTTCGTCGGAGGATTCCCGGAGAGAATCCGAAGCTCTGCGCCGCCGGATACATGCTTTACATTTCCCACCGGATACTTCTGCAAATACTGATTTACATCTTGTCTTGGAACCGTACAGGTCCAGACGTCTTTTCCCATCGAAGCGATCAGATCCTCGGAAGTCCCGGTATAAAAGAATTTTCCGTCCTTCATTAACAAGATCTGCTCCGCGATAAATTCCACATCTGATACGATATGAGTGGACAGCAGTACCAATCTATCTTCTGAAAGCTCGCTGATCAGGTTACGGAAACGAATCCGTTCGCTGGGGTCAAGTCCTGCCGTCGGTTCGTCCAGCACCAGGATCTTCGGATTATTCAACATCGCCTGGGCAATTCCGACACGTCTCGCCATTCCGCCGGACAGCGCTTTCATCTTGCGGTTCTTATATCTTGACAGCCCGACCATTTCTAACAGTTCCTTCATTCTTTTTCTCGCCGCACCCGGACGAATACCCTTGATCGACGCGATGTACATCATATAATCCGAGACGGAGAGATTCGGATAATACCCGAAGTCCTGCGGCAGATACCCCAGCAGATCCCGATATCTCTCTTTCAGTCTGAATATATCCTCCCCGTTCCATGTGATCTCTCCGGCGGTGGGACGTATCACCGTACAAAGCATCTTCATCAGCGAGGTCTTTCCCGCGCCGTTCACTCCCAGAAGTCCGTATACGCCCTTTTCCATAGTATAAGTGATATCGTCAACCGCAGATATTCCTCCGTAATTTTTTGATACATTTTTAAAACTTAATTCCATCTTCCTAAGCCTCCCAAACCATTTCGCTGCTAGACAGCGATTTCTGAATACAAAAAACCAGATATCCGAAGAACAGCAGGATAACTCCGCACCATACCGGTACGGCTATCCTGTCGTAGAGCGCGTTGTTTGCCGTCACTGTCAGCCAGACGACGCTCCACACCATACACATAGCTGCGGCCGTATACTCCATTCCCTGCCGCCTGCTGCATAATAACCTAAAACAGATACAGCAGGACATAAGAAGCGGCAGCAGGAAATTCACCGCCATCCAATATGCCATAACCTGAATAGCCTGCAGCGCCGTCGCGAAAAAGACCGTAACCATAGCCGTATCCACGGCCGCAAAAAGTAAGATTCTCGCGGCGCATATCTGCCGCAGCGAATAATAGGATGCCTTTTCAATGGCGACAGAAGAATACCTGCGGTTCTTCCATATTTCCGGAATGATCAAAATCGCAAATACCGCGGCAAGTCCTCCCGTCATCCGTTCCATAGCTCCGTTCATTCCGTTATCCTTAAGCAGATACCAGAGAAACAGCAGTACGACGCCCTGAAGCGCCCACCATTTTTTCTCAATATAATGTGACTGTTCATACAAGAATTCAAAATATGAGATCCGTCCGTCTTCCTTCTCTGCCATCGCGGTTTCACACCGGGCAATGACCTCTTGAACCGAAGCTTCCCGGATATAGTCGTTCTGTATCAGTTTCTTATACTCTTTGATTTGTTTTTGATACTGTCTCATGTCCTTTCACCTCCCTAAATATTCCGATAATTTCTTTCTTGCTTCCCGAATACGGTACTTTATCAGCGGTACATTAATATTTAACAGATCCGCAATCTCACGCTGCTTCAACCCCTGAAAGAAGAATAGAATCGCAATCTCCTTCAAATCCTCCGGCAAACTGTCCACCGCCCGCTCAATATCCAGCCTAAGCTCCATCCCGTCGCATTCTTCCGGTATATCCTTCATCTCTCCCGGAAGTACTTCTTTTTTCTTTTTGAAATAATTCTTGATACAGTTTCCGGCAATACAGTATAAATAGTTCTTCACTTTTCCCCTTTCTGTATACGTATCTATCGTTTCAAAAAATCTCAGAAACGTTTCCTGCGTCATATCTTCCGCGCAATTTCTGTCATGGATATGCAAAATACAATATTGATATATGGAAGGATAATATTTTTTGATAAACTCTTCTCCTGCCTTGCTGTTTCCCGTTTTCATTTTTTCTACCAGTAAAAAGTCCGGATTCACTTATTCCCCTCCTTCCTGACGTACATCAATCTTTTTCCTCTTTTTCAAGCGCCTATATATATTAACAACTGATACCCCTAAAAGGATAGTCGAAAAAA
>OFGB01002365.1_pt1 | contig 10267 bp, 9 predicted proteins | sample 1521491 | NCBI WGS metagenome assembly OFGB01 (sample SAMEA3504095, study PRJEB24116) | mouse gut metagenome | biome: mouse gut; feature: mouse-associated habitat; material: faeces | place: Denmark | collected 2011
GCGCGTGTCTGTTCTTTGGGGTATATGGAGCGGCGCTGTTGGGAATGAAGGAGAAATTTGTTGGGGAAACTCTGGATTCTATGTTGAACACAAGAAGATAAGACCAATTCATATATAGGAATGAGGAGAATGTAAAGAAAGGAAAAGAAGAGGTTATGAAAGTAGTAATTTTGGCCGGGGGATTCGGGACAAGGATCAGTGAAGAGAGTCATCTGAGACCGAAGCCTATGATTGAGATCGGAGACAGACCGATTCTCTGGCATATCATGAAAGGGTATTCACATTACGGGTTTAATGAATTCGTTATCTGCTGCGGATATAAGCAGCATATGATCAAAGAATATTTTGCGGATTATTATCTCTACAATGGAGATGTAACTTTTGACTTTGGTCATGAAAATAATATGGTTATCCATAATAATATATCCGAACCATGGAAAGTAACCCTTGTTGATACAGGGGTCAATACGATGACCGGAGGCCGGATTAAGAGAATCCAGAAGTATATCGGAGACGAGCCCTTTATGATGACATATGGAGACGGCGTTTCGGATATCGATGTGAATGAGTTGGTGGAATTCCATAATCAAAAAAGGCAAATCGCCACATTAACAGCCGTACATGTAGGGCAGCGCTTCGGGGTTTTGGATATAGATAAAGACAGCAGAACCATCCGTGCTTTCCGTGAAAAATCCAGTGCGGACGGAAGCCGGATCAGCGCGGGATTTATGGTATTAGAGCCTGAGATTTTTGATTATATTGACGGCGACAGTACTGTTTTTGAAAAAGAGCCTTTGAATCGTCTTGTGGAAGAAGGACAGCTGAACGCATATAAACACAACGGGTTCTGGCAGTGTATGGATACGCAGCGGGAAAAAGACCGGTTGGAAAAAATGTGGATGTCCGGGGAAGCGCCATGGAAGGTATGGGAGTAGATATGTTAGATACGAATTTTTATAAAGATAAGAAAGTGCTTATAACAGGGCATACAGGTTTTAAGGGAGCGTGGCTTAGCAGAATCCTGATTAATTGGGGCGCCAGGGTCGCAGGGTATGCGCTTACTCCCCCCACGGATCCTAATTTATTCGACATGATCGGACTAAAGGAACAGATGCATTCCGTTACAGGCGATATACGAAATATAGACCAGTTGGAAAAGGTGTTTGAAGAATTCCGGCCGGAGATTGTCTTACATCTGGCGGCGCAGCCTATCGTCAGAGATTCTTATAAAAGCCCGGTTTACACGTATGAGACGAATGTTATGGGTACTGTGAATATCTGTGAATGTGTGAGAAAGAATCCCGGTGTGAAATCTTTTTTAAACGTTACGACAGATAAAGTATATCACAATAATGAATGGGTATGGGGATACCGTGAGGATGACGTTCTGGATGGTTACGATCCGTATTCCAATAGTAAATCCTGTTCTGAGCTGGTGACGCACAGTTATATTCATTCGTTTTTTAAAGATATGCAGGTAGCCGTATCCACGGCAAGGGCAGGAAATGTAATCGGCGGCGGAGACTTTGCAAACGACCGGATTATCCCGGACTGTGTCCGTTCAGCCATGGAGGATAAGGATATCGTCGTGCGCAACCCGTATTCTGTACGTCCGTATCAGCATGTATTAGAGCCGTTAGCCGTCTATCTCATGATCGTGGAAAAGCAATACCATGACGAGAAATATTCCGGTTATTATAATGTCGGTCCGGACGACTGCGACTGCGTAACGACGGGAGAATTAGTAGATCTATTCTGTAATGCATGGGGAGATCATCAGACATGGGTAGAGAGATCTGTCGACAGTTTCCATGAGGCAAACTTTTTGAAATTAGATTGCTCGAAACTTAAGAATACGTTCGGATGGCGGCCCAGATGGCATGTGAAAGAAGCTGTCGAGCGCACGGTCGAGTGGACGAAGGCTTACCAGGACGGCAAAGGAGTTACGGAATGCATGGATCGGCAGATAGAAGAATTTTTCAGAACAGAAGAGGAGAAAAGAACATGTTTGAAAATAAGTCGGAGCAATTAGCCAGAACAGAGATAATGAAGATTGTGGAGGAATACTGCAATACATATCACTGCCAAAAAAAGGAATTCCAAAGAGGGGACAGGATCCCCTATGCTTCCAGGGTCTATGACAGCGCGGAAATGGTGAATCTTGTAGACAGCGCGTTAGAATTCTGGCTTACGTCGGGAAGATATACGGCAGAATTTGAAAAGAAGTTGAGCGAGTATCTGGGAGTAAAATACTGTTCGCTGGTCAATTCGGGATCTTCAGCAAACTTAAACGCTTTTATGGCGCTGACTTCCCCGATTTTAAAAGAGCGTAAAATTAACCGGGGAGACGAGGTTATTACGGTGGCGGCAGGTTTTCCTACTACTGTGACTCCGATCATTCAATATGGCGCGGTTCCTGTCTTTGTAGACGTGACGATACCGCAGTACAATATCGACGTTTCCATGCTGGAAGAGGCTTACAGCAAGAATACGAAAGCGGTTATGATCGCTCACACGCTTGGGAATCCCTTTGATCTGAAAGCGGTGAAAGAATTCTGTGATTCACATCATCTTTGGCTGATAGAAGATAACTGCGACGCCCTTGGTTCCACATATATACTGGAGGGAGAGAAGAAACTGACGGGGACGGTGGGAGATATCGGAACCTCCAGTTTCTATCCGCCGCATCATATGACTATGGGAGAAGGAGGGGCCGTCTATACGAATGATCCGCTGCTGAATAAATGTATCCGGTCTTTTAGGGACTGGGGCCGCGACTGCGTATGTGCCTCCGGACAGGATAATCTTTGCGGTCATCGGTTTGATAAGCAGTACGGAGAATTGCCGCTGGGATATGACCATAAATATGTATATTCAAATTTCGGATATAATTTGAAGGCAACGGATATGCAGGCCGCGATAGGATGCGCGCAGCTTGAAAAGTTCCCGTCTTTTGTAGAGCGCAGAAAGCAGAATTTTGCGCGTCTAAAAGATGCGTTGGCAGGAACCGAAGATAAACTGATTCTTCCGGAGGCATGTGAGAATTCGGACCCAAGCTGGTTTGGGTTTATGATTACCTGCAGAGAAGGTGTGGAGCGCGGGCAAATGGTAGATTTTATTGAGAAAAACGGTATTCAGACGAGAATGCTCTTTGCAGGGAATCTGATCAAGCATCCGTGCTTTGACGAAATGCGAAGATCAGGAGAGGGGTATCGGATCGTAGGTACTTTAGAGAACACGGACAGAATTATGCGCGACACGTTTTGGGTCGGCGTGTATCCCGGAATGACGGACCAGATGATAGAATATATGGCCGAAACGATCCGAAAGGCGTTGTTATAGAGACAGGCAATATGATTATACAAAATTACGAAAAGAGGAGAAAGAGAATGAACAGAACATTTATTGTAGCAGAAATAGGAATTAACCACAATGGAGATCTGAAACTCGCCGAAAAACTGATTGATACCGCGGTGATAGCAGGGTGCGACGCGGTGAAGTTTCAGAAGCGCACGATTGACAAAGTATATACACAGGAGTATCTGAAGGAGGCCAGACAAAGCCCGTGGGGAACGACCCAGAGAGACCAGAAAGAAGGTCTTGAATTCGGCAAAGAAGAATATGATAAGATCAATGATTATTGCCGAGAGAAAGGAATCGAATGGTACGCTTCCGCATGGGATATTGACTCCCAGAAATTCTTACAGCAGTATGACTGCAAATATAACAAGGTTGCGTCCGCGATGTTGACAAACGATGAATTACTGACGGAGATCGCCAGGGAAAAGAAGTACACGTTTATCGCCACCGGAATGAGCACCTATGAAGAGATCGACCATGCGGTGGAGATTTTCAGAAATTATGACTGTCCATTTGAACTGATGCATTGCAACAGCACGTATCCGATGCCTATCGAGGACGCAAATCTGAAGTTAATACACACCTTAGCCGACAAGTATCAATGCAAAGTCGGATACAGCGGACATGAAGCGGGAACACTGGTAAGCACCTGCGCGGTTGCAATGGGGGCGACTTCTATTGAAAGGCATATCACGATGGACAGGACTATGTATGGGTCCGACCAGAAAGCGTCCATTGAGCCGTATGAATTATGTTCCCTGGTGAAAGATATAAGAGACACGGAGAAAATCGTCGGAGACGGTGAAAAAAAATTAACAGAAGCAGAAAAAGCAGTGAAAGTCAAGCTGAGAGGATAAGGCAAATGATAAAATTGGTGGTTTTTGATATTGACGGAGTCCTTACAGACGGTGCGATTACTGTAGATTCAGAAGGAAAAGAACAGAAAAGAGTGAATCTAAAAGACGTCGACGCGATATTTGCGTTGATTCGGGAAGGTTATATGATCGCGGCGGTAACAGGGGAAGATACGGAAATCGTTAAATATTTTGAACGCAGATTTCCATGGAATTATTTCTATAAAGGAATAAAGAAGAAGAAGGAAGCGATAGAAGATATCGTTACCCGGGCGGAGTGTTCGATCGAAGAGACCTGCTTTATCGGCGACGGGAAGTATGACGTAGAGGCGATTCGTGCGGCGGGGCTTGGCGCGTGTCCGGCGGACGCCGTGACGGACGCCCGCGTCGCGGCGGATGTGATTCTTCATAATACCGGCGGAAACGGATGTGTATGGGAACTTACCGAGATATTAAAAAGATTGAAGAATACAGACCGTGAGTATCAGTATTTTTATGATCATATGTATGCCCATATGTATATCTTTAAAAATATTGTATCGGATTACAAACTTGTCGAAAAAGTGATGCAGATTGGGAAAGAATTGGTTGAGATCTTATCCGGCGGCGGACAGTTGTTTCTCTGCGGCAATGGAGGAAGCGCCGCCGACGCGCAGCATATAGCGACAGAATTTGTCAGCCGTTTTTATAAGGAGCGGCCGGGGTTGAACGCGGAAGCTCTGAATGTGAATACGTCTACGCTTACGGCGATCGGAAACGATTATAGTTTTGAACGTATTTTTGCGCGCCAGTTGGAGGCAAAAGCAAATAAGGGAGATATGTTGATCGGAATCTCTACCAGCGGCCGGTCTAAGAATGTCGTAGAAGGATTGCAGTATGCAAAAGATCACGGAATGAAGACGGTTATGCTGATGGGGGATCATCATACCCGGGAATTGAATGATTTTGTGGATTATATCATCAAAGTCCCAAGTAAAGATACGCCGCGTATCCAGGAGGCGCATATTTTTGTCGGGCATCTTCTGGCGGAATATGTAGAAGAAGAAATATTTAAGAGGAAACAAATGAATGAATAATTTGGGAATAATGCAGGGACGTCTGACCGACAAAGGGGGTTTTTATCCGCAGCAGTTTCCGTGGACGAACTGGCAGCAAGAATTTGCGACGGCGTCTGCCGCGGAAATCGCTTATATCGAGTGGATGTTTAATTACGAAGATTATGAAAAGAACCCTGTCTGGACGGAGGACGGAAGGAAACAAATTACGTTTTGCGAGAATCATACGGGTGTTTTTGTCAAATCGGTATGTGCAAATTATTTTATGGAAAAAGGTATTTTTGAGAATGGAAAGCCGAACAGGGAATCCTTTTTGATCTTACAAAGATTAATCGAATCTATGGCGATGATCGGAGCGAAGATACTGGTTCTTCCTTTGTTTGAGGATAATACGACGTCCGTGGAATCCCTCTGCGGTCAGACCTTTAGAGAAACTATTGCGGCGGCTGAAAGGAATCATATCCGGATCGCGTTAGAGACGGACTGGGATGCGCTTATGTGCCGCAGGATTTTGGAATTATTGGATTCCGACCATCTTGGAATTTGCTATGATCTGGGAAACGCCGCGGGTAATGGAAAAGATATCTTTTCAGAAATTAGATTATTAAAAAATAAAATATTAGATATTCATATTAAAGATAAACCGGCGGGAGGCACGACCGGCATGCTGGGAGAAGGGGACGTTGATTTTCAGGAATACTTCTCACTGGCGCAGAGTATGGACTTTCGGGGACCTATGATTCTTGAATCATATTATAGGGAATCCGCTGTTTCGGATACTTTGGAAAATATTCACTATATTAATAAAATTAGAGGTTATGCGTATGAAAATCTTATTTATAGGTCTGGGCAGCGCCGGACAAAGGCATCTGCGTAACGTTAAGAAAATACTGGGTGATAAGGCTGAGATCGCGGCATACAGAGTAAGGAATCTGAAACGTGTTTTTGACGATAGTATGAAGATTGTTCCCGACCAGTCTGTGGAGGAATTCTTCGGAATTCAGGAGTATTATGATCTGGAAGAGGCGTTGGACTGGAAGCCTGATATTACTGTTATTTCGAATCCGAACAGTATGCACATGGAATGCGCGATACGCTCGGCACAGGCGGGGAGCGACCTCTTTATTGAGAAACCCCTGGCCAATTGTCTGGAGAATGTGGATCTGTTAACGGATATCGTTGAAAAAAACGGACTGAAAGCGTATGTCGGTTATCAAAATCGTTTTCATCCCTGCGTTCAAATGATGAAAGACGTTATAGAAGGAGAAAAGTTAGGCCGTATTATAGCAGTTCACTGTGAAATTGGAGAGTTATTAACCAAGATGCACAGTTATGAAGATTACCGTGGGATGAACGAATCTCAGAAATCAACCGGCGGAGGGGTCGTCTTGTGTCAGATCCATGAATTGGATTATTTGTATTGGCTTTTTGGTATGCCCAAAGAGCTTTTTTCTATTGGCGGGAAAAACAGCCGTCTGGAAATAGACGTAGAAGACCATGCGGTAACATTGTGCAGGTATCAAAGGAACGGATATGAGTTCCCGGTGACGATACAGCAAGATTTTCTGCAGTCGCCTCCGGTAAGAACATGTAAAGTCATCGGCGAACGCGGACGGGCTGAGATTGATTTACTGAAAAATGAGTGTACGTTAAGAATAACTGATCATGAAGCCAAACATCATACCTTCCCTTCCTTCACAAGAAACGATATGTTTGTAGAAGAGATGAAAATGTTCCTTAAGTGTGTTGTTTCCAGAGAGAGGGAATTTATCAATATAAAGGACGGCCTGGCAAGTCTTAAATTTGCTCTGGCGATAAAAGAATCTATGAAGAAAAAAGCAACGATAAGGTTTCAAGAGGAGGAAGTATGAATCAGGGAAAATCCGTGCATGAATTATTTGATCTTACAGGGAAGACGGCAGTCATAACCGGCGGCGCCGGGTTATTAGGATATAAGCACGCGGAGGCCTTGATGGAGTTCGGGGCGAATTGTGTGTTAGTCGATATCTGTAAAGAGAGAGCAGAGGAGCTTGCTTCTGCGCTGTCAGCGGAATTTGAAGGGGAAGCTGTCGGTATTTGTGCAGATATTACTTCAAAAGAGGATGTTGAAAGGTTAAAGGAGGCTGTCATAAGAAGATTCGGAGGCGTGCATATTCTTATAAATAACGCCGCGAATAATCCTAAATTCGAGGAAATCGAAAAGAAAAAAGATTATTCCAAAAGATTTGAAACTTTCCCGGTGGCAAACTGGAATGACGATATTGCGGTGGGACTGACGGGGGCTTTCTTATGCGGCCAGATTTTTGGTACGCATTTTGCCGGTCAGGAAGAAGGAGTCATTTTGAACATATCCTCCGATCTGGGGATTATAGCACCGGATCAAAGAATATACAGGCAGGAGGGATTGCCGGAGGAAGAACAGCCGACGAAGCCGGTCACTTATTCTGTCATAAAAAGCGGTCTTATTGGGCTGACAAGATATCTGGCTACTTACTGGGCGGATAAGAATGTCCGCTGCAACGCACTTGTGCCGGGCGGCGTCTATACCGGACAAAACGACGTATTTTTGCAGAAGCTTACGAATCTGATCCCTATGGGAAGAATGGCCGCGCCTGACGAATATAAGGCGGCCGTAGTGTTCTTGTGTTCGGAAGCTTCAAAATATATGACAGGCGCTTCGCTGAATATAGAGGGAGGCCGTACCTGCTGGTAAAGAAAAGAGCTGAATATAAAGAGCGGCCGTACTTACCGGTAAAGAAAAGAAAGGAACAGAAGTCAGAATGAAGAGAAAACTTTCAGATTTTGTATGGGAATATATTGCCGGTCTTGGGATTAAACATGTGTTTATGTTTCCGGGAGGAGGCGCGATGCATCTTGTAGACTCGATCGGGCGCGCGAAGGATCTTAATTATGTGACATTGTTACATGAACAGGCATGTTCTTTCGCGGCGGAGACGTATGCGAGAATCTCAGATCATATGGGGGCGGTGTTGGTTACAACGGGTCCCGGAGGAACGAACGCTGTTACAGGCTGTGCCGCAGCGTGGCTTGAGAGCACTCCGGTAATATTTATCTCCGGACAGGCAAAGACTGCCGATCTAAAAGGAGAGAGCGGAGTCAGGCAGAAAGGAAACCAGGAGATTGGAATTGTAGATATTGTTTCCAGTATCACGAAATATGCCGTTACTGTAATGAAGCCGGAACAGATCAAGTATCATCTTGATAAGGCGGTATTTTTGGCAAAAGAGGGAAGACCCGGACCTGTTTGGATCGATATTCCGCTTGACGTTCAGGCGGCAATGCTGGATGTAGAGAGTTTGGAGAATTATGTACCGGTTAAAAGGGCAGATGACGAGAATGTGTCTTTGGATAAAGAATTGTCTCAGGTCGCTGATATGCTTAAGGAAGCAAAACGTCCGGTTATCATAGCCGGACAGGGAATTGAACGGGGGAATGGTAGAGAGATTTTCAGATCCTTCGTTGATTATTTACAAATCCCTACGCTGACGAGCTGGCTTGCGGCGGAGCTTCTTCCATATGACCATCCTTGTAATCTTGGTAAACCTGGCATGGTAGCGGCGCGCTATTCAAATTTCGCCATGCAGAACGCGGATCTCGTCCTTGCAGTCGGGACGCGGCTTGACCCGGCTATGATTGGTTATAATCCGGAAGATTTTGCGCCGGAAGCAAGGAAAATAATTGTGGATATTGACGCGGCGGAATTAAATAAGTTTGAATTTCCCGTTGATTTAAAGATTCAGACCGACGCAGCTTGCTTTATTAAGAAGTTGTTTGACAGCTTGGCGTCGGAAAAGGTAAAGACAGATTGCCAGGCTTGGCTTGACAAATGTAGGGAATGGAAAAAATCGTATCCGCTTATGCTCGACGAGTATGAAAAAGAAGAAAATGCGGTGAATCCTTATTGTTTCGTGGATACACTGTCAGATATCGCCGCCGGGGACGACGTTATAATTCCCGGGAGTTCCGGCGCCTGTATCGACGTGTTTTGGTTATGCCTGAAGAATAAAAAAGATCAAAGAATGCTGGCGACGGGTTCCCTCGGTTCTATGGGATACGGGCTTCCTGCCGCGATTGGGGCATGTCTTGCGTCAGGGAAACGGACGATATGCGTAGAAGGAGACGGAAGTATCCAACTCAATATCCAGGAGCTGGCCAGTATAAAGGGAATGAACCTGCCGATCAAAATATTCATTATGGATAACGGCGGATATTTGTCGATTATGAACATGCAGAGGAATCACTTTGATCAGTATTATGTAGGGGCGAACGAGGAAAGCGGGCTGCATCTTCCGGATATGTTAAAGGTAGCAAAGAGTTATGGATTTCATGTAGAAGAAATCTGTGATAACAGCGAGCTGGAGGAGAAGATTACAAGTGTGTTGAGGGAAGAAGGACCTGTATTGTGCCGGATCCGGATGAAGGATAGTATCGTGATTCAGCCTAAAGTAATGTCGCAGGTGATGCCGGATGGTTTTATGAAGTCGGGGACATTGATGAATTTGTGGCCGTTTCTTCCGGAAGATGAGTTGAAGAGACAGATGATTCGGTAGGGAGTATGAGGATGAAGTTTGGCAGATTAAATTTTGATAAATTTATTCATGATGCTTATATAGCGGAAAATTCCAAAAGAGTGACCATCAACGTAGGGGATGCCATGCAAATGATGGTTATAGATGAAATATATAAAGAACTGAAGATACCGGAAGATGAAATTATTGATATCAGTTTACATGAATTGGAGACTTACAATGGCGAGTATATTATATTGCCTATAAATTGGTTGGTTAGTAATAATACAACAGGACATGATAAATTATTTAATATTTCTCATAGAATTGTACCTGTTTATCTCGGAATTTCGATTTCATCTCGTGATTTATCCCAAAAGCATTTAAGTAATCTTAAAAGATACGAACCTATAGGATGTAGAGATGAAAGAACTTTAAATTATTTGCGCTCGGAAGGTATAGATTGTTA
>OFGB01002375.1_pt1 | contig 10244 bp, 10 predicted proteins | sample 1521491 | NCBI WGS metagenome assembly OFGB01 (sample SAMEA3504095, study PRJEB24116) | mouse gut metagenome | biome: mouse gut; feature: mouse-associated habitat; material: faeces | place: Denmark | collected 2011
AATATATCCGCAATGGCACTGTCAGCATATTTGCCTTTGTAGAGCCGCTTGGCGGGACACATCATGTAAGTGTACGGGAACACCGCACGGCTGTTGACTGGGCAGAGGAGATCAAGTATCTGTCGGATGTCATGTATCCTGACGCGGAAAAGATCATTCTTGTAATGGACAACCTCAATACACATAAACCGGCTTCGTTGTACAAACGCTATCCGGCAGAAGAAGCGAGGCGCATCATTAAAAGGCTGGAGATTCATTATACCCCAAAGCATGGCAGCTGGCTGGATATGGCGGAAATTGAACTGAATGTAATGACCAGACAGTGTCTTTCCCGCCGGATTGCTGAAATAGGTTTGTTGCGCAGTGAATTGTCGGCATGGGAAGCGGAGAGGAATACAGCCGCAGCAAAAGTCAACTGGCATTTTCAGACAGGTGATGCCCGAATAAAGCTGAGTTCTTTGTATCCTACATTTACTGCTGCCTCTTAGGGAGGTGGCAGTAAATGTAAATATCAATATGTCACCACACTAGATTAAAAAGTGGAAAGAATACAATAACGTGGTTTGGTTATAATGCAAAACAGATCGCTAATATAGCAGGAAATGGGAAAATGCCACTTCATCATAATAGGAAAAAGGATTTGAAAAGTGAACAGGGATATCCTAAATTTCGACATTATCATCCACGTGGTAAAAGCTCACATTCTGCCTATATAGTGTGATTAAAGATTTAGAACATTAAAAAGTATGATTGATTCCGGAAAATAGACATATTAAGTTTATCAAAATAGGGAGAGAAGACAGCCAAAATGTCTTAAATTAAGGGTTTCTTTTCTGACATCATAGGGTACATACTGACCATTATCATTTCATAAGGGCATTAATTGCTTTTTTATACTTGCGTCGCTTTTTAATATATCCATATTTAATTGCAAAGCATGGTTGGCATTTGCATTTGATTGTAGTGAGAACAAAAGTGGAACTGACTGTAATTCCAGTCTTATTATTGGTAACGATGGTGCTCTGATGAGTCATATGTACCATGATTATACTCATTAAAAAGAAAGGGGATATGGTGTTTGAACTTCTATAAACATCATACAAAGAAGTAATGGATTATATATTTTCTTCGGATATTATTAAAGGTACACCACTTTACAACTTTTTGAAAAATAAAATAACGCACAAGGCACTTTCTAATGTATAATAAGTTTGCACACAAAACTATACGAAAGATGGTGACCTTGTACGTCAGACTTATTATACAATGAAAACAATCTAATTGGTAGACTGTACCGTTATTTTTATATTTATTTTAAAACTTTTTCCTTACCAACTATTGAAACCTTGTTCCTGCTGGTGTTATCTATCCTTGCTATGGAGTCGGCAGGTTCCATCCGTTCGCTGTACAGACATTTTTTATCAGGGATTACAGAAAAATCCCTGAATGCATTTTACTATGCATGTTCTTATGCAAAAGCTGATTATTCTAGATTTATGAATGTCACTGCTGGTATGGCTTTAAAGCTCATACCAGAAAAATTGTCCTCCCAGCCTGTCTTCCTGTGTATTGATGATACAATGGTTGCAAAATTCGGCAAAAAATTTGAGGATGCTTCAAAGCTTTTCGACCATGCTGCGCATAATGGCTCTAATTACCTGAATGGACACTGTTTTGTGAGCGTAATGCTCTGTGTCCCTGTATGGAATAAGGACAGGATCCATTATCTGTGCGTACCGCTTGGATACCGCATGTGGCAGAAAAAGGAATCTAAACTGGAACTGGCTGCATCTATGGTGCGGCATGTAATGCCTGTCTTGCGTACAAAGAAAAACGTCGTCCTCCTTTGTGACAGCTGGTATGTAAAAAAGAGCCTTGTTTCTATCGTAGACGAATATGAAAACCTTGGCCTTATAGGAAATGCAAGGCTTGATTCCGTCATTTATGATTTGCCGCCACAGCGGACGGGGAAAAGAGGACGTCCTGCAACGCATGGCGACAGGCTCTCCATCCAGGATGATTTTACTCTGTCAGATGAAAAAATTGGAGGCTATTACATGGCTGTGCGCCGTGTCCTTACAAACATTTTTGGCAAAAGGACAGTCTTGGCATATGTTACATCAGCTGACAAGGAAAATGGTGGCAGGCGTTTATATTTCAGCACAGTTTTTCCAGAACAGCTGCAGATATTCTGTGCCTGGCAAGAAAAATCCCCACTGAATCAGACAGGAAGCAGCCGTATGCAGTTTATTCCTCTGATGCTTTATGCTTTTCGGTGGAACATCGAAGTTAGTTATTACGAACAGAAAACCTTCTGGTCATTATGCAGCTACATGGTGCGGAGCCGCAAAGGGATAGAAATGCTTGTCAATCTAATCAACATAGCGTATTGTGCAATGAAACTTTTGCCGTATCAGGACAAGACGTTTTCCAAATACCAGACAGAAAGCGTCCAGGAATTTCGTTTCGTACTGAGCGAACAAATTCGCCAGCAGGTATTTTATGCCATTTTCGTGAAAAAAGCCGAAACACACATAAAATCAAAAGCTATAATTAAGGTTTTAAAACAACTGATTCAGCATCAGGGATATTATTTATAAAGTTGTAAAGTGGTGTAACAAATGTGTAAGCAGTAAATTAGTTTCTACGCCAAACTGCTCTGCTATTTCTTGCATTCTCTCATCCAATAAATATCTGTGTATTTCAACAAACTTTTCCACCCTTTCATCCGAAATAAGAGGATCTTTTACCAAGCCTGCGGGTATTCCTTTAAGCTTCTCCATCAAAAACTGACTTGCATAATTATCAGGTTCTACCTTTGCAAGAAATATCCTGTTCCCTTGTAAGCCACGAATTGACAAACCTTGTGATCCCCCGCCTGGTTTTCCTCTTTTTGGGATTCGACAGACACCAGCTCCGCATCACGTTGAACTGTTGCTTTACATCCACATTTGGGTAAAGTCTTACGTATTCTGCGAATAATGCTTCCGTTGGTCTCCATTCCGATCCGTCATTAAGGATAAGTGCCTCAACATCTGCCCCCGGTTCGGAGGTCTGCCTGCCAGAGCTCCGAGCAAAAGTATTTATATTCTCTTTATCTCTATTCTCTATACTCTTATCTCTAATCTCTGGTGGAGTTTTGTCGGACATTTGTCCGATATTTGTCCTGTCATTTGTCGTGTCATTTGTCCCGCTGTTACTTTCAAAAAGCCTTATTTTTTCGGCTTCTATGGATTTTCTGTAACTCCGTTTTCGATCCGCTTCGCTAGAGCTCTGACCTATAAAATTTTGGATGTCAGTCATATAAATCGCTCCGTTATCCAAAATTTCAATAAAACCCATCTGTTCTAAAGTCTTAATTGCTTTCTCCACCGTCCCGACCTGATGGTTTGTTACGGCGGCAATCATGTCCGGTGTATAGGGGATCATATCCCTATACATCAGACGGCCTTCTTGCCGGAGACTTCGCAGATACAGCTTCAAGAGGATATCACTATACAAGTACCCTTCCTTCATGGCCTGCAACTACTTCATATCATCGGAATCAAAAACCCCTCTTTCAGTTTTAAATAGTAATATTTCTTGTTATCTGCCATCCGTTAGACCTCCTAATAAATTACCTTGCTGCCATTCTCCGTCTTCACTACATCCAAATTCTGAGGGAATCTGGCTTTCATGGTCGGATCATGGGTAATTGCCATAATCTTAATATTGCTATATCTGCTCTGGATGGTCTCCAGTGCGTCACAGTATGCCTGTATTCCATCCCCATCCAAGAATCAATAAAGAGCATTCCAAGCTGGATGCCAGCAGATGATGATTTGATTTCTGCCAATGCAAGGATAACGGACAGGGAAGACTTTACTTTTTCCCCACCGGATTTCGATAAATAAGGCAGTACTGATTTCCCATATTCCTCTATGAAAATATCCAGTGATACTTTTTCTTTCCCACTCTTCTGCAGCCTTTCCAGACGGAACTCCACTCCCATCTTGCCCCCGGTCATTTGTCCGAGTATGGTATTGGAAGTAGCCGTCAGCTGCGGAATAATGGAACGGATAATCTGGTGTGGCACCCCGCTCTGGCTGAATGCTGCCTTTAATGTTTCATAGTCAAATGCTTCATCTGAGTATCCCAGCTGCCTCTCCTGCAATGACGTAATCTCTTTTTTCAGCCTGGCAGATTGATCCGCTTTCTGCTGTAATGCCCCAATCTCCATCTGTTTTTCCTTTACCAAAGCATTCAAATCCTCTACTTCAGCATTCATTTTGGCAACAATCCCGGTCAATTCTTCCATTCCGCTCATAGCAAGAAGTTCTTTATCCGCCTCCGCCTGTTTTTCCGCAATATCCGTATCAATATCCTTCAGTTCCTCTGTCAGTTCCAAGACACGGTTTTTCGCTGTGAGGTTTCTTTCTTCTGCCACTGGCAGCTGCTTTTCTTTTTCAAGCCATGGTTCGAGAGTCGTAATAGAACTCAGCACTTTTACATGTTCTTCAAATGCTTTCGCATATCGGTCACGCTCCTTCTCTGCCGTCATACCCTCTGCTTTGGCCTCAGCAAGCCTTATTTCCGCTTCGAGTATATTTGACTGCAAATGCTTTATATCAGCCTCTAAGAGGGCAATTTTACCTTCACGCTGCTTAATATCCTCAAGCTGTGACACATATGGAAGAAGTGTCGCACATTCTTTCTGTAGGTTGGAAAGCGCTTCTGCGTCAAATTCTACCTCATTCATCACTGATAATTTTTCATCAACTTCCAGTGACGTTTTTGCAAGCTCTGTCTCACGTCTGGACGCAATATCTGCATAGATTCCATCAAGCGCTGCCAGCTCCTCCTTTGCAGAGGTGGCATCCTGCAAAAACTTACAGTGTGCATGATCAATATCAACACATCCTGATTCGCTGAGGATTTCCACTTTCTTTTCCAACACCCTTTTCTGCTCGTCTGCAGACTGCTTCTCTGTATCAAACTTCCTTGTTATTTCATCATGTCGGAAAACTGCCGCAGCATGCTCTGTCTTTGCTTTCTGGTACACAACCGCTTTTTCCTGCATTTCATCCAGTTCCGTCTTCTTTCTGGTATATAACTCTGCTTTCTGCCTGACCTCGCCATCATTGGCAGAATTCAATATCATGGCATTCTTTTCATCCCATTTTGTTTGAACAGCTCCCTGCAAATCTGCAATAACCTTTTGTTCGGCATCAACCTGTCTGGCAAGATTCTCCGCTTCCTGCTTCTTGGAAGAATAGAGTGCCGATTCCCCTGCCAGTTCCAATTCATGTTTCAGTAGCGACTTATGTTCTGCAACCTTTTCTTCAATTTCTGCCCTGCCATCAAGAATCACTGCACTGTTATCAATAATCGCCTGCTGAGTGGCTCTGCTTTGTTCTGTCACCGCCTTTTTGCTCTGCAGGGCAGAAATAATGCCAGCAGCTTTTCTCGCCTTTCTGCGGCCTCCTGTTGGTTTGTGAGATACATCTTCTGCCGGTCTCTCACCACAATTTTCGATTGCAGACTGCTCTCATACCCTGACAGCTCCGCCCTTTGCACTTCGAGTTCTTCGTCAGGCTTTCCCAGTTCAGCAGTCGTTCTAAGATGGACCTCGATCTCCTTCTTCAACTCCCGGACTTTTGCACCGCTTGCTTTTGCTTTATCCAAAGCGATTTTCTCCATGATTTGGTACACTCCTAATCCAAGAAGCGTGCCAAGCACTTCCACACGTTCCTCCGGCTTTGCCTGCAGGAACAACCCATACTGATCCTGCATGATAAGGGCGCATGATTTGAATGTGAAACTATCCATACCAAGAATGTTTAATATCTCCTGCTGGGTATCGTTGGATCGTTCTTTGGAGCAGTCTTTCCACTCTCCATCTGCAAATTCCGCAATATTCAAAGTGCCTTTCCCGGAACGTGCTCTTGTCCTTGTTACCCGGTATTTCTTCTCACCTATGCGGAATGTAAAGATAATGATTCCTTTCCGAGCTTTTTCATCATTCCTGATCCAGTGGGCTTTTCCGGTATCGTCTTTAATCATCCCCTCCCTCGGTTCCTCAAAAAGACAATCAATAATAGCATCCATAAACAGGCTGCTTTTTCCGGCTCCATTCTGCCCATTGATAGTGCAGAATGTAATATCCTCAAAATTGAACGTTTCTTCTTCATAATTGCGGTAATTCTTAACCGCAATCTCAACCGGCTCAAATGCGCCGGTACCTACAGATGCAGTCATGCTCGCCTCTGCCGCTGCGATAATGGGCCTTGCTTTCAGAACCAGCTCCTGCACCTTTTCCGGCTCTACCTGTTTTTCTTCCAGATATTTTATAAGATTCTCTTCCGGATTTGTCGTTTTGGCAAGCTCTGTCCGGTTGGCAAATTCGTCAATCTGGTCCGGAAGGTTTTCCCAGAGCATGAACGCTCCATCCTCAAGCAATGTTCTTTCTACCAGTGCCTCATTCATCTTATAGGCTTTTGCATTTTCCCTGGAACAACTGTAGTGGATGCGGACGATCTTATCCCGCACCGCCCCGTTATATCTCCAGTAATTGAATGCCACCTCGTCAATATGCCCAAGGTTGATTGCTGTAATGTCAGTATCCGTAAAGTTAACTGTAATAAACTCCCTGATCGGCGTCTTATAAAACCTGCTGTCCCATCCATCAAATGGCATATCCGTATGTATCCAGAACCCTCTTTCCTGCCCTTCGTCATTAAAATTCATGGCATTTATCGCACCGGAATAGTACCAATCCTGCGACAATATCCTCTGCGGCCTGTGGATATGCCCCAGAGCTACCAGGTCATACCCCGCCGCCATCAATGCCTCCTGCGGAATGATCGGCTCAAACTGTGTCAGCATCATTGTCTGTCCGCTCTCCGTGTTGCATCCCAGAACGGTATAATGTGCCATGAGGATGCTTTTCTTTGCCGGATCGCACTGCGCTTTCATGCCGAGGACAATATTGGAAAGTTCCTTTGTAAACACTTCGTTTTCTTCATCACTGGAAAGCCCCGGGAACTTTGCTCTGTATGTCCCCCTGTCAAATCCCGGCAGTACCGCAATATCCACATCATCAAAGGAAATTACCTGCGGAGTAATCACAACATGCACATTTTGGCAGTCTGTAAACATTTCAGAGAGAACTTTGAACTGTCCTTCTCCGTCATGGTTCGGTGTGCCACGCATAACAATTACCTGCTTTGATACTGCCGCCAGTTCCCGGATATAGTGGATTGCTGTGATAATTTCCTCACAGCACCTGTCAGACCACAGGCGGCCGACATGGAACACATCACCAGAAATAAGCGAGTAGTCCGGCTGCTCCTCCCTTGCCACCCTTACCAGTTCATCAAGGCATCTCTTTGTATCTTCTGTCCGGAGATTTACCCCGTCTTTGACCGGGCTCCGGAATGTCCCAAGATGCCAGTCTGCCGTTTGCAAAATTTTTATTATCGTTTTCCCCCTTTCACAATTTTCTGGCATTTATAACAAAGCGGCCTGTCGTAATGGTCCATGGAATAGTCCCAGACCTTTTCGGCAATTGGATTACCGCATTTGTCACAATAAAAATCATTCCTCACCTGCCCCGGCTGCGGTTTCTCCACCGGCCTCTTCATACTGGGTATAGGGTCCATCCACATACTGGTCAAAATTTTCCCCATCTGCCGCTTCAACAGCGGCATTCTCCGGCACCTTACTCTCAATCTGCTGTACACTTGGTGTCGTTCCAAACAGGTTGCCGGATGATTGGAACATATTTTCTATCGCTGCACTTTTAACATCCTTGTTGTTAAGGTTTGGAACCAGATATGCTACCACAAACGGTTTCTTCAGTTCTTCCAAAGTATACGTGCCCTTTATATGAAGTGCGGTACGTATGGCACCGTTCAAAGCCTTAGCCTCACAGATCTGTGGCAGATGTTTCAAAAACTCTGCCTTCTGTTTATTTGTCATGCCCGGTGTGACATTATCCACTATAATCTCATGTGTATCCTCCACTGTGATATCCTTGCCTGTCAGCTGGGGAACGCAAATTGTCACATGGTATGCCACATCACGGTTTTTGCAGTTGCCGCATTGAACAACTTTTCCGCTGTGCTGGTTGACAGCTACGCATTTCTGGCAGGTGGTAGTAATGACATGCTGTGAAGAAATCATTGTAATACCGGCACCATCCGCCAGTTTCTTCAATCCATTTTTAGTTATTGCATAAAAATTGGGGGTCGCAGGGTGTCTCCTGTTTTGATCGTCAGTCCATTCCTTCTTTGCACGCTGATGGATATACACATCCCCCTTTGCAGGATCTGTTTCCAGGCGTATCGCCTGAACGACTGGTGCTTTGATATCCGGTATCTCTACCATCACATCCGTGTTCCCTATCAGATTGTATTTTTCTGCTGGATATTGTTGAGAAATAGATAATTCATTCATAAATTTTTACCTCCTATCATCGTTTCCATAAAAACCCTTTATATGGAACTCCGGTATCTAAATGTTTGCTAATAATTTGCCTGCAAAAACCAGTTCTTTTTTCTGCTTCTCTTAAACTTCTAAATTCATTAAGCAACACATTATTCCTGTCATACTGATATACTGTATTGCCATTATGAAGCTTTGCGTATCTCCCGGTTTTCCGCGGTCTATTTCCATAATTGGTGTTATATATCCTAGAAACCCATTCAAGGTTACTGGAAATGTTATTGTGCTTGTCCTCATCAATATGATTAACTTCTGTATAGTTGTGCGGGTTATCAATAAACGCCAAGGCAACAAGCCTATGAATATGTACCGTTCTTCTATTACTTTTTTTGTGAAGTTCTATTTTCAGATAGCCATGCTGGGACTCATTTGGTTTAAGAATCTTGTTCCTATTGTTCCTAACACGTCCCATGTTACTAATCTGGTATATTCCTTCATATCCCCCTATGTCCTTCCATACTTCTTTCAATTTTCTATTGTTTTCACTCCTTTCCTGTGCTAGAATTAAATTGAATTATTTGTTAATCACCCGACAGAGGAAACAGTTCCTCTACCGTGGTATCCAGAACTTGTGCTAACCTTTGGGCAATCATGACATTTGGCAAACGACGTGATGTTTCTATGTATTGGTAGCCTCGTTCTGACAGCTGGGCTTTCTCTGCAACTTGCACTTGCGTGAAGCCCTTTTTTTCACGAATTACTTTTAAGTTATTTTTCATATCACCACCTGCTTTCTTATTTAACACACTCATTTGTGCGTGTTATGGTTTTATACTAACACACTCATTTGTGCGCGTCAATGTTTTTTTTACGGAGGTATTGTCATGTTTACTTTTGGAGAACACTTAAAATCGTTACGCCTTTCAAAAGGTATAACTCAAAAACAATTAGCTGAATCAACTGGCACAAGTGAGAGGGGTATTCAAAATTATGAACTTAATCAACGCAAGCCAACATATGATATCTTAATTTCACTGGCGGATTACTTTGATGTTTCCCTCGATTACCTCGTTGGTCGTTCCGATGACCCCTCCCGGCGCTAACGGATGCAAAGCTCCGCAAAATTCCTCTTGCCTTCTTCCTCAGGGACTGTAATAATATTTTTATCCGTAGGGGCGCTCTGGTTTTTTACCGAGTGCTCTTTTTCCATATCATGCAGTGTGCTGCATAAATCCATAGTGAATTTTGATAACGCAAGGCTCCGCACATATTCTTCTGTCAGCTTTACCAAGTACCAGTGCTGTAACACCACTTTCCTTTTCTCCTGCTGATATATGTACTCCTGCTTGCGTCTGGCATATTTTAATGCCTCCCGGAACTGCCCGTCAGTAATCCCGCATTGCAGCAATTCCTCTACTTCCTTTTTCTTTACATCATTACTCATGTTCCAAATCCTCCTTGTCCGTATAAAAATAGTGGTTTCCGTGACGAAACAGGTATTGAAGGTTATCCTCGTGCCATGTAGAATCACTCTTGCTTTCAAAATACAAAGCACCCCTGCTTTCATCCCATCCATCCTCTGCAATCATATCAAATGCCTTCTGACAGTCCTTATTCGGTTCTACTCTGTCGAACCTCCCATTTGCTATCGGGCTGAACTGTCTCTCCTGGTAGATTACTTTCCTTATGGAATTCGGAAATTCCTTACTGTTAACTCGATTCAATACCACCCTCATAACAAGGGCTTTTCCCTCTGTATCCTCGTCTTCTGCTTCTGCCATAGCTATTTTCATAAGCAGATAGGCATTTTTATCACTGAA
>OFGB01002376.1_pt1 | contig 10244 bp, 9 predicted proteins | sample 1521491 | NCBI WGS metagenome assembly OFGB01 (sample SAMEA3504095, study PRJEB24116) | mouse gut metagenome | biome: mouse gut; feature: mouse-associated habitat; material: faeces | place: Denmark | collected 2011
ATACTTTTAATTCTACAACTATCGGCTCTCCGCCATAATCAATAATTACATCCGTCCGTTCCCTGTTACGTGTCTGCGCCTCGATATAATAATTTCCGCTTCCATTGATAATTGGACGGAGAAACAACAGAAAATATCTTCTTCCGTCCTCCTCATAGAATGCCAGTCCCCGATCCCCGTACAATTCATCAAAATATCGTACAAACTTTTCCAACACTAGCCGCATATTTAAGCGTCCGTTTTCGATAAACTGATTCTTATCCTGTGAAGCCGCCCGGTACATTCTTGTCCCCTGCATCTGCAAAGTTGTCAAAAAGAGGTTGTATAAACGCATTTCAAAAATCCGGTTTGAAATACGGACAGTTCCTCCGTCCTTTTTAACAAATCCATACATTTCTGCCATTCCGATCACGTCGTGGTCCGGATTATATATGATACTCTGCCCCTGGAACAGCATCGCATACAACATCTCTTTCAAATCAGGATACAACTCTATTTTCCCGATCAAAGAATCGAACAAGGTATTCTTCTCTCCCAGCAGGCAGTTGACTGCCTCCAGCATCCCTTCCCTTGTCCATGCGCTGTGTCTGTCCGGGAATCTGGCGCTGCCCGCCACCTGTTCATCAACCAGTTTACACAATCTGGATACCAGAAATGGATATCCGTCAGTGTAATCATAGAGCATCCTTGACATCTCCCCGGTATCCATACCTGTTCCGTGATCCTCCTCGTACTCACGGAGCATCCCTTCTATATCTTCTACAGAAAAACTCATTTCCACCAGAAAATCTGCCGCAATATTCCAGGGACTGTTTACCTTCTCCTCACGGTCTGCCGTAATTTTACGTTTCAGATTCTTTACATCATGCACCCCTGCAAGGATTACCGACTGAAACACAGATCTTTTGTCTCTGTTGATATAATATCCTCTGAGTAACGCAAGGAAATCAAGGAAAACCTGATTATTCGACGCGCTGTCCACCTCGTCAACCATCAGGATGATCTTCTTCTCTGACTGCCTGCACCACCTTGCCAGACACCGGAACAACAACGAAAGAGCCGCTCTTCTCCCCGTCCCAGCAGCAAATTCCTCTAACTCGTTCCTGATATCCTGCGGAATCTCTGCATATCCTTCCGTCACATCCAGGATTTCCCTTGCAAATGCTTCCGAAAATAATTCTTCAGACGCAAAATCGGCCTGACTTATCGTCTGAAAATCAATGCTCACAACCAGATATTCGTCTTCCAGAAATCTCTCCAAAGCCTTTAATATAGTCGTCTTTCCAAATTGTCTGGCCCGGTTGACTGTAAAATATTCTCCCGCGTCAACCATCGCCTTAATCTGCCTTAACCTCCCCGTCAAATCCACCATATAGTGAATCTTCGGCTTACAATCCCCATTTACATTAAAAATTCTACTGCTCTTCCTCATAGATAAAAATCTCCTCGATACTCATCCCAAAATATCGGGCAATCTTAAACGCCAGTATGATCGACGGATTATACCGGCCGTTCTCCAGCGAACCAATTGTCTGACGCGACACCTTTAGCGCCAGCGCCAGCTCCTCCTGCCGAATCCCCCGCTTTCTGCGCAGCTCTTCCAAACGATTCTTCATGTAGTTCCATCCCCAAATCTGCATTGACGCCTGACTTCTCACAAAAGGAAAGTATGCTTTCCACCTCTATGTTATCTTAAATCTGATAGACATGTCAAGCATACTTTTCATCCTGGAAATAATAAATATCCCTTCCAGCCAGTCTCTTAATTTATAAACAATTCATTCTTCTTTCGATTCTTACATGCTTTCTTAAGCTTCTGCGCACCTGCCGCAACCAGCAGTTTGCTGACACTGCGGTTTTTCTGCGGACAGACGGCGATACAGCGCATACATGTAATACATCTGTCATGATCTGTACTCATCGGCAGATCCGTCGGGATTGCGCCGACCGGGCACTTCTCGGCACAAATCCCGCATTTCGTACAGGACTTGCCTGACCTCGGCTTCATAGGCACGCCGTCGAATGTGCGGTAGGGGCTGTTTCCCGGCACCGCGGGAACTTCCGCAAGACTGCCGTCCCAAAGCCCTCTCCTGATCCGATCCCCAAAACCTTCCAGCTCTCTTCTGTCTTCTGCATCCGGCCGTCCCGCCGCGAACTGGCGCATGATCGAATGCTCCGCCACAGCCGCGATCGCCGCCACCGGACGGAATCCGGCCTCTGATAATACATCGTTTAATTCCAGCATCGTATCATCATAGGCCCTGTTTCCGTACACGGTGATGGGAATTGCTCTCGCCTGATTCCCTTTCATCTGTCCAAGCCTCTCACCCGCAATCTGCGGGATCCTTCCCCCGTAAGAGGGGACGGCCGCGACGCAGACATCCTCCTCTTCGAATGAAAACGATGTAAAATCAAGACTCCTGTTCGTCAAGTCAATCAGCGTACTGTCCGGGCCAAGTCTCTCTGTAACAATGTCTGCCGCCTTTTTCGTGCCTCCGACAGGACTGAATATGATCTCATATACTTTCATTCAACTATTCCTCCCTCTCCACAGCCTTTGTCGCCACGATATTCACTCCGGTTCCCGCCGCATCTTCCAAGATCACGTCTCCGATACGAATCGGCGCTTTGGCCGTAACATTCTTCAATGCCCTGACACATTCCATAACCTTGCCTTTGGGAATGTCCGCCTTCGTCTTTACGGAAACCATGGGCTCTCTCCCCCCGGTCACCTTTACCGTAGATGTCACAATCCTGGTCGGATTCGTCAGTTCTTTCCCTGCATAAGTCTCGCCGCGCTTGCAGGTATTTCCTTCAATGCTTACAATTGCCCCCTTTTCCATCACAACCGTGAGCATACAGCCCATCGGACAATTGATGCATATCAGCTTCCTCTCTTCCATACGTATTACTCCTCCTCTATCTTCACTGTTATGGTCTCCAGTTCCGGATACCGCATGAGCTGTTCCTTTGTAAGAACCAGCTCCTCCATCTCTCCCGGCGCCGCCACCGGCCTTTTTCGACGAAGGACTCTGTTTTCATCAAAGAAGACACTCACATAACAATTCTTGTAGACATTTCCAACCCGGAAACGCACGGTCAGCCGGTCAGCCATATGTCTGACCCGGACCGTCTCCGGAACCGTGTAACGTACCCCGTCACCTGCCGTAATGCAGATTCCTAGATCACTTTCCCCGGTCTGCCCGGTCCTAGCGCCGGCTGTCGTTCTGTCATCCGCCTCTGCTCTCTCGCCGGCTCCTGTCCCGTCTTCCAGCCCGCCCCTCTCACCGGCTTCCGGCCTGACATCCGGCTTCGCAGGATCAGTTCTCTGTACATACAGCGCCGCGTTTTTCCCGGCGGCAGCCGCCTCCTCTGATACGAAGTCAACCAGATCATGGACATGAAGCACATTTCCACACGCGAACACGCCGTCTATATTCGTCTCAAGGCTTTCGTTCACTCTCGCCCCGGATGTGACAGGATTAAGCTCTACTCCCATTCCGACTGACAGCTCGTTCTCCGGGATCAGGCCGACTGACAGAAGAAGCGTATCACAGGAATAGAACTCTTCTCTCCCCAAAACCGGCCTGCCCTCGGCATCCACCTCGGCAAGCGTAATTCCGGTAAGCCTCTCCTTTCCCTGGATATCCACCACCGTATGGCTAAGCTTAAGAGGGATTCCGTAATCATCCAGACATTGGACGATATTTCTCTTCAAGCCGCCGGAATAAGGCATCAGTTCTGCAACCACCTTCACCTTCGCCCCTTCAAGCGTCATCCTTCTTGCCATGATAAGGCCGATATCTCCGGAACCTAAGATCACAACCTCTCTTCCCGGAAGATATCCTTCCATATTCACCAGCCGCTGGGCCGTTCCCGCCGAAAATATCCCCGCCGGGCGGTATCCCGGAATATTCAGCGCGCCCCTTGGCCGTTCCCTGCATCCCATTGCCAGTATGACAGCCTTCGCCTGGATCTCAAACAGGCCGTCCACACGGTTCATGGCCGTCACGATCTTCTGCGGGCTGATTTCCATGACCATGGTATTCAGTCTGTATTCAATATCCAGTTCACGGATCTGATCAATAAATCTTCCTGCATATTCAGGGCCTGTCAGTTCCTCCTTGAAAGTATGGAGCCCAAACCCGTTGTGGATACATTGGTTCAGGATACCTCCCAGCTCCTTGTCACGTTCCAGTATCACGATTCTCTCTATTCCGCTTTTCCTCGCCGAAGCCGCCGCGGCAAGACCTGCCGGACCTCCGCCGATGACTACGATATCATAATTCTCCATGTCAAATCCTCCTAATCTCTCCTTATCCGTTCCGGCATTCCTCAAAATGCATCCTTATCCGTTCCGGTATTCCTCAAAATATATCCTTATTCGTTCCGGTTACTATAAAGGAAGCTTTGCCGGATTTCGTAATCTCTCTGACATCCACCTTCCATTCCCTCGCAAGAATCTCCATCGTCCTGGGAGAACAGAACCCCGACTGGCACCGTCCCATTCCGGCTCTTGTCCTGCGCTTTACTCCATCCAGTGATCTTGCTCCCAGAGGCCGGCGGATCGCGTCGATGATCTCTCCCTCTGTGATCATTTCACAACGACAGATAATATTACCATATGCAGGATTCTCGCGTATCAGCCTGGCTCTCTCTTCCCTGGTCAGCGTCTCCGGCTTTAGGATCCCCTTTCTTGTCGGGATAAAATCTTCTTTCTCGATCAGTCCCATACGCTCTTTTAGTATCCCGGCGATCCGTCTGCCTATGGCCGGAGCGCTGGTAAGCCCCGGTGATTCGATTCCCGCACAGTCAATAAATCCCGGAGCGTCCGACACTTCCTCAATGATAAATTCCTCCCCATCCTCATGTGCCCGAAGTCCCGCAAATGAAGTGATCACCTGCCTCATGGGAAGATTGCTTACACTCATCCCTGCTTTATCAAGCACCTGGCTAAGTCCGTCCCTGGTCGTGTTCGTTCCTTCTTTGTCCTCAATGTCGATGGCGGTCGGTCCCAGTATAAGATTCCCGTGGGCAGTAGGCGCGGCCAGTATGCCTTTGCCAAATTCCCCCGGCAGCGTGAATATCGTACTCCTGACATGGTTTCCGGCGCTCTTATCCAACAGACAGTAATCTCCCCTTCTGGCAGTGATATGTATCTTATCGGCGCTGACCATGTTGTGGAACTGATCTGCATACACACCTGCCGCATTTACCACGTATCTCGCAGAAAAATCACCCTTATCCGTGCTCAGCTTATAGCCTTCTTCCTGCCTTTCAATCTTCTGTACTTCTGTCTGAAAATGAAATCTCACACCGTTCATACAGGCATTCTCCGCCAGAGCAATATTCAGTTCAAACGGACAGACGATACCGCCTGTCGGCGCATAGAGCGCGGCATACACATCCTTTGAAACATTCGGTTCTTTCTTAAGGACCGCTTCCTTGTTTAAAATCTGAAGACCTTTCACGCCATTTGCGATCCCCCGGTCATACAGGGCTTCAAGCTTCGGCATATCCTTCTCGTTCATGCACAGAACAAGGGAGCCGTTCCGTATAAACGGAATATCCAGTTCCTCTGAAAGCCTCTCCATCATCTCATTTCCCCGAAGATTCATCTCTGCCTTAAGGGAGCCTGCCGGCGCGTCATACCCTGCATGAACGATCCCGCTGTTTGCCTTGGATGTCCCGCAGCACACGTCCTCTTCCTTCTCCAGCACACACACATCCACTTTATAACGGGACAGCTCTCTTGCCGCGGCACAGCCGGACACGCCCCCTCCGATGATAATTACATCATGATCGTACATATTTCTTATCTCCTTCCTGCTCCTTATACTTTATATCCTGCTAAAAAGAGCAGAACAACAAACGCATCTCTCTCAATGCGTCCATTGCCCTGCTCTTCTCTCCAGCAATTCTATATCCTCTTTTTAGATCTCTTTTTAAATCTCTTCTTCCTTCGCCCATCCGTAAGCATACTTGACGGCCTTGTTCCATCCCCGGATCTTCTTCGCGCGCTCCTCTTCTTCGATCTCCGGCTCGAAAGTCCGGTCGATCGCCCAGTTCTTAAGAACGTCTTCCTTGCTTCTCCAATAGCCTGCCGCCAGCCCGGCAAGATATGCCGCTCCCATCGCAGTTGTCTCAACACACTGCGGACGCTGTACCGGGGCATTGATAATATCTGCCTGCGTCTGCATCAGGAAATTATTGGCGCTCGCTCCTCCGTCTACCTTCAAAGATGCCAGTGAAATACCGGAATCCGCCTTCATCGCCGTCAGCACGTCATTTACCTGAAAAGCCAGTGATTCCAGCGTCGCACGGATGATATGGTACTTATTTACCCCGCGGGTGATGCCTACGATCGTTCCCCTTGCATACTGATCCCAGTGCGGCGCGCCAAGCCCGGTAAATGCGGGCACAATATAACAGCCGTTGGTGTCGCTTACTTTCCTGGCCATGTATTCCGAATCTGCGGAAGAATCAATGAGACGCATCTCGTCCCGCAGCCACTGGATTGCCGCCCCTGCCACGAAGATAGAACCTTCCAGGGCATAATTCACCTTGCCGTCAAGCCCCCACGCGATCGTCGTGACCAGACCATTCTTCGAGAACACCGGCTTCTCTCCTGTATTCATCAGCAGGAAACAGCCCGTGCCGTATGTATTCTTGGCTTCTCCGGCGGTAAAACAGGTCTGTCCAAACAGTGCAGACTGTTGGTCGCCCGCCGCACCCGCAATAGGGATCGCCCCTCCCAGGAACGATGGATCTGCTTCGCCGTAGATGCAGCTTGACGGCTTCACCTCCGGCAGCATACACCTTGGAATATCCAGTTCCTTAAGGATCTCATCATCCCATTCCAGTGTATTGATATTAAACAGCATGGTCCGTGACGCATTGGAGTAATCCGTCACATGTACGGCGCCCTTCGTAAGCTTCCAGATCAGCCACGTCTCCACGGTTCCAAAGAGAAGCTCTCCTCTCTCGGCTCTCTGCCTTGCTCCCTCTACATGATCAAGGATCCACTTCACCTTAGTCCCCGCAAAATATGCGTCGATGACCAGTCCCGTCTTCTCCCTGAACTTATCCGTCAGCCCCTTCTCCTTCAGAGAATCGCAATATTCGGACGTTCTTCTGCACTGCCACACGATTGCATGATAGACGGGCACTCCCGTATTCTTATCCCATACGACCGCCGTCTCTCTCTGGTTCGTAATTCCAATGGCGGCGATATCCTCTGCCGACGCCCCTATCATATTCATCGCTTCCACCGCGACTCCCATCTGGCTTGCCCAGATCTCGTCGGCATCGTGCTCTACCCAGCCCGGTTTCGGGAAATACTGCCTGAATTCTCTCTGAGCAACACTGCACATCCTGCCCGCCTCATCAAAAAGAATGCATCTGTTACTCGTCGTTCCCGCATCCAGGGCCATTACATACTTTGCCATCTTCATCCCTCCTGTTTCCTGATCGTTCTATAATATATTGATCATCATCCGGACGTCACATCTCCCACACTTCCTGATTCGTCGTGGAAACTGCGATCGCTCCCGCATTAAGCGCTCCCATCACCGCTTCCTTATCCGTGATCAGTCCCCCGGCAATGATCGGCGTCCTGGTTGAACTGCTGATGTTTTGGATAATCTTCGGCATAAGTCCCGGCAATACCTCTATAAAGTCCGGCCTGACCATGGACTGCTGATTCTTAATGCTCGCCAGCGCCATAGAATCTATCAGGAAGTACCTCAGCACCGTGCAAAGAGACAGCTCCTTCCCCCTTCTGATCAACGGAGGCCTCGTCGTGATGATCCCGTCCGCCTCTGTGTGTTCCCTGATATAATCTACCGCCACCTCTTTCGAACTAAGCCCTGTGACCAGATCCACATGTACCAAGGCCAGCCTTCCCGTCTCCTTTACCCTTCCTACAATATCGCCTATGGAACATATATCGCCAAACAGGATAAATACCACCCTGATGTCCTCTAACTCACAGCATCTCCTAAGGCCGTCCATGTCCTTTACCGCGGCGATCACGGGATTCCCCTCTATCGCATCGTAATATATTCTGTCCATCCCAATTTCCTCTTTATATATTATATCGGATATTATATCGGCTTATTTCCCATATTCTCCATCCGGCGGTTCCCCGGTAAATCATGTACTCTCAGAATCTTATTATAACCGATTTTGTGAAATGATCCTGTCAAGAGCGTATTATCAGGAAAGAGAGCAAAAAAATAATAACATCACTGTCATACTCATTCACTCTCCCATCTCAACCCGCTTATTCAACTGAATTTACTATATCATATTGGGGCTGATTCCTCAACTGTTTTTTCTCACCGGCTTTCTCTCATTACAGTCCTCTCCTAATGGACTGATTCTGTCAAAAACAGATCGAATGACTTTGCCAGTCAGACAGTCTCCTATGAAATCCCATACTCTGTAATCAGATGATTCTGATACTCTTCATCCTCTGTTGCACGCTCAAGTTCTTTGTACTTCCCCTCTTTGATCAATCTGTTGTGCAGTTTATTGACTTCATCTCTGCCCTCTTTTAATCCTTCGGTTCTGCCCATTTCCACCAGCATCTGACCTAACCGCGTCATACTAATCCCCTCCTTAATCTCTTCCATATCAACTTGATCCAGAAATTTATCTGCCATCACATACACCACCGCTTCAATCTTGCTTATATCTTCTGTACTGATACCTGCTGTCAAGCCCTTCCTTGTTAAAGCTTCTTTACATTTACTATAGCAAAAAATAGTAATACAGACAATGACATTATTGAAATAATAGTTAAATTCCGAAAACCATCGTCTATGTAAGATAGTGTAAAAGATATGCTGTAACAAGCTTTTCATTCATCTTCCTACCCATACCTGATCTCCCTCCACCTGTATCTCATATTCTCTCTGCAATCTCTGAAACTCCTCTTTTTCCAGAATTCCCGGCATCCTTCTTAAGTGTTCCTGGATCGTCTGCGCACACAGATTCCTGTCTGTGGAAACGTCCATACAAAGCAGCCGGATATGCTGTATCATAAGTTCTTCCCGCTTTCCAATCTCTGTTTCCTCTGCAAGTATCTCCTCATACAAGTACGCCGCGTCTTTTGGCCTGTCAGTTCTCTCAAAAGCGGACGCCATGCATTCTCTGATGTCTTTACCCGTTTCACCCTCGGCTTTGGCCAGATTCAAACACCGTCTCCCCAGAAACAGGATTGATTCCGCCGACTGCTCTGTATCCAGTACCGCGTATCCTTTGATGAGGCAAAGATAATATCTGGCCTCATCATCCACCGGGATCCCGCTGTCCAGATCTCCAAGGCTCCTGAGCTTTTCAATGCTATCCTCCAATCCTTCCAGATCCTCTTTCTTTCCCTGAAGAGCCATTGCAACCATTTTCAGATCTTCGGCAGGCCCATACCCCTCCTCAATCTTCTCAAGGCATTCTATACTCTTGTTATAATCCTTCACATCCGTCAGGTACATGACCGCCAGTTCCATATATGCGTCTCTGAGATCCTTTTGGTCCCTTGATATGAGCGCTTCGTCCTGTTCCTCACTGTCGGCAGGGTATGTTCCCCCATATTCCTCACTGTCTACTTCCGTATCATCAGGTTCCCCAAGGTGTATCCCCTGCTCTATCCCAGGCTCTGACGCCAATTCAAAATGACCTCTCCAGGTATTCCACATTATGAAGCACAAGACCAAAACTCCCGCGGCCAGGAGAAGCTTCTTCCTGCCCCCGCTCATCTGCTTCTTCTTTTGCCGGTATCTGGGAAGCTGTCTTCGGATTTCTGATACGTTGGCGTATGATGCTCTGGTCTGATATTTCAGACATTTTGATATGATCTTCAGAAATCTCTTCTCTTCCCGCCGGCTTAAGGGCGGATCCGGACCGGCCATTGACAAGAGATACTGTATCGTCTTCCCCAGCCCGTAGATATCAAGCTCAATGCCTGCCCTCTGGTAATACGGTTCCTCCGCCGGGAGAAAGCTTTCTCTAACCACCCGCTTCTGCATGAATCTCAACGATTCCTCATTCGAACCGTCTTCCATATCCAGAAAATACGCGCTCTCTTCTTCCGTAACCACAATACTGTAAGGATTCACATACTGGCAGGCCGGCTTCTTTCTGCACTTATGAATCAGGTTCAACTGCTTTGCAATATTTTCAATCAGGGAAAATAACTGCTCCTTCGACATATTTTTATGCCTCCGCATCCACCCTGCCAGTAT
>OFGB01002381.1_pt1 | contig 10231 bp, 10 predicted proteins | sample 1521491 | NCBI WGS metagenome assembly OFGB01 (sample SAMEA3504095, study PRJEB24116) | mouse gut metagenome | biome: mouse gut; feature: mouse-associated habitat; material: faeces | place: Denmark | collected 2011
GCCTGATGACGAAGAAACGCAAGGAGCAGAAAGACGCCTGTTAGAAAAGTGACAAAATTATTACGAATATTAATTAATATTAATTAGTGTGAACATTTGGTGATAAAGGTTGAAAAGGACAGATCCATTTGCTATAATCGAAAAACTGGTAACAATCATTTGCGGGTGGAGATATGAACAGTAAGATTAGCGTATTGGATATAGATATAGACAATTGCTCGGCGAAAGAAGCAATGAAGAAGACCATGGAGTACATGGGGACAGAACCGGTCAACATCATAGAGATGGCAACTGTGAACGGGCTGATGCAGATGGACAGTATGCAGCAGCTTAAGGAGGACATCTGCGGTTTTGACCTGGTGCTGGCAGGAGATAAGACGATACTGGAAGCCGCGGATATCACGGATCATAAGTACCTTAAGGAGACGGAAGGACGTGTCTTCTTAAGGATGTTTATGCGGTATCTGCATAAGAACCATAAGAGGATCTATCTTCTTGTGGAGTCCGAAGCGGAAGGACAAGAGCTGTACGATTACTTCCAGCGGTACTATTACGGGCTGCAAGTGATCGGGCTTGCGAAGGTGTCTGCGCAGAACCGGGCGGATGATATGCTGGTGAATGACATCAACGGCGGAGAGGTGGATTGTATTCTTTCTACGCTCAAGTCTCCTCTGCAGGAGGAATTCATAGTGAAGAACAGAAGCGTTCTGGATGCGAGGTTGTGGCTCGGACTGGGGAAAGAGAACATACCGGTCGGCAGGCCGGGGCTTGCGCAGGGGAGGATCGCCCGGTTTTTCGTGAACCGGATCTTCAAAAAAGAGATGGAGAAAAGAAAGCATATTTAACTTTTCGTCACTATGTACATGTGCCTGGATTTGGATGGATTTATAAAAATACGAGGAAATCAACAAAAATGTGTGATTTCCTCTTTATTTTTTTGTCTATATATATTAATATAGAGTCTAGCAATATGCATTTTAACCAGATACGGCCTTTTTTTGTTGTGAATTATGCATATTGAAATGAGGGGAGGATATAGAATATGATATCTAATCAAATACTTCAGAATACGATTGAAGGCTTGAAAGGGATTACACGGATTGATTTCTGCGTCATGGACACGGACGGCAAATCTCTCGCAACGACATTTGCGGAACAGCGCAATTATGAAGAAGAGGTGGTCGCGTTTGTTGACTCCCCGGCAGACAGCCAGGTCGTGCAGGGGAATCAATTCTTTAAAATTTTCGATGAACATCAGTTAGAGTATATACTCCTTGCCAACGGGGGCAGCGACGACGTATATATGGTAGGGAAGATTGTGACCTTCCAGATACAAAACCTGTTGATTGCCTACAAAGAGCGGTTTGACAAGGACAATTTTGTCAAGAACCTGCTGCTTGACAATCTGCTTTTGGTGGATATTTATAACCGCGCCAAAAAATTACATATTGACACTGAGGTCAGACGTGTTATCTTTATTATTGAAACAAAACATGAGAAGGACAGCAATGCCCTTGACAATGTTCGCAATCTTCTGGGCAACCGGGCGAAGGATTTTGTGACTGCGGTGGATGAGAAGAACATCATCGTTGTGAAGGAATTAGACCCAGGCGACGGACATGCAGAGTTAGAAAAGACCGCGCAGAGTTTGTATAACCTTCTTCTGGAAGACGGGGAGGAAGGCGTCCTGATTGCATACGGAACGATTGTGAACGATATCAAGGAAGTGTCGAAGTCTTACAAGGAAGCCAAGCTTGCGCTGGACGTAGGCAAGATTTTCTTCGGAGACAGAAGCGTGATTGCGTACAGTACCTTGGGGATAGGGCGTTTGATCTATCAACTGCCAATCCCACTGTGCAAGATGTTCATACGTGAGATTTTTGAGGGGAAATCGCCGGATGATTTCGATGAGGAGACGTTGACGACAATCAACAAGTTCTTTGAGAATAATCTGAACGTATCGGAGACATCCAGACAATTATATATCCATCGGAACACGCTGGTTTACCGGCTCGATAAGCTGCAAAAGAGTACGGGGCTAGATTTGCGTGTGTTTGAAGACGCCATTACATTTAAGATTGCGCTTATGGTGGTCAGATATATGAAATATATGGAATCGATGGAGTATTAATCATCAGGAGGACAGTATGATTGAATTAAGAGAAGTAACGAAAGAGTACTCAAAAGGGGTGGCCGCCCTTAACGGCGTAAATCTGAAGGTGGAACAGGGGGAATTCGTGTTCATCGTGGGGGACAGCGGTTCCGGAAAATCTACGCTGATCCGTCTTATTATGAAGGAGCTTGCGCCCACGTCCGGTACGATTATTGTCAATGGGCAGAACTTAAACCGGATGAAGCGGAGAAAGATTCCGATGTACCGGAGAGGGATCGGGGTTGTGTTCCAGGACTTCCGTCTGTTGAAGGACCGGAACATCTATGATAATATAGCATTTGCACAGCGGGTCACGGAGACGCCTACCAGGATTATCAAGAAGAAAGTACCGGCAGCGTTGTCCCTTGTAGGGCTTGCACAGAAATATAAGTCGTTTCCGAAGGAACTGTCAGGAGGCGAGCAGCAGAGGGTGGCAATTGCCCGGGCAATCGTGAATGAGCCGGCGCTTCTGCTTGCGGACGAGCCGACCGGTAATCTGGACCCGACGAATTCATGGGAGATCATGAAACTTCTGGAAGAGGCGAACGACAGAGGGACTACGGTATTGGTCGTTACGCATAACCAGGAGATTGTGAACGCAATGAAGAAGCGAGTTGTTACGATGAAAAAGGGAGTCATTGTAAGCGACGAGAAAAAAGGTGGGTATAAAAATGAGAATTAGTACATTCGGATATTCTATGAAACAAGGGGTTAAGAACATTGGGAGAAACAAGATGTTTTCCATGGCGTCCATAGCGACCATGTCGGCATGTATCTTCCTGTTCGGATTGTTCTTTTCCATTGTGGTGAATTTTAACTACATTGTGAAGAAGGCGGAGGAAGGCGTGGCGATTACCGTATTCTTCCATGAGGAGACGACGCAGGCGGCAAAAGAAAGGATTGGGGAGCAGCTAAGAGGCGCGGAAGGCGTCCTTGAGGTGAATTACGTCAGTGCGGAGAAGGCATGGGAGACGTTCAAGGACGATTATTTCAAAGAGTCGGTAGACCTTGCGGACGGATTCAAATCGGATAATCCTCTTGGCAATTCTGATAACTATGAAGTGTATATGGCGGACGTGTCCAAGCAGAAGGATGTGGTGGAATTCGCCAAGAGCCTCGAAGGAGTGCGTAAGGTGAACAAGTCGGATATCGTGGCTAAGACCCTGACCAGCGTGAATAAGCTGGTGGGATATGTTTCCGTCACGATTATTGCGATCCTGCTTGCCGTATCTGTATTCCTGATTAGCAATACGGTCACAATGGGTATCACGGTAAGGCGTGAAGAGATTGCGATTATGAAATACATCGGTGCAAAAGACGGATTCGTCAGGGCGCCTTTCGTGATTGAAGGTCTGCTGATAGGTGTTGTGGGGGCCGTAATTCCTCTTGTATTGCTGTATTTCATGTATGATAAGGCTGTTACATATATCATGACCAGATTCAGCCTATTGAATAATATTGTGGACTTCCTTCCTGTGTTTGACGTTTACAAGACGCTGCTCCCAGTGGGGATTGCGCTTGGAGTGGGAATCGGTTTCGTAGGAAGTTTCTTTACGATCCGAAAGCATTTGAAGGTATAAGGGGATGTATAAAATAATAGGAGGGGACATATGATACTTAGAAAGAAGATTGCGAGTCTTCTGCTGGTATCCGTACTCTGCCTTGGAATGGCTGCCAACGCGGATGCATCGGAGATCAGTGAGACGGAGAAGAAAGCCGAGGAACTGGAGAATCAAAAGAAGGCTGCGGAAGGGGAGAAAGCATCTCTTGAGAATCAGTTGAATGGAATTCTCACGGAGATGGACGAGACGAAGGCAAAGATTGAGGCGAAGGAAATCGAGGTCCGCGAGAAGGAAGAAGAACTGGTTCAGGCGAAGATTGACGAGAACGACCAGTACGAAAGCATGAAGAAGCGGATTAAGTACATGTATGAGAACGGGAACTCACAATTTATTGAGATTCTGTGCGAGTCCAAGAGCATTGGGGAGTTTCTGAATAATGCGGAGTACATTACGACGATTTCACAGTATGACAGGAATATGCTGACAGAGTTTCAGCAGATCGTGGAGGCGGTAGCCGAGCAGGAGGAGATGCTGAAAACAGAATATGCAGAACTGGAAACCTTGCAGGACAGCCTGATTGCGAAGCAGGAGGAGCTGAATCAACTGGTGGAGGGCAAGGAGGAAGAACTGAAACAAATCAGCGCAGACTTAGGAGCCACGCAGGAGCGGCTTGCGCAGTTGAAAGAAGCAGCGGCAGCGGCGGCGCGTAAGCAGGAAGAGCTGGCAAGGCTTGCCAAGGCACAGGCGGAGGCGCAGGCGAATGCAGGTTCAGGAGGCGGTGCGGGAGCTGCCGTGGTGTCAGGGAATGGGATGTTTACCCATCCATGCCCAGGATATTCCCGTATTTCCAGTGAGTTCGGATGGCGGGAAGCCCCGATTGCGGGCGCAGGCAATAACCACAAGGGAATGGATCTGGCGGCGCCTACAGGGACGCCAATCTATGCGGCGGCAGCCGGAACGGTCACGACGGCAAGATACAGCAGCAGTGCGGGAAATTGGGTCGTGATCAATCACGGGAACGGATTGCAGACTTATTATATGCATGCCAGTGCATTGTATGTGTCGGAGGGCCAGTCAGTGAGCAAGGGACAGAACATTGCGGCAGTTGGTTCCACGGGTCAGTCTACGGGACCGCATCTGCATTTTCAGGTTATGCAGAATGGGACTCCGGTGAATCCGCGTAACTATTTATAGGAATTGTTTTCGGACTCTTTTCAAATAGTTCTTGCAGGGCAGTATTATAAAAAGGTTGAGGTCAAGATGAAGAATAGGAAGAGTTTTATGCAGGGGGCGCTTTGCGGCGCCCTTGCTATATTGTTGGTGGCGGGGCTTATGTCCTGCGGATTGAAGGCTTATAGCCGGGAGAATAGCTCCGGCAGCGATACGTCAGGGAAGCTTGGGACACTTAGGAAGCTGATTAACCAGACGTATCTTGGGGAGGTAGAGGACGACGCCCTGAGGGAAGGGATTTACAAGGGGTTTATCAGTGGTCTTGACGATCCCTATTCCGTATATTACGACGCCGAAGAGACGAGGGCGCTGATTGAGACTACGGAAGGCGAGTACGACGGAATTGGCGCAGTGCTGAGCCAGGATATTAATACAGGTGTCGTGACCCTGATTCGGATATATGAAGGGTCGCCCGCCATGGAGGCAGGACTTAGAGATAACGATATCTTGTACAAGGTTGAGGATATGGAAGTGACAGGGAAAGATCTGTCAGAGGTGGTATCCCATATCAAGGGAGAGAAAGGAACGGAAGTCAATCTGACCGTGTACCGGGGAGACGACCATGAGGAAGTCAGTGTGACGGCAGTACGGAATACGATTCAGGCGCAGACGGTGGCATATCGGATGATGGAAGACGGCATCGGGTATATTGCTGTATCTGAGTTTGATCTTGTGACATACAAACAGTATAAGCAGGCTTTGGAGGATTTGGAAGGTCAGGGAATGAAAGGGCTGGTAGTAGACCTTAGGAATAACCCTGGCGGGAATCTGAGTACTGTGTGTGAGATGTTAGACTTGATGCTCCCGGAAGGCTTGATTGTCTATACAGAGGATAAAGATGGTAATAGAGATGAGGAACGTTCGGACGAGGCGCATCAGTTCAATCTTCCGCTGGCTGTTCTGATGAATGGAAACAGCGCCAGCGCATCGGAAATCTACGCAGGCGCCATTCAGGACTATGGAACGGGCGTTATTGTCGGGACTCAGTCTTACGGCAAGGGGGTTGTGCAGCAGATTTTTGACTTGAAGGACGGGACCAGCGTGAAGCTGACGATTGCCGAATATTTTACACCGAAAGGGAGAAATATCCACGGAACGGGGATTACCCCGGATGTGGAGGTAGAATACGAAGTGAATGAAGAAGACCCAGAGGAGGATAACCAGCTTGATAAGGCTGTGGAAGTGCTGCGGGGAAAGATGTAGGGAATGTTTTTGGGCATTCCCTTTTTTCTTTCTGTGTGATAGAATAGGATACAAAAGTGATTAGAAACGGAAAAAGAAAGGACAGGGAATATGACGATTTTAATTCAGAATGGGCATGTAGTCGATCCGCTGACACAGAAGGACGGATGTTACGACGTTTTCATTAAGGATGGCAGGATAGAGAAGGTTGCAGAACAGATAGATGAGAATGCCGACCGTATCATCAATGCCAAAGGCTGCTATGTGATGCCGGGGCTGATTGACCTGCATGTGCATTTCCGGGATCCGGGCCTTGAGTACAAAGAGACCCTTGCCACCGGCGGCAGGGCGGCGGTAAAGGGCGGCGTGACGACCGTGTGCGCCATGCCCAATACGAAGCCTGTCATGGACGACGGGGAGAAGGTGGCAAGGGTACATGAGCGGGCGAAAGGGGAATCGCTTGCCCATGTGATTCAACTTGGGGCAGTCACAAAAGGGCAGAAGGGGGAAGAGTTGGCAGACATCAGCGGGATGGCAAAGGCAGGCTGCCATGCCATTAGCGAAGACGGCAAATCTGTGATGAATGCTTCTCTGTACCGGCAGGGCATGAAGGAGGCAAAAGACTGCGGGATTGCCGTGTTTGCCCATTGTGAGGACCAGACGTTGGTGGAACAAGGCGTGATGAATGCAGATGAGAATGCAAAACGTCTTGGACTGAAAGGGATTACGAATTCTGTGGAAGATGTGATTACGGCAAGAGATATCCTGCTTGCGAAGGAAACCAAAGTACGGCTTCATCTCTGCCACTGTTCCACGGCAGACAGCGTGAAGATGGTACGCCTGGCGAAGGAAGAGGAGCTTCCTGTGACTGCGGAAGTATGTCCGCATCATTTTATCCTGAGTTCGGACGATATCAAAGAGGATGACGGGAATTACAAGATGAACCCGCCCCTTCGCAGCAAGGCGGACGTAGAGGCCCTGCGTCAGGGATTGAAGGATGGGGTGATGGATGTGATTGCAACAGACCATGCGCCCCATGCAAGGGAAGAAAAGGACAAGTCTATGGCAGAAGCGGCTTTCGGGATTGTAGGGCTTGAGACGTCTGCGGCGCTTACCTTTACGTATTTGGTAAAGACCGGGATTTTAAGCGTTATGGATATGGCGGCGAAGATGAGCTATCATCCGGCAAAGATTCTGGGGCTTGCGGACAGGGGCAGCGTGTCGGAGGGAAAGGCGGCGGATATAACGGTCTTTGACCCGGCAAGGACGTATCGGATTGATAAGAATACGTTTGTCTCTAAGGGGAAGAATACGCCTTTCGACGGGTTTGAAGTGACGGGAGAGGTCGTGTGTACGATTGTGGACGGGAAGATTGTGTATGATATTTTGCAGGATTAGATAAATACAATATTACAGTTTGGATATGATAACAGGAGGTTAAGGACATGATCAATAAATTAGTGGAAAATATCAGGAAAACGAAGGCCCCCATTGTGGTAGGCCTGGACCCTATGCTGGACTATGTGCCAAAACATGTGCAGAAAAAGGCTTTTCAGGAATATGGGGAGACATTGGAGGGAGCGGCGGAAGCAATCTGGCAGTTCAATAAAGCCATTGTGGACCAGACTTATGATTTGATTCCGGCGGTGAAGCCGCAGATTGCCATGTACGAACAGTTTGGGCTCCCAGGGCTTGCGGCGTTTGCGAAGACGGTGGATTACTGTAAAGAAAAAGGGCTGGTGGTTATCGGAGATATTAAGAGGGGAGACATCGGCTCCACTTCGGCCGCCTATGCAGTGGGGCATCTGGGACGGGTTCAGGTAGGGAGCAAATCCTGCCGGCCTTTTGACGAGGATTTCGTGACGGTGAACCCGTATCTGGGGTCGGACGGTGTCAATCCGTTCTTGAAGGTTTGCAAGGAAGAGAAAAAGGGAATCTTTGTGCTGGTGAAGACGTCAAATCCGTCCAGCGGAGAGTTCCAGGATCAATTGGTTGACGGAAAGCCGCTGTATGAGCTGGTGGGTGAGAAAGTTGCCGCCTGGGGTGAAGAACTGATGGGAGACGAATACAGTTACGTAGGCGCAGTCGTGGGCGCTACCTATCCGGAGATGGGGAAGATTCTCAGAAAGGTTATGCCAAAGGCTTACATCCTTGTACCGGGTTACGGAGCGCAAGGCGGAAAAGGAAAAGATCTGGCGCATTTCTTCAATGAAGACGGGTTGGGGGCAATCGTGAATTCCTCCCGCGGGATTATTGCGGCGTATAAGCAGGAAAAGTATGAGAGGTATGGCGAGGAGGCATTTGCGGAGGCGTCAAGGGCGGCAGTGAAGGAAATGATTACAGATATCCAGGGTGCGCTTTAGAATGTTTCGGCTCTAATATAATGGAAAGTGGGAGAAAGAGATGGAAGAGAGGAAGAAAGAGATTGCAAGAGTCGTGTCGCAGGAATCCCTTGCAGATGGAATCTACAGCATGTGGATACAGACAGAGGCTTCAGAAAGTGCAAAGCCTGGGCAGTTTTTGTCCTTGTATACCAATGATGCAAGCAGGCTGCTTCCAAGACCGATCAGCATATGTGAGATAGACCGTGAGAAGGGAAGACTGCGCGTCGTATACCGTGTAACAGGTCAGAACACGGGGACAGAGCAGTTTTCCAGAATGAGTGCAGGCGATAGGATTCCGGTAGTCGGGCCCCTTGGGAATGGATTTCCCGTGAAAGAAGCGATAGGAAAACGCGTATTTCTGATGGGCGGGGGGATAGGAGTGCCGCCGATTTTGGAGCTGGCAAAGCAGATGGAGTGCGGGAAGAAACAGATTGTGGCCGGATACCGGGATGCCCATATATTTTTAAAAGAAGAGTTTGAGCAAAACGGAGAGCTGTACATTTCCACGGAAGACGGGAGTGTGGGAACGAAGGGGAATGTACTGGATGCTATTCGGGAAAATGGCCTGGATGCGGACATTATTTTTGCCTGTGGGCCCACTCCGATGCTGCGTGCAATCAAGGAGTTTGCCAAAGAAAAAAAGATAGCGTGCTATATTTCCTTGGAGGAAAGGATGGCGTGTGGGATAGGGGCATGTCTTGGATGCGTCTGCCGCACCAAGGAACGTGACCCTCATACGAACGTGCATAACGCCCGGATTTGTAAGGATGGTCCGGTATTCCTTTCGACGGAGGTGGAGATCTGATGAATTTGAAAGTAAATATTGCAGGAGTGGAGTGGAAGAATCCGGTGACGGTGGCTTCCGGGACGTTTGGCTCCGGTGCGGAATATGCGGATTTTGTGGATTTGAACAGGCTCGGCGCCGTTACCACAAAAGGGGTTTCCAATGTGCCCTGGGAGGGAAATCCGACTCCCCGGGTGGCGGAAACCACAGGCGGCATGATGAATGCAATCGGGCTGCAGAATCCGGGGATTGACTTGTTCTGTGAGCGGGATATTCCATTTCTGCGAAAATACGATACAAAGATTATCGTGAATGTATGCGGAAAATCTGAGGAAGACTACTGTGAGGTTGTGGAGCGTCTTGGAAATGAAGATGTGGATATGCTGGAAATCAATATCTCCTGTCCCAATGTGAAGGAGGGCGGGATTGCCTTTGGACAGAACCCCAAGGCGGCGGAAGATATTACCAAAGCAGTCAAAAAGTATGCGAAACAGCCGGTAATCATGAAGTTAAGCCCCAATGTGACGGATATTTCCGAGATGGCGAAGGCAGTTGAGGCAGGGGGCGCAGACGTGGTGTCTCTGATCAATACATTGACGGGAATGAAGATTGATATCCGCAGGAGGACATTTGCGTTGGCGAACCAGACAGGGGGCGTTTCCGGACCTGCGATTCATCCGATTGCCGTGCGTATGGTCTATCAGGCGGCGAAGGCAGTGAAGATTCCTGTAATTGGCATGGGAGGAATCGCGGGCGTGGAAGATGCCATTGAGATGTTGCTTGCAGGGGCCAGCGCCGTGTCTGTGGGAACGGCGAATTTCCACAATCCGGCTGTGACGGTGGAGATTATCGAAGGGATTGAGACATACCTAAGAGAGAACCGTATGGAAGATGTGAAGGAATTGGTGGGGGCAGTGCGGTAAGCATTGCCCCGCGG
>OFGB01002386.1_pt1 | contig 10216 bp, 10 predicted proteins | sample 1521491 | NCBI WGS metagenome assembly OFGB01 (sample SAMEA3504095, study PRJEB24116) | mouse gut metagenome | biome: mouse gut; feature: mouse-associated habitat; material: faeces | place: Denmark | collected 2011
GAATATTTCTTCCGCCAGCTTCTGCATCAGAGGATTCTGCCGAAACCCGTTACCCGAACCGACCAGCCGGCCTGCTCTCCTCCCGGTCATTTCGCACATCTTCACATATTGTTGGTGTAATTCCTCAAGGATTCCTCTGATGACACCTACCGTCAAAGCGCCCGGATGGAAATTCTCCCCACAGATCCCTTCGATCCTTCCTCTTTCCTGCGGATTATCCCTGGTTCCCGAGAACGTAGTCGTCACTTTCCATGCGGCGTCCGCACCATACCGGCCGATAAACTCCTTCGCCTGCCGGTACATGGTATCATAAAAACTTGCCTCCGTACCCGACACTTCTCTGTAAAATTGTTCCAGCATCGCATAAGCTCTTCCGCCGCACAACGGCGAACCTACTAAAAGATATCTGTCTTCCGTATACGGACGGGACTCCAAAATCCCCTCGCAGGAACAATATGTCTCGGATATAAAAGATATCTGACTTCCGGTTCCTATGTTAATAAGCGCAATACCTCCCTGACTCTCCGCAGAAGCAGCCGGCTTCTTCAAAACGACAGATTCGTTACAGACAGAGCCGGCCGCCCCCATAAAACTTGCCTGGTTATCTCCCATAGCAGCCATGACAGGAACTCCTTTTTTCGTCTTCCCCACGATAAAATACCCTTTTCTTACTTCCGGCAGAAAAGATGTATCCACACCGGCATTCTCCAAAGCCTCATATAAAAATCTCTTCTTTTCCAGATCAAAACATCCAAAGCTCGCCGCCATGTCCGCACTGATCACCGGAGATTTATGACCGCACAGCTTCATCGCGATATAATCGCTGATCGTCGTCATCTTTCTGGCTTCCGCGGGTATCTTTCCTTTTCTCTGCAGATAATAATGTGTCGTTAATCCATATCCGGCCGCCGCCGCTCCCACACTCTCTTTCAGAATGTCCGCGCTGCTCTTTTCATCATACAGCGGCAAGTTCCCGCTGCCGTCCTGCCAGGTATACAGAGGACTCGCCGCGTTTCCTTCTTCATCCGTATAAAGCATTCCGTGCATCTGGCCGGTAAGCCCGATACCGTCCGGCATTCCATACATACGGATCAGAGCCTCCATCTTCTCCTTCGTAATCTGCCAGATCCCCTCCGGATCCTGTATCTTCTCTTCCGGATTCTCGCCCTTAAGAAATGATTGATGATTCACCGTCGTATGCGCCTTAAGTCCCCTGCCCGCCGTATCCATAAGTATGATACTGATCGTTGTCGTTCCGATATCTATCCCCATAATTAACATATCTTCTGTCTCCCTGTAACCAGCGGCAGAATCGCCCTGTCAGAAAATCAGGTCTTTACCCCGGGCTTATTTCGCTATCTTTACGACTGCCTTCACGATCTCTGCCTTCTCCCTTACGCTTCTGTCCATAGCCGTCTGGATATCGTCAAAATCAAAGATATGCGTTGCAATCCCTTTCAGGTCTACCTTCCCCTGCTCTACTGCTTCGATCGCCATCGGATAAATATGACGATAGCGGAACACCGTCTTGAACGTAAGCTCTTTATCAAGCGCCAGACTCATCATCATATTCATCATACCGGTCTTACCGTAACCTACCAGCACGATGGTCGATCCCTTACGGACAACCTGGATCGCCTGATTCGTCGTAATCTCTGTGCCCGCCGTCTCAATCGCCAGGTCAAAGCCCTCTCCCCTGGTCAGTTCCTTCGTCTTCTCCAACACATCTACTTCTTTTCCGTTGATCACGCCGTCTGCCCCAAGCTCCATCGCTTTCTCAAGACGCTTCTCCATTATATCTACCACATAGACTTTGGATACGCCGCAGGCTTTCAGCGCCATCATGGAGACAAGACCTATACAGCCCGCTCCAAAGACAACCGCCGTCTGTCCCGCCTGAGCGCCTCCCTGCTTTGCAGCATGGAAACCTACCGCCAGCGGCTCGATCAACGCTCCCTCTAATGTACTTACGCCATCCGGCAGCTTGAAACAAAGATTCGCCTCATGAGCCACATACTCCTGGAATACTCCATCCACCGGAGGAGTCGCGAAGAAAACAACGTCCGGGCACAGATTATACTGGCCTTCCCGGCAGAACTTACATTTTCCGCAGGTCTTTCCGGGTTCTAACGCGACGCGGTCCCCCGCCTTCAAGTGCGTCACGTCCTTTCCGACCTCTACCACAACGCCACCCGGCTCATGACCAAGCACAAACGGCGGCTCTACCACATAATCTCCAATCCTGCCTGTCTCGTAATAATGCATATCACTTCCGCAGATCCCCACGTACTCAAGCTTCACCAGCACCTCGTTATCCTGCGGAACGGGGATTGGCCTCTCCGTATATCCCATCTCACCGATACCGTTCATTACCGCTACTTTCATTGTTCCTTCCATCTTTACCGCTCCTCCTTATAATTGATAATATATTCTAAAATACTGACAGACTCTCAGAAATCAGATTCCGGACAGTCTGCCCGGGATTACCCTTCTCTATGCCGCGGATCATATCCCACACTCTTTATATCCTTGATATATACTTCTCGATCTGATATAATGCCGCTCCGTACGCGGACGCTTCGTCGCGGCACCAACAAGCCCTGACATATTCCCCGCTTCCGCCGAAGATATCCTTCGCCGCGGCCTTCGCCCGAAGCCGCCCGATATACGGCTCCATATAATTTCCCACATATCCCCCCAGCACAACCTCACAGTCAAAACACATGCGGAGATTATCCACCGCTATAGCCAGGTTATCCAGATATTCCTCCCAGATCTTCCGATATTTTTCATTCCCCGATTCCATCTCTTCAAAAAACGCTTTCAGATTCCCATCTTCCAAATCCGCAAGAACCAGTGCCGAACAATAGGCGTCAAGACATCCCTTCTTACCGCAATAGCACGTCTTCCCCTCCGGGTGAAGCACGAGATGTCCAAACTCGCCGCTTCTCCAGTTATTTCCCATATACATGGCTATACCGTCAAAATCATTTCGTATCCCGTCGTTGCTCTTCATCTCGTCTGCAAAGACCACGGCGCCTCCGACTGAATTGCTGAGCGACAGATATACCATATTGCTTTCCGGTCTCTTACAGCACTCATCCTCGGTGATCGCCGCCGCGTTGGCGTCGTTCAGAAGCTCACACGAATACGGTATATAGTTCGTCCATCTATCCCTGGATACATTCTCTATGTTTAATATATGAGACCGTGTAATGACATTCTCCCGCCTGTCCACAATTCCCGGAAGCGATATCCCTACACCTTCGATCTTCTCTCTCGGAATCCCATTCTCATCTATAAACTGTTCCAGAATCTCTGCTGTTTCCTGAAAATACGCATCCGTACAAGAAAATCTCTTGCGGATCCGCTTATGATCCAGCACTTTCCTCTCCAGGTTCGTGTATACCAGACTCACATGATTTGCGGTAATATCCATTCCGATCGCATACCGGGCGTCTTTGACCGCAGAGATAGCCTTCGCTTTTCGCCCGCCGGTCGACTGAAGCTCCCCCACTTCTTCCACAATTCCGTCCTGCTTCAGTTCCTTCACAATCGTCAGGACTGTAGGTCCGCTGACGTCCAATGCTGCGGAAATATCCGGCATACTCGTCTCGCTCTGGCTGTTTACATAGCGAAATACCCGGTTACGATTCAGCTTCTTCACTTCTAAACTATTGGTACCTTTCCTCATTCTCTTTAATCTATCCTCCTTTCTTTATTAAAAAGTTTATTTAAGTGCTTTATTAATTGAGTCCATAGTAACACATCTACCAAAAAACTTCAATAGGTTTTTTTATTTTTTACACTGCTTAATTCCACAGCCTGCCATAATCCACATCCAGCAGCTCGTTAAAGGAATGGATTGTCGTATAGTCTCCCTCCACGTCCCCAAACCCATAGGCTGCGAAAATCATCGGGATACCGGCCTTACGGCATGCGTCGGCGTCTCCCTGGGTATCGCCCACATATACCGCTTTACTGATTCCATTTCTCTCCATAACGATCCTGATATTATATCCTTTCAGCCGCCCGGTATCTCCCGGACAGGTGAAATCCGTAATACAATCCCCAAGCCCCGTATTCTTAAGAAACGCTTCTATATATCCGGACTGGCAGTTGCTGACGATAAATAGCCGGTATTTCATGCTCAAAGCCCGTATCGTCTCCGGAACTTTATCGTATACGATACATGGCGCGCTCTCTACCCATCGGTTCTCATACCGATACATGTGGACCGACAGATCGTCCCTCTCCTGCCGGCTAAGCTCTGGAAACAAATCTTCCATAATCTCATCAAGCGGCTTGCCGAATTCCTTCTTAAGTTCACTGCCTGTCAACGTCCGTTCAAGCTTCGTCTGCTCCCTGATCGCCTGATTCCAGGAAACTGCCACCTCGTCTGTCGAATCCCACAACGTTCCGTCTATATCAAATATAATTGCTTCCATGTATCCTGTCCCCATCTTTCTATTTTTTCTCTACCTCTCATCTTCAATCGCCATGATCATATCCACTCTCTCCTGATGCCTTCCGCCTTCGAACTCGGCGTCAAGCCATGCCTTCACGATCTCTTTTGCCGTCTCTATTCCGATAATCCTGGCGCCAAACGCAAGAATATTCGCATTATTATGCTGTCTGACTAACCTTGCCGTACATGATTCGGAACAAACGGCCGCACGAATCCCTTTCACCTTATTCGCCGCCAGTGAGATCCCGACGCCGGTGCCGCAGATCAGTATTCCCAGATCTACTTCTTTCGCCGCAACCGCCCTCGCAACCTTCTCCCCATATACCGCGTAACTGCAGCTTGCGTCACTATCCGTCCCGTAATTTACAACCTCGTATCCTAATTCTTTCAGATAATCTGACACCTCATTCTTCATTGCAACCGCCGCATGGTCATTTCCTATTCCGATCTTCATCTGACTTTCCTCTCCTTCTACATTACCTTCTCTTATAAATATTACATTTTTTCAAATCCCAGGCTGTTTCGGCTTTTCAAACCGGCAGCCCTATCGACTCTTATATTATAATCTCCCGGCACATAATTCGCAATGCATAATTCCGAGTTACTTTTTACATTAAAGTAAAAGGCATTTTCTTAAGAAACTCTGAATAAACTCTGAATAATCAAGGCATAGATCTACATTCTCTTTACAAAATCAAGAAAATGTGGCATATTAAAACCTGATACATAGCAAGATTCCAAAATTAAACAGTACTTAATAGAGGATTTTCATTATGAAGAATATAATATTATTTTTCCTGAAACCGCTTTCTTTCCTGCCTGCATTGATTATGATGTATGCTATCTACAGCTTCTCTGCACAGTCAGGTGAAGAATCCGGAAATTTAAGCTATACCATAAGTTATAAGATTGTAGAGATCGGAAACGAAACTTTCGACGTAGGGATTGGAGAAGAACAGCTTAGTTACTATGCCAGACGCATCGAATATCCTGTTCGGAAACTTGCCCATATGACCGAGTACTTCCTTCTGGCCGTAGCAGTCTCATTTCCATTCTATGTATATGGTCTGCGCGGGTTTCCCCTCATGCTGGTTGCCGGATTGATCTGCGTCGGCTTTGCCGCCGGAGATGAATACCACCAGTCTTTTGTCGCCGGGCGCGGACCTTCCAAAAAAGATGTGGTAATCGACAGCATAGGCGCTTTCGGAGGAATTATTACCGTACGGATTATCTGCTGGACTTTCCTGGCGCCTTTCCGTGTCGCAAAGCGAATAGAAGAACGGGCGGAGAGAAAAGAGATGGAACGGCGAAGGGCGGAAGAACGGGAAATCGAACGCGAACGCGAACGAGCGCGCCGCAGAGCCATGGCGCGGCGAAGGAAAGAAGTACTGGAATACGAATATGAGTATATACCGGAAAAACCAAAGAAAAAAAGAGCCGCTCAACAGACTGCCGAAAGGGCAAATCCGCGCTCTTCACGTGGATATTCGGAATATCCTCCTTCAAGACGAAGGTCGGCACAATCCAGACAAAATACACACAGATAAGCGTACCCATAATAAAACGATAGTATGCCGGCGCATACTATCGTTTTGCCTTACGGTATCCCGCATCCATCGCTTCCTGTTCCGAATGGAAGATGACCAGATTCTTAGAATCCGCCATCTCTTCATATGCCGCCTGACCGGGACAATGATAGATCCTGGATCTGGAATTTCCCCTTATCTCTTCCTTTCCTTCTTCTGCCGCAGATACTTTTCCGCTTCCCTGTCTGCTGGTTCCTGTTGCATAATCAATATCAATCCCAGGCTGAACGTTATAGACGAATACATTGAAACAAACACCTTCGCCCTCATCCTCCACAGAATACGCCTCCATCTGCACTCCTTTTGCCAGCATGTCGTCACCTTCAAAGACGGGATCTACCCGATACAGAACATGCGCTCCTGTCTCTTTCACATAATCGGCAACCATATTCTCAAAAGGCAGCATCCCTTCTACGTTCATATACCGCGTTCCGGTTATCAGATTCTTCTCGTTCGCATTCTCAGCCGTTAACTGATAGCCGATCAGATGGCAGCGGTTATAAAGATATTTCCCGTCCACTGAATCATACTTCACGGTCTGCCATCCTGTGGGTTTCACATGTCCGATGTTTCCCCTCTCCTCCGTAGGCATCAGATCCTGTCCTATATTCGCGTAAGCCGTCCGGCACCTGCCCAAAGTATCCAACTCGCTGTATGTCTCAAAAGATTCTGACGTCATATCCCCCTGTGAAAAATCAGGCTCATTTTCGTCAATTATGACATATGGTTCTCCGTCATATTCCGGTATGTCCGCAAGCGTGAAGGATGAACTCTCCAAATCGGACTTAGAAAGGTCCTCTGTTCCCTGTCCTGACTGCCCGGATGATTCACAGGCTGTAATCGGCAGACAGCAGATACAGATCACATATAATAACAGAATATATTTTTTCATGATAATATCTAAAACTCCTTCTTTCGTATATAAATGCCGGACGCAGATAAGTATGGATAGGCAAAATTATAAACGTCTAAATTATACGCACATAAGTTTCTTCCGTAATCTTCTCATGGGAAGTTCCGGGAAATTCCCGCACTTCTTCCCGTGTCCATCCTGCCAGGCAAAGATCCAGACGGAAATCTGCAGGATACCTCCGATTCCAGCGAAACGCGATGATCTTCTCGATCTCTGTCTCCATATGAGCCAGACGCTCCGTCTCAACCAGACACACTTCTCCGTCTCCTGCCCTGACCAGGAAATCTTCTGCTTCCACGGCCTTTGCTCCATCCATGTCTCCGTATAGTTTATAAGAATACGAATTCATCCACAGCTTCTTTCCCCGGGCTATCTGCCGTATCCGCTCTGTGACGGCCTGATCTCTGCTCTGTCTCCTATGGTTGAACGCCATGCCTTCATCGTCATCCAGAAATATAATCACAATCATCGAACCACACCCTTTTTATTCAAGAAAACTCTCCATAAATCACAGTATTACAACGACTGCCTCTTAATGGTTTCCAACGCCTTTGTTACTGGCGGCAGGGACAGAATCATTAATGTAATGATTCCCTCGGCTCCCAGATAACTGCCCTGATACAAAGAAGAGTACACCCATGGATTCATTCCCTCCGGTGCATAAGCCCCAAAGAAAACTACGCCGGACAAAGTAGAGAATACGAATCTTCCCAACACACCGACAACATACCCAATCTGGAGACCATATTTCCTGTTATGCAGGAATCCTGATAATCCCAACGCGCCAAAGGCCAGCGGATAGTCCAGTAACACCTGGGGAAGCGACACCATATATGGATCAATAACAAACTGGAGGATACCAAATCCGGCTCCGGCAAGGATACCGTATCTTGCTCCAAACCAGTAACCGATCAGACAGATAAATAACATGGATAACAATGTGACGGAACCACCCATCGGCATCTCCCACACCTTAATGTAGGAGGTAACCATCGCCAACGCGATCCCCATAGCAGAAAAAACAAGCTTTTTGACAGCAGAAGACGCACTCCTGCCTGTGACAACATTCATTTGTGACATTATGAAATTCTCCTTTCCTTACGCCGGCATTACCCGGATCAAGTTATTAGGGTCTGTATGTATACATACATCTCAGCCATTTCAGGCGCCCCTTGGTACTCATTCATAATAAATCCATATTTTCCTTCTGTCAAGTGTGAATTAGGGGTTGACACGAATCCGATATCAGACTAGAATAATATCTACAGGCACCCGAATCCGATATCAGACTAACAAGGAGGACACTATTATGACGCCAGAATTACATCCGGGAATGAAAGAATACAATCGCATTTTTAAGGAATGCAACCACATTTATCACGATATTGCTCTGAAACTGGGACTTTCTGACAGTGGATTCGATATCCTATACGCGCTCTGCACCCTTGGAGACGGCTGTCTTCAGAAGGATATCTGCGATATCACACTGCTCAGTAAGCAGACTATCCATTCATCTGTCAAGAAACTTGTGAGAGACGGCTATCTCTTCCTGAAATCCGGACGCGGCAGAGATATGCACATCTTCCTTACCCCCGCCGGTAAGGCATTAACCAATGAAAAGATTGCTCCGGCAATCCAAATCGAAAATCTGACATTTACTGATATGACTGAGGCGGAACAGGCAGAGTTCCTTCGGCTTTACCAGAAATGCGCCTGCAGCCTGCGCAAATACGCCTCGCAGCTTTTACCCTGAATATCCGTTTTGTATTTGAAATATATTAGGAGGACATTAAGATGAGAATACAATTATCCGAACACTTTACTTATAAGAAACTTATTCAATTCGTACTGCCTTCCATCGTTATGATGATATTTACCTCTGTCTACGGAGTAATCGACGGCCTGTTCGTCTCTAACTTCGTTGGAAAGACAGCCTTTGCCGCCATCAACCTGATCATGCCCCTTCTGATGGGGTTAAGCGCCCTGGGTTTCATGATCGGCTCCGGAGGCAGCGCGATCGTATCCAAGGCATTAGGCGAAGGGAAACGAGAACTGGCAAACCAGTATTTCTCCATGCTGGTATATGTCTCAATCATCGGCGGTATCATCCTTGCCGTGCCCGGAACATTTTTCCTTCGGCCGGCTGCCGTACTGCTTGGAGCGACAGGAGAACTGGCGGACCTCTGCGTCCTGTACGGTCGGATTCTCCTGATCTCTTTAACGGCGTTTCTTCTGCAGAATGTTTTCCAGAGCTTCTTCGTGACTGCCGAGAAGCCCCAGCTTGGACTGAAGGTAACGATTGCCGCGGGTATTACAAACATTGTGCTGGATTACCTTTTTATTGCCGTTTTTCATTGGGGGATCGCCGGAGCCGCCGCTGCGACGGCAATCAGTGAGACGATAGGCGGACTCTTTCCGATTTTATATTTTTCCCGTAAAAACGAAAGCCTGCTCCGCCTGGTAAAAGCACGTCCGGATATCCGTATTCTGGGGAAAGCCTGCGCCAACGGATCCTCCGAGCTGATGACCAATCTGTCGATGTCGATTGTGAATTCCCTCTATAACCTGCAGTTGATTTCAATTGCAGGAGAAAACGGGGTCGCGGCGTACGGCACGATTATGTATGTAAATTTTATTTTTATCGCTATCTTTCTGGGATATTCCATCGGAAGCGCGCCCATCATCGGTTACCATTTTGGAGCCGGTAATCATAACGAGCTTAAAAATTTGCTGCGGATGAGCCTGTCTATGGTTGGAGTCTGCGGAGTGATGCTGATGCTGCTCGCACAGATATTGGCTTCGCCTCTCGCTCATATCTTCGTCGGATACGATAAAGAACTGGCTGCCATGACCTGCCACGGTTTCCACCTGTATGCAGTCTCGTTCCTGATCACCGGATTCAATATCTTCGGCTCAGCGTTCTTCACCGCGCTCAGCAACGGGGGCGTATCGGCAACCATCTCTTTCCTGCGCACTCTGGTATTCCAGATCGCCGTAGTGCTGACGCTTCCGATCGTACTCGGGATTGACGGAATCTGGCTGGCCGTCGCTGTTGCGGAAGCTCTGACCCTGATCATAACCATATGTTTCCTGGCAAATCGCCGGAAACAATATCACTACGCATAGAAAGCTTCCTCTTTCTGAAAGATCCATAGAAGCATCTTTCCATGAATCACTGCCGTCAGCGAACCTCCGGCCAGCACGCCTGCAAAGAAGACCGGCGTCCACAGAAGCCCCGCCGCAAAAAAG
>OFGB01002389.1_pt1 | contig 10201 bp, 7 predicted proteins | sample 1521491 | NCBI WGS metagenome assembly OFGB01 (sample SAMEA3504095, study PRJEB24116) | mouse gut metagenome | biome: mouse gut; feature: mouse-associated habitat; material: faeces | place: Denmark | collected 2011
CGTCTATAAAATATATCAGATGGGCTCGGAGACGGTCCACGCCCTGGACGGGGTGGACCTGGCCATCGACCAGGGGGAGTTTGTAGCCATCGTGGGCTCCTCCGGGTCGGGCAAGTCCACCGCCATGAACATCATCGGCTGTCTGGACGTGCCCACCTCGGGCACCTACCACCTGGGGGGCGTGGACGTGTCCACCATGGACGACGACCAGCAGGCGGAGATTCGCAACAAGATGCTGGGCTTCATCTTCCAGCAGTACAACCTGATCCCCAAGCTGTCCGTGCTGGAGAACGTGGAGCTGCCCCTGCTCTACGCCGGAGTGCCCAGCGACGAGCGCCGGGAGCGGGCCCTGAAATCCCTGGAGCGGGTGGGGCTGGCGGACAAGGGCAAAAACCTGCCCTCCCAGCTCTCCGGCGGCCAGCAGCAGCGGGTTTCCATCGCCCGGGCCCTGGCCGGAGACCCCAGCCTGATCCTGGCCGACGAGCCCACCGGCGCCCTGGACTCCCGCACCGGCCGGGAGGTGCTGAAATTCCTCAAGCAGCTGCACCAGGAGGGAAATACGGTGGTCCTCATCACCCACGACAACTCCATCGCCGTGAAGGCCGACCGCATCGTCCGGCTTCAGGACGGCAAAATCATCTACGACGGCGACTCCCGCGACCCCCGGGCGGTGGTCCAGCCCCACGGGGAGGACGAGGAAGAGGAGGTGGGCGCATGAACTTTGGACAGTCCTTCCGCCTTGCGATAAAATCCCTCACCACCAGCAAAATGCGGGCCCTGCTCACCATGCTGGGCATCATCATCGGCGTGGGGGCGGTGATTGTGATTCTCTCCCTGGGCAACGGCCTCACCGGCATGATCCAGCAGCAGGTGGACAAGATGGGCATCAATATGATCCAGGTCCAGATTTGGTCTGTGGGAGACGGCATGATGCCCGACCCGGAGGAGCTGTATGACCTGGTGGACGAAAACCCCCACGTCCTCTCCGGCGTGTCCCCCTACATCAACCTGGGCGGCGTGGTCCGCCACGGGGACGAGAAGTTTGACCGGACTAGCGTGTACGGGGTCAGCGAGATCATGTACAACGCCGCCACCAACTACACCATGGACGGCGAACAGCTGGCCAAGGGCCGCTTTATCAGCTACATGGACGTGGAGCGCCGGGAGGCGGTCTGTGTTATCGGAGCCTATCTGGAGCAGGAGGCCTTCGGCGGCGACGCATTGGGAAAACATCTGTCCATCAACGGCCGGACTCTCACGGTGGTGGGCGTGCTCAAGCGCAACGCCGAATTTGAAATGCTCCCCGGCAGTCAGGACGATCAAATTTACATGCCTTATACCACCGTCATGGAGATTGTCGGCGACCGGTGGGTGGGCCTGTACATCTTCACCAGCACCTCCGGCGAGACTGCGAACGCCGCCAAAGGGGTCATTGAGGCCTACCTCAACAAGTTCTACCGGACGGATGATGGCATGTATAACTACTTCTACATCATGACCATGGCCGAGCAGGCCAACCAGATCAACGCCATGATGGGGGTGGCCATGGGTGTGCTGGTGGCCATCGCTGCCATCTCCCTGCTGGTGGGCGGCATCGGCATTATGAACATCATGCTGGTGTCCGTCACCGAGCGCACCCGGGAGATCGGTGTGCGCAAGTCCTTGGGGGCCAAGCGGAAGGACATCCGCAGCCAGTTCGTCATCGAGGCGGGCACCACCTCCGCCATCGGCGGCCTGCTGGGTATTGGCTTCGGCTGTCTGCTGGCCAAGGCTCTGGAGATGCTCCTGGGCGGGATGCTGGTGGCCAGCATGGGCGCCAGCGGCATCACCTTCAACGCCACCCCCACCATGGGGGCCATCGGCCTGAGCTTTGGCGTGTCGGTGGGCATCGGCGTCCTCTTCGGCTACCTGCCCGCCAACAAGGCCGCGAAATTGAACCCCATCGACGCGCTGCGGTATGATTGATTTACCGTAGGGACACGGCTTGCCGTGTCCGCGTATTTCGAAATGCGTTCAGACCCAAAAGAACGGCCGCGGCAAGCCGCGGCCCTACCCGAAAGGTGCGATCATATGAAAACCAAACGATTTTTCTCCGCCCTTTTGGCGGCATGCCTGACCCTGGCCCTGCTCCTGCCCGTTTCGGCGGCGGGGGCCGCCACCTCTCTGGAGGACGCGGTCCAGGCGGTGACCGCCCTGGGCATCGCCACCGGGGAGAACCTGTCCCAGAAGGTGACCCGGGCGGAATTTACGGCCATGGCCGTCAAGGCCACCCCCGGCGGGGACGGGGTGGGCCAGGCGGCGGCCTCCCCCTACCCGGACGTCCCCCGGAGCCACTGGGCCAGCGGCTATGTGGAAGCGGCGGTAAGCCGGGGGCTGGTCACCGCCTACAGCGACGGCACCTTCCGCCCCGACGGGGAGATGAAGCTGGCCGAGGGGGCGGAAATGGTCCTGGCCCTGCTGGGCTACAGCCGGAGCGACTTCTCCGGGGCCTACCCTACCGGACAGCTGTCCATGTACCGCAGCCTGAAGCTGGACCGGGGGGTCAGCGCCTCCGGCGCCGCCGCCCCCCTCACCCGGCAGGACGCGGTCTATCTGTTCTACAACCTGCTCTCCGCCCGGACCAAGGAGGGGGCGCCCTACATCCAGCAGCTGGGCCACAGCCTGGACGCTTCGGGCAGGCCTGACCTTGTCTCCCTGATCAACGGGGAGATGGAGGGCCCGGTGGTGGCCCAGCGGGGCTGGCAGTCGCAGCTGCCCTTCACCCCCGGCAAGGTGTACCGCAACGGCAGCCTGGTTGCCGCCTCCGCCGTCCAGGACCACGACGTAATCTATTGGAATTCCTCCATGAGCACGGTGTGGGCCTATGCCAAGAAGGCCACCGGGGCCATCCAGGCCATCGCGCCCGACCGGGCCAGCCCCACCTCTGTGACGGTGGCGGGCCGGACCTATGAGATCGAGAGCTCGGCGGCGGCCTACGCCCTGTCCGACCTGGGGGAGTATCACCTGGGAAATACCGTCACCCTGCTTCTGGGCCGGAGCGGCGGCGTGGCCGCTGTGGCCGACGCGTCCGCCAGCGCCGGCGAGCGGGTGGGCGTGGTGCTGGAGACTTCTAACACCACCTACCCCGACGGAGACGGCGGCACCTACACCGCCCAGACTGTCACCCTTCTGGCCACCGACGGCCAGACCTATCAGTACCAGGCCAAGGGAGGCCACCGGGAAGGCGGCGTGGTCCGGGCCGTGGTGGGCCAGGGGGGCGAGGTGGCCCTCCGGGGGCTGACCAGCGCCACCCTCACCGGCAAGGTGAGCGCCGACGGCGCCAAGCTGGGCAAGTATGCCTTCGCCCAGAACGTGGAGATTTTGGACGTGGGCGACAAGCGGGGGGCGGTGCTCTACCCCAAGCGGCTGGCCGGGCTGAACCTGGACAGCGGCAAGGTGCGTTGGTACGCCCTGAACACCCAGGGGGAGATCGAGACGCTGATTTTGAACAACGTCACCGGTGACGTCTACTCCTACGGCATCATCACCCACTTCGAGGAGCAGGGGGAGGGGCTGAGCCGCTACTGCTCCTACCAGTATGACGTGGGCGGCGTGAGTTACAGCTTCTCCGGCGGCACCAAGTTCCTGGCCACCGGCGGGCCCGTCCAGATCGTGGGCGACCCGGCCAGCCCCGAGCGGCTGTACCCCCTCACCGCCGCCAAGGACGGCCAGCTGACGGGGAACCAGTACGCGGCGGGCAGCCAGCGGTTCACCCTGTCCGACAGCGTGGTGGTCTACGAGCTGCGGGGCGGCAGATATTACCTGTCCAGCCTGGCCCGGGCGGAGGAGGCCGGAAAGAACCTCACCGCATGGTATGACAAGGCGGGGTCCGAGGGCGGACGCATCCGCGTCATCGTAGTAAAATAGGAAGCGCGGCCCGGGAGGAATCCCGGGCTGTGTTTTTATAGGGGCGGCCTTGGCTTGCCTTTTCCGAAAAACGGCGCGCCGGGCCGCCGCGCCCTGCATCGCATGTCTTGCTGAGGACGGAGCGGGAGCATAATATGCGCCCCCCAATCACGCTTGTCCCATAAACTTAGAATACCCTTCGTAATGTAGGGCAAGGGCTCTGCCCTTGCCTGATTCTGTCCCTATTTATGATAGGCAGGGGTAGAACTCCTGCCCTATATGACGTACCCACAAATGCCCTCCAAATTTATGGGACGGACGCGCCCCGAAATATTTTGTCCTTGTCTTTCACGATAAAATTTACTATAATAAAAGCACTATACAGATTTGCGGGGTGACAGGATGCAAAACCGTCCAACCTTAAAGACCATCGCCCGGCTGGCGGGGGTGTCGCACGTGGCGGTGTCCAAGGCGCTGCGGGACGCCCCGGATATCTCCGCCGCCACCAAGGAGCGGGTGAAGAAGATCGCGGAGGAGATCGGCTATACCCCCAACCTGGCCGCCCGGAACCTCTACCTCCAGCGCACCAGCACCATCGGCATGGTGGTGCCCGCCATGGGGGAGAACACCGCCTATGACCTGATTTTCAACGAGGTCAGCGCGGCGGCGGCCGCCCATGAGTTCTGCGTCATGCTGGGCAGCAGCCACCGGAGCCTTCAAATGGAGGAGCGGCACTGTGCCATGATGGTGGGCAACCAGGTGGGGGCGCTGATCGTGGCCTCCTGCACCAGCGACGTCTCCCGGATCAAGGCGGCCTGCGGGGCCACCCCCGTCATCTTCATCGGCGGAAAGACCGACCCGGGGGAGCCCTACGCCCTGCTGTGCGACTACCGCCACAGCGGCGGGCTGGCGGTGGAGCACCTGGCGGGCCTGGGCCACAGAAACATCACCCTGCTCACCTATGAGCCGGAGAACCGGACCATCCTCCAGAAGGAGGAGGGCTACACCCAGGCCATGGAGCGCCGGGGGCTCCGCCCCAAAATCCTCCGGATGGGCTGCGCGGCCAACACCATGCAGGCGGGGATGGACGCGGTGGAGGCCCTGCTGGAGCGGGGGGAGCTGCCCACCGCCCTCTGGTGCGCCAGCGACTACATGGCCATCGGGGCGATGAACACCCTCAAGCTCCACGGGCTGTCGGTGCCCGGCGACGTGTCGGTGGTGGGCCACGACGACCTGTACTTTGGGCTCTACCCGGACATCGGCCTGACCACCCTCCACACCCCTATGGCGGAGCTGGGCAGGGCGGCGGTGCGGCTGGCCATGGACCTGATCGAGGGGGAGGGCCAGGAAGCCCAGCACCGGCAGATATTCCAGCCGGCTCTGGTGGTCCGGACCAGCACCGGGCCGGTCCGGCGGTCCTGACCGGACGGAGGGGAGGGTGCCCATGGGCAAGCGGAAAACGCCCCATGTCCTTCTGATTCTGGCGGTGCTGCTCCTGGCGGCTTCGGCCCTGACCTGGATCATCCCCGCGGGCAGCTATCAGCGGGCCTTCAACGAAGCCACCGGGCAGACGGTGGTCCTCCCGGGCAGCTTCGCCTACACGGAGCCCGCCCCGGTGGCCCCTTGGCGCCTGCCCAGCCTGGTCTTTGAAGCCTTTTCCACCGGGCCGGCCCCCAAGCTGATTTTCTTCGTCTTTTTCCTGGGCGGGGCCTTTGAGGTTATTCTGGAGAGCGGGGCGGTGGCCGCCCTGTGCGCCTGGGTGGCCCGGCGGTTCGCGGGCAGGCGGGCGTGGCTGGTCCCGGCCTTTGTGGGGGTGTTTTCGGTGTTCGGCTTCACCATGGGCCTGACCACCGCTTCCATCGTCTTCCTCCCCCTGGGCATAGCGGCGGCCAGGTCGCTGGGCTACGACGCCGGAACAGGCATGGCCATGGTGATGCTGGGCACCAACGCCGGCTTCGCGGCGGGAATTTACAACCCCTTCTCGGTGGGGATTGCCCAGACCATCGCGGAGCTGCCCCTCTACTCCGGGGCATGGCTGCGGTGGCTGCTGCTGGCGGTGCTGGTGCCGGTTACCGGAGCGTATGTCCTGCGCCGGGCGGAGGGGCCGGCACGGCCTGAGGGGGCGGAGCCCCCGCCGGAGGCCCCGGCGCTGTCCCGGCGGCAGATGGCGGTGCTGGCGCTGTTTTTCGGCACGCTGGCGGTGGTGGCCTGGGGCGTGGGCGCCCGGGGCTGGAGCGTGCCGGAGCTGGCCGCCGTCTTTCTGGTGCTGGGGCTGGCGTGCGGAGCCGCCGCCGGCTTTGGCGCCAATCAGATCTGCCTGCTGCTGACGGCCGGGTGCAAAAAGATGGTGGGCGGGGCGCTGACCATCGGCCTGGCCGCCGCGCTGCGGCTGGTGCTGGAGCGGGGCGGCATTCTGGACAGCATCGTCCTGGGCCTGCTGCGGCTGGTGGAGGGCCTGCCGGGCTGGAGCCAGCTGCTGGGGATGTTCTACGCCAATGTCCTGCTGGACCTGCTGATTACCTCGGGCTCGGGCCACGCGGCGGTGGCCATGCCGCTGATGGTGCCGCTGGCCGACGGACTGGCCCTGTCCCGGCAGTCGGCGGTGCTGGCCTTCCAGCTGGGGGACGGGCTGGCGAATCTGGTTTCCCCTGTCTCCAACACGCTGGTGAGCTGCCTGGCCCTGTCGGGGGTGAGCTACCCCGGGTGGCTGCGGTATTTCCTGCCTCTGGTGGGGGTCTATCTGGCGGTGGGCACGGGGTTTATGGTGCTGGCCGGATGGGTGGGCTATTAAAAAACCGGCTTGTCCCGGCGTTGACAGGGGCGCGGCGGGTGGAGTATAATGGATGGGAAGATACGGCAATGCCCGCCAGCGGCGGGCGTTTGGATAGAAAATAATACGGTCAGGGGAGGATTTGTGATGAAAAAACGGATCAGGTCGGGTGTGTTGGCCCTGTGTCTGCTGCTGGCGCTGCTGCCCGGAAGCGTATGGGCTGCGGAGGGAGACACGCCAGCGGGTGGTACTGATACTTTTGCAGAAGCGGATAGCTCAGTTAAGCTTCAAGAATTGATTGCAGCTAAGACTGCTAATATTAAACTGACTGCAAATGCGGACTTTTCCACAACATCCTTGGAAATTCCGGCGGATTATACCGGTGTTCTGGACTTAAATGGAAAGCATATCACCTCATTTGTTTCTCCTGTTGTGGTAAAGGGAAACTGGACAGTGATGGACAGTACTGCGAAGGAAAATGATCTTATAGTTAACAATGTTAACGATAAAAACACAGTGCCTTACCAATTTGGCAGCATCACTACTGGCAATGTCACAACAAAGCGCGACGCCATCCACGTGCAGAACAACGGCACCTTCGTTTTGCAAAGCGGTACAGTGAGTGCGACCAACATTGCCATTGCTGTGGAGGCCGGTTCCACAGCGACAATCGACGGCGGCTATGTGGAGGCACAAGAGTCTGCTCTTGTTGTCTTGGGTAATGATGCCAAAGCAAACATTAACGGAGGCATACTCCTGAGCAAAGACAACGCCACAGTGGCCAGTAACGGGCTGCCTCAGTATGCTGGAACAACGATCAATATGACCGGCGGCACGTTGGTCAGCAAGATCACAACCACTGGCTATATCCCCTGCGGCATTTACCACCCCCAGAAAGGCACCCTGAACATTACCGGCGGAGAAATCCGTGCCCCTGGCGGTGTGGGTATCCTGATGCGCGGCGGCAGCCTGAATGTCGGGGACAACATGACCGCGGATAAGTTTGATGTCAATAGCACCGAGGGCATAAAGGGCAAGGTAGGAGATGCCAGCCGAGAAATAGAGGCCGGGGACATTATCGCAATGGACCGGCAAGATGGCTATTATGATGGTGCTAACGTAAAAGTCACCTTGACAAAAGCGGCGGATTCAGTGGAAGAATTGCATCCAACCGCTTACCATCCTGAGGGACTTGACTTACTATGGACCGAATCTGATGATACCACTATATATACAATAGGCAAAAAGACAACTACTGCCCACACAGTTACCTTTAACCTCAACTATACCGGTGGTCCTGCGCCCACTACTGCCAAGGTCAATGACGGCGGCAAGCTGGCTACATTGCCTGCCGATCCAATCCGCACGGACTATACCTTTCTTGGGTGGTACACTAGTAATACCGGCGGTGACAAGGTCACAACGGATACTGTTTTTACAAAAGACACCACTGTTTACGCCATATGGAAAACGGATAGTGCTACTAATCCTGTGACCTATACCGTCACCTTCTATCAGAACGAGAACGATACCACCGCCTATGCGACCAAGACAACTAATGCCGACGGCGCTATCGAATGGCCCGCCGCCCCCACTAAGGAGGGCTTTATCTTCAAGGGGTGGGCCAATGAGGACGGCGACACGTATTCCAACAACTCTGTGTTCTTTGCGGATACCAAGCTCTATGCCCAATGGAAGCAGGAAGACCCTGATAATCCCGACACCCCCAAGACCTTCACCATCACCCTCGACGCTAACGGCGGCACCCTCAGCGGCGCTGCCACCGTAACCACCAATGCCGGGGGCAAGCTGGACAATCTGCCCGCCGCTCCCACCCGCGAGGGTTACAGCTTTGACGGCTGGTTTACCGCCGCAAGCGGCGGTAAGAAGGTAGATTTACAATCAACCTTCGAGAAGGATTCCACCATCTACGCCCACTGGACCAAGAACGGCGGGACCCCCTCGGACGAGGACGAATACCGCATTTACGCCCCCAGCAGCGTTACCGGCGGCCGGCTCTATGTGAGCCACAGGACCGCCACCCCGGGCACCCGGGTGACCATTGAGCTCCGGCCCTGGAGCGACTACGAGCTGGATTGGCTGTCCGTGGTCAACCTGGACACCGACCGGGAGCTGCGCCTCACCGAACGCTACACCGACGAATACACCTTCACTATGCCCTCCAGCGACGTGGAGGTGGACGTCTCCTACACCGACCGGTACTATAACAACTACTACGGCGGCACCTATTACGTCCGCGAGGTGGTCCCGGCGGAGCCCAAGCCCGTCAAGTGGTACTACAGCAACGGCAGCATCTTCCACGTCACCGACGGCATGGTCCCCTACGGCGGCCAGCTCACCCGGGATATGCTCCTCTCCGTCCTCTACAACATGGACCCCGCCCGCAGCGGCGACCCCACCATCTGGGCGGCCGACAAGGGCATCATCCCCGATATTTACATCAGCGTGCTTTGGGGGGTGGATAAGCCCATCACCCGGGAGCAGACGGCCATGATTCTCTACTGCTTCGCCCAGCACATGGGCTACAACACCGCCCCCACCACCAGCCTGACCGGCTATGCGGACTACCGGCAGATCAGCGACGCGGCCCGTCCGGCGGTAGCCTGGGCCAAGGCGGCCGGCCTTATTGCGGGCACCTCGCCCAACACCCTGTCCCCCGGGGCGGTGCTGACCTGCGGCCAGGCCAACGCTATCCTCGCCCGCTTCACCGCCAACGTGGCGCGGACCTGGTGAGCCGCCGTGGCGCCCCGATATGCCTGCTTCACCCACCGGGAATGTGAGTACTTCCCCTGCCACCCGGGGGCGGAGCCGGACAACTTCAACTGTCTGTTCTGCTACTGTCCCCTCTATCCCCTGGGCGCGGCCTGCGGCGGCAGCTTCGTCCTCCTGCCCGACGGCCGGAAGGATTGCAGCGCCTGCCTCTACCCCCACCGGCGGGAGAATTACGAGGCGGGCGTCCGCCGCTGCGGCGGGTCCGGCCGGGGGCCGGCGGCAGAGACATAAACAAATGCCCGGCGGGTTTCCCCACGCATCAGGGGAAGCCCGCCGGGCTGTTTGCCGGCAATACGCCCTACGGTACCTCTCCCCGGACCAGCTCCGCAAGGGTGATGCCGTCCAGGTAGCGGCAGATAACGGCGTCCAGCCCCTGCCACAGGGGCAGAGTGGGGCAGCGGTCCGACCGGGGACAGCCGGTCTCCGCCGCCATGCAGGAGACAGGGGCCAGCGACTCCTCCGTCAGCCGCAGCACTGCCCCCACGGTATACGCCTCCGGGGCTCGCGTCAGCTGGTAGCCGCCCCCCTTGCCTCGCAGGCCGGTGAGAAACTGAGCCCGGACCAGCAGCTTGATGATGCTCTCCAGGTACTTCTCCGAAATGTCCTGCCGCCGGGCAATTACCTTCAGCGGGATGAAGCCCTCTCCCTGGTGCTCAGCCAGGTCCACCATAACCCGCAGCGCGTAGCGCCCCCTTGTAGAAACCAGCATATCTATCTGCCCCCTTCTCCGGTCCATTATACAACAAAAAGAGC
>OFGB01002394.1_pt1 | contig 10189 bp, 8 predicted proteins | sample 1521491 | NCBI WGS metagenome assembly OFGB01 (sample SAMEA3504095, study PRJEB24116) | mouse gut metagenome | biome: mouse gut; feature: mouse-associated habitat; material: faeces | place: Denmark | collected 2011
AGGGGACTGCGGATAGCAGAAACCCATATTCCCGCTCCACCCCAGGAGCATTGATCCGGGAGTATATTGCCTACTGCAATTTCAGCCGCCTTCAGAGTGCTCTATGCCCCAGAGCGTGCCGGGGGGGGCGCGGCGGTGATAATGTTCGCGTCCATCGCCTGTTCTGCAAGCCCCCTTGACAAATATATCGAAGGAGGATATATTGTATATACATCGAATGGCGATATATTAGAGAAGCAGATCCTGAGAGAAGGAGGACGGGACCATGGATAGAAGCCAGCCCCTCACCGAGGCCCTGTTCTACATCCTCCTGGCCGCCCGCAAGCCGGTCCACGGCTACGGCATCATCCAGGAGGTGGCTGAGATGACCGGCGGGCGGGTGAACCTGGGGCCAGGGACCCTGTACGGGGCCATCAACGTCCTGCTGGACCGGGGGTGGATCGTCCTCTACAGCGCCGAGATGGGGTCTCGGAGGAAAAAGGAGTACGTCATCACAGACCAGGGCCGGGCGGCCTTTGCCGGGGAGCTGCGCCGGCTGCGGGAGCTGGTGTCCAACGGCGGAAAGATGGAGGATGAGACATGATCCAATGGAAGTTTACCTTTGACAAGGACGAGGAGCAGGACTGGCTCAACGACTATTGCCGGGAGGGCTGGGCCATGGCCGGTTTTTTCGCCGGTCTGGTCATGTTTGTCCCCTGCCGGCCCGGGGAGTTCATCTACCAGATTGACCTGCTGCCCGGCGCGGGCCTCCGGGCCGACGACTACGAGGACTATGTGTCCTTTATGCGCGACATGGACGTGGAGGTGCTCCAGCGGTGGGGCCGGTGGGTGTACCTGCGCAAGCGGGCTGAGGACGGTCCCTTTGAGGTCTATACGGACACAGACTCCAAGATCCAGCTCTACCGCCGCATCCGGAATATGTTCCTGTGGGTGGTGTGCGTGAACAGCGTCTGCTGCTTGAACCTGGTCTTACAGGCAGTTCACTTCAACACGCTGCTGACCCGCTGCTCGGCCGCAGCGGCAGCGCTGATGCTGCTGGCCATTCTGCGTGGGGCGCGGAAGTGTACAAGAAAAATCCAGGAGCTGGAGCGGCTGACGCAGTAAACCTGAAAAATACGCACGCCCCCCTTTACAAATCCCAAAGGATATGATATAATACGTACGAACTGAATACTGCGCCAGCTGCAGCCGCGTTAATCGCGGCGCATGGAATGGGGTGAGAAGCCCCGCGAGTCGGTCACTGTGATGCTCCCTTGAGAGGAGCTGAGCCAGATACATGGCAGCTTGGCAGCATTCCGCCGAAACCGGAGATGCACTCTCTTTTTCGGCCTCACCGTATTACGGCGGGGCTTTGTGCGTTCCGCATTTCTGGTGCGGGGCGTTTTCTTTTGTGTTTCCTCCGGCGCCGATGGGGCGGCGCTGGGAAACAAATATTGTCCCTCTCTTCAATATCGGCTCTATATGGAACATCCAAAGGGCTGCCCAGGTCTCAAGACCGCCTGGGCAGCTCTTTGGATTCCTTTAATCAGAAACAAAAATTGTCGCACCCCGCCCCAGGCCCTACGCTCCGGCCAGCCGCCGGGCCGCTTCATCCAGGAACGCCTCGGAGTCCACCGCCCGGGCCTGGAACCCCGGCTCCACCAGTCCCACCAGGTCCCGGGTCATCACCCCGGCGTTCAGCGTGTCCAGGCAGGCCCGCTCCAGCCGCAGCGCGAAATCCGACAGATCGGGCAGCCCGTCCAGCTCCCCCCGCTTGCGCAGTGCGCCGCTCCAGGCAAAGATGGTGGCCATGGGATTGGTGGAGGTCCTCTCCCCCTTCAGGTGGCGGTAGTAGTGGCGGGTGACGGTGCCGTGGGCGGCCTCGTACTCCGTGACCCCCTCCGGGGAGACCAGCACGCTGGTCATCATGGCCAGGGAGCCGAAGGCCGTGGACACCATGTCGCTCATCACGTCGCCGTCGTAGTTCTTGCAGGCCCAGATGTACCCGCCCTCGCTGCGGATGACCCGGGCCACCGCGTCGTCGATGAGGGTATAGAAGTAGGTGATGCCCAGCCGCTCAAATTGGGCCCGATAGCACTCGTACTCCTCCTCAAAGATCCGCTTGAACTCCCCGTCGTAGATTTTCGCAATGGTGTCCTTGGTGGAGAACCACAGGTCCTGCCTGGTGTCCACAGCATACTGGAAGCAGGCCCGGGCAAAGGACCGGATGGACTGGTCCGTGTTGTGGGCCCCCTGCCACACCGCCGGGCCGTCCACGGTCTGGACCACCACGGATTTCTCCTCCCCGCCGTCCCCCTGGAAGGTCATGGTGCAGACGCCGGGCTGGGTGGTGACAAAATCCACGCTCTTATATACGTCGCCGTAGGCATGGCGGGCAATGGTGATGGGCTTTTTCCAGTTCTTCACCACCGGCTTGATGGCGTCGATGCAGATGGGGGCGCGGAAGACGGTGCCGTCCAGGATAGAGCGGATCGTACCGTTGGGGCTCTTCCACATCTCGGTGAGCTGGGGGTACTCCTCCATCCGCTGGCGGTTGGGGGTGATGGTGGCGCACTTCACCGCCACGCCGTACTTCTTGGCGGCCAGGGCCGCGTCTACGGTGACCTGATCCCGGGTCTCGTTGCGGTGGAGGAGCCCCAGGTCATAGTACTCCGTTTTCAGCTCCACAAAGGGGAGGATCAGCTTGTCCTTTATCATGGCCCACAGGATGCGGGTCATCTCATCGCCGTCCATCTCCACCAGCGGGGTGGTCATCTTGATTTTTTCCATGCGTTCTCCTCCTCAGTCCCTGCCATAGCCGGCGGCGTAGTAGTTCATCAGGCAGCCCTCCTGGAGGATCTGCCGCTCGCTCTCCGTCAGGCCCGCGCACCGGAGGGACAGCTCCCGGACAGTCCCGTCCGCGGCAATCACCTTGGCCGCAAAATCCTCCGCGCCCCGGGCGATGGCCGCCCGCACCCCGGGGATGTACACCCAGTCGCCGTCCCTCCAGGGGAAGTCCCCGTCCACGGTGAAGGGCACAAGGCCCCAGTTGATGCAGTTGGAGCGGTACCGCTTGGTGGCGTACTCATGGCAGATGTTGGCAAAGCCGCCCAGCACCTTCTGACAGGAGGCGGCCTGTTCCCGGGCGGAGCCGTCTCCGGGCTTTCGGGCAAAGATGCAGGAGCCCACGGTAGTGCGCCGGGCGTCGCCACCCACCCTGTCCAGAACCGCCCGGACCTCACCGGGGATCTCCCCCGCCTGCCGGGCCTCCTCCAGGGCCCGCACGGCCTTGGACCGGGCCACGTACTCCGGGACGCGGCGGCTGAGGGCGAACTCGCTGAGCCCGATGGGGTTGGAGCGGTAGGAGCTGGTCTCCCCGGAGGGGATGAGCTCGTCGGTGGTGGTGACGGGATCGTGGATCACCGCGCACAGCCGCACCAGCAGGTCCTCCTCCAGCCGGGGCATCCTGGGCCAGTCCCTGATGTTGGGCCCATAGCGCAGGGGGGCCTCCGGGTCCGGCCTGCCGAAGCCCTCATAGCACCGCTTGGCGTACACGCTCCCGTCGTAGCGGTAGGCCAGCTCCTCCGCCGTGGGGGGCGCATAGCTGATGTCCGTGGCCGCGGTGAGCACGCCGCCGTTCCGGGCCGTGGCGGCAATGGACCGGGCGTCCATGAGGGCCACGGCGGCAATCTGGCCGCTGCCGGGCTTGGACCCCTCCCGGTTGGCGAAATTCCGGGTGGCGTGGCGGATGGAGAGGGTCTGGTTGGCAGGGGTGTCCCCCGCGCCGAAGCAGGGGCCGCAGAAGGCGGGCTTCATCACGCACCCGGCCTCCATGAGCCTGGCCGCCGTGCCGTTTTTCGTGACAGCGAGGCTGATGGGGGTGGAGGCGGGGTAGACGGACATGTCGAAGTAGCCGTTGCCGATGGACTGGCCCTCCAGGATCTTCCCGGCCTCCACGATGTTCTCGTACATGCCCCCGGAGCAGCCCACGATGACCCCCTGGCCGCAGACCACCCGGCCGTCCACGATGCTGCGGCGCAGGTCCAGGGATACCTTGCCCTCCAGCTGGCGGTTGCAGTCCGCCTCCACCCGGGCCAGGATCCCCTCCGGATCGGCCTGCAATTCGTGGACCGTGCAGGCGATGGAGGGGTGGAAGGGCAGGGCAATCATGCACTCCACCTGACTGAGATCAATGCGCACCACGCTGTCGTAATACGCGCCGTTCTCCGGGCGCAGGGGCCGGAAGTCCTCCGGCCGGCCCACGTTCTCGTAGTAGGCCCGAATGGTCTCGTCCGTCTCCCAGATGGAGGAGAGGCAGCTGGTCTCCGTGGTCATCACGTCGATGCCGGTGCGGTAGTCGGCGCTGAGATTTTTCACGCCGGGGCCCACGAACTCCAGGATCTTGTTCTTCACGCAGCCGTCGGGGAAGGTGGCCCCCACCAGGGCGATGGCCACGTCCTGGGGCCCCACGCCCCGGCGGGGCGCGCCCTCCAGGTAGACCATGACCACCTCCGGGGCAGCCGCATCGTAGGTGTTCTCCAGCAGCTGCTTGACCAGCTCGCCGCCCCCCTCGCCGACGCCCATGCAGCCGTAGGCGCCGTAGCGGGTGTGGGAGTCGGAGCCCAGGATCATCCTTCCGCACCCGGCCAGCCGCTCCCGGGCGTACTGGTGGATCACCGCCTGGTTGGCGGGGACGTAGATGCCGCCGTACCGCCTGGCCGCCGAGAGGCCGAAGGCGTGATCGTCCTCGTTGATGGTGCCGCCCACAGCGCACAGGCTGTTGTGGCAGTTGGTCATGGCGTAGGGGATGGGGAAGCGCTCCAGGCCGGAGGCCTTGGCGGTCTGGATGATGCCCACAAAGGTGATGTCGTGGGAGATGAGGGCGTCAAACCGCAGGCGCAGCCTGGACCGGTCCGTCCCCCTGTCGTGGGAACGGAGGATGGAGTAGGCCATGGTCTTCTCCCTGGCCTGCGCGGGATCGGCGGGCAGGCCGTCCGCCCAGACGATGCCGCCGTCCACCAGATACGCGCCCCTTTTGATTACTTCAACCATAGTATATCCTCCTGCGATGGGCGGCGGAGCTGTCCCCGTCCGCCAGACTATCGTCTTTGAGTGTAGCATAGGGCGGGCGGTTTGTGAAGAGGAAATATGCACAAACCGCTTTAAATCATTAAAAACAAAAGAGGACCACTTGACAAATCAGGGAAACAGGCTACAATGTAATGGCATGTGTCATGACACATAGCTGAAGAATACAAGAGGTTCAAAGAAATGGAAACTGTCAACGCGTTCCTCAAGCGCAAGAACATCGTGTTCTCCGCCAGGCGCTACGGCGTCGACGCGCTGGGCGCCATGGCCCAGGGCCTGTTCTGCTCCCTACTCATCGGCACCATCGTCAAGACCCTGGGGGAGCAGGCGGGAATCGCCTTCCTGGTGGATGTGGGCAACTTCGCCGCCGCCATGAGCGGCGCGGCCATGGCTGTGGCAATCGGCTACGCCCTCCAGGCCCCGCCCCTGGTGCTCTTCTCCCTGGCCACGGTGGGCTACGCGGCCAACGCCCTGGGCAGCACCAGCCTGATTCCCGATCAGGCCGGGGCCGGCGGGCCCCTGGCGGTGCTGTTTATCGCCATCATTGCCGCCGAGTTCGGCAAGGCGGTGAGCAAGGAGACCAAGATTGATATTTTAGTCACGCCCCTGGTGACGATCCTGGTGGGGGTGGCCCTGTCGGCCTGGTGGGCCCCGGCGATCGGCACCGCCGCCACGGCGGTGGGCAACATCATCATGTGGGCCACGGATTTACAGCCCTTCCTCATGGGCGTGATCGTCTCCGTGGTCATCGGCGTCGCGCTGACGCTGCCCATCTCCTCCGCCGCTATCTGCGCGGCCTTCGGTCTGACGGGTCTGGCCGGCGGCGCGGCGGTGGCCGGGTGCTGCGCCAACATGGTGGGCTTCGCGGTGCTCTCCTTCCGTGAGAACGGCTGGGGCGGCCTGGTGAGCCAGGGGCTGGGCACCTCCATGCTGCAAATGGGCAACATTCTGAAGAACCCGCGCGTCTGGCTGCCCGCCATTCTTACATCCGCGGTGACCGGCCCCCTTGCCACCTGCGTGTTCCGGCTGGAGATGAACGGACCGCCGGTCTCCTCCGGCATGGGGACCTGCGGCCTGGTGGGCCAGATCGGCGTCTGGACCGGGTGGCTGTCCCCCAGCGAGCGGGCCCTGGCCAACGGCGCTGCCGCTGTCGCCCCCGGAGCCATGGACTGGCTGGGGCTGATCCTCATCTCCTTTGTGCTGCCGGCGGTGCTGTGCTGGGCCTTTGGGCTGCTCTTCCGGAGGATCGGCTGGATCAAGCCGGGGGATCTGACCTTGCAGTAAACCCCTCCCGGGCCGGGGGAGAGAATTCCTCAAAAATCAAAAGGTTCCCAGGCGTGGCTGCCTGGGAACCTTTTTTGCGCTCCTTGACGCGGGGCGGTTAATCTTGATATATGGCGGCGATGCTCTGTATTCTCCGCTTCATTTCTGCGCGGACATGCGGAGGCGCAAGGCACTCGCACTGATCTCCAAAGCTAAGAAGCATATCATAGTGATATTCGTTTTCAATGAACGGAAAATTTACGATATAATGCTCGCCGCCATCCGGCAGAAAGCAGTCGCAGGCACAAAATTCAAGCGCCCTGTCCAGAACAGATTTGTGAATGCGCAGTTGAATCTCTGTCTGCATCGCTTCCATGATGTCCTCAAAAGCCAAAACCGGTTTTGGATAATCCCGGGGCACAAAGACCTCCTGCCTGATTTCCAGATTTAACATGCGGGACAGTCTGAACAGGCGGCAGCCGCTTCTGGTGAGGCAGTATCCGTACAAATACCAGCGGCCGCTCTTCAGCACAAGCTGGCAGGGCTCAACCGTCCGCGCGGTTTTCTTTCCGCGGTGGGCGATGTATTCAAAGGAGAGCAGCCTGCAGGCGTCTAAAGCGGATTGAATCATTTGCAGGTATGGCCGGATCTGGGGATTGCCTGACCACGGGCTGAAATCTACGCGGATTTGATTTGCCTTTATTTCGATATCCCTCGCTCTGCCGGGAGGGATGAGGCTTTTGATTTTCGCAAGGGCGTTTGCAAATTCGCCGCCCCGCACCATGCCGGAGAGATTGGAGAGCCCCGTCAGGATTGCGGAGAGATCGGCGGACGAAAAGACATTTTTATCAAGCTTGTACTCCGGCATAATTTCAAAGCCGCCGCCAACGCCCGGTGTGGAGCGGACAGGAATGCCCGCCATATTAATGGCGTCAATATCGCGGTAGATTGTACGGGGCGAGACCTCAAACATATCCGCCAGCTCCCGCGCGCTGATGCGCTTTTTATCGAGGAGCGTCATAATCATGCCAACAAGCCTGTCAACTTTCATGGGGCAGCCGCCTTTCAAAATTCTCTTTTATTATAGATTACTGCCATACGGATGTCAACGATTGGCTGGTACAATGGAGGAGCCCCCGGCGGGGCAGAAAAGAAAAGCGGAGGAGAGGTATGATTACAGTCTATGTCTATATCCTGGATACGCTGGCGGACTGGGAGTTGGGGTACGTTACTGCGGAATTAAATTCGAAACGCTTCTTCAAAAAGGACGCTCCGGATATCTCAGTCAAAATGGCCGGCATCTCACAGGAGCCCGTCAGGACCATGGGGGGCTTGACGGTCACTCCGGACTGCGCTGTGAGCGATATTGCGGTGAATGAGAACAGCGTATTGCTGCTGCCAGGCGCGGCGGCCTGGGGTGACCCGAGGCATGATGCGGTTATTGAGAGGGCGGGAGAGCTGCTCCGGGCGGGCGCTGTGGTGTGCGCCATCTGCGGGGCCACCGCTGCGCTGGCAAATGCCGGACTGCTGGACCGGCGCCCGCACACCAGCAATGGGGCGGGATACCTTGAGATGTGCGCGCCCCGCTACAAGGGGCAGCGGTTCTATGTGGATAAGCCCTCGGCTGCGGATCGCAGTCTGATTACCGCAGGCTCTGCGGGAGCCCTGCTGTGGGCAAAGCAAATCATTGAGCGGCTGGAGGTTTTCCGGCCTGATACGCTGGAGGCATGGTACAGCTACTTCAGCACCGGCAGGGAGGAGCATTTCTTCTCCCTCATGCAAACCCTGCCGGCGGGCAAATGACCTGCCTGGCCTGCCGCAGATCGACACGGAGGACGGTTTCCGTCCTCCGTGTCTGCGCGTCATACCGCGCCGGCCTTTGCGGCATACGCTCTCTTCTCGCCCGGGGCTCCGATATCGCCGCCTCCTGACATACAGCCGCTAAAGGCCCTCCTCCCCGCGCAGATCCCTCTGGGCGGGGCCGGTGAGCAGCTTCCCGCGGCAGTCGAACCGGGAGCCGTGGCAGGGGCAGTCCCAGCTCTCCTCGTCCGGGTTCCACTCCAGCTGGCAGCCCAGGTGGGGGCACCGGACGTCCACCGCATAACACCGGCCGTCCGGAGCCTTGTACACGCCGGCCTTCCGGCCGTCCCACTCCACCACGCCGCCGTGGCCCGGCGGCAGCTCCTCCGCCGCGGCCCTGGGCGGCGACAGGGGCAGGCGGGCCAGATCCCGGGCGGCGTGGAGGCCCTCCTCCAGCAGCTGTCCGGCGGAGGCCGCCGGGGTGAACCGCTGGGGGGAGAACAGCTGGGCCCAGGCGTTCTCCTGGCCGAAAATCTGGTCCCGGATCAGGTGGGCCGCGGCCATGGCGGCCGTCATCCCCCACTTGCCGAAGCCCGTGGCCACGTACCATCGGGGGGTGGAGGCGGCAAACCGGCCCATATAGGGCATTCCGTCCAGCGTCATGCAGTCCTGAGCGGACCAGCGCCCCGCCTCCGCCGCGTCCGGAAAATGCAGGCCGGCCCACCGGCGCAGGGCCTCGTATTTCCCGCCCTCCCGGTTCTCCCCTGTCCGGTGGGCCCCGCCGCCAACCAGCAGCAGTCCGTCCGCCATGCGCAGGGACGCGCCGCCGGGGTCCGCGCTGTAGTACATCCCCGGCAGCGCCGGAGCGCCCCGCAGGGCCAGCACATAGCTGCGCTCCTGGTGCATACGCAGGAAGTAGTATCCCGGGGCGTTGACAAAGGGGAAATGGCAGCAAAAAATGATGTGCTCCGCCCGCACCGTTCCGCTGGAGGTGCGAAGCTGGTCCCCCTCCGCCTCCAGCACCCGGGTCCCCTCCCGGATGGTCAGCTCCTCCGCCAGGGCCCGGAGCAGGCGGAGGGGATGGAGCTGGGCCTGGTTTTCGCAGCGGACCGCCCCGGCCGTGGGAAAGGGCAGTCCGGTCTCCTCCGTCAGGCGCACCGGCAGTCCGGCCCGCTCCTGGGCGGCGAACTCCCGGAGCAGCTCCGCCTCTGAGCGCACTGCGTAGAGATAGGCCGGAAGGCGCTTCCATTCGCAATCAATCCGGCGGTCCCAGATGAGCTGCTGGTACCACTCCAGGGCCTGCTGGCCGGCCCCCGCGTACAGCCGGGCCGAATCCTGACCCAGGGTCTGCTCCAGCCGGTGGTAGAGCATGCCGTGCTGGCCCGTGACCTTGGCGGTGGTGTTTTCGGTCTGGCCGGAGCCGATCCGGTCCGCCTCCAGCACCACCACGTCCATGCCGGACTCCCGCAGCAGGGCGGCGGTCAGTATGCCCGCCAGTCCGCCGCCGATCACCGCCGCCTCTGTCTCCAGATCGCCCTGGAGGGGCGGTCTGGGGGCGATAGGGGCGGTTTGACGCCAAAGAGATGGCATCGTATCACCTTCCTCTCCCCCCTAGTGTTTGCCAAAAATGAGAGGAATAACCGTTCTTTTGCATAAATCTGCCCGCCGGGAACATAAACTAGCCTGTGCAAAAGGAGGGATCGTATTGAACAGAATCCATTCCGCCCGCCGCCGGGCCCAGCAGATGCGCCGCAGCGCCGGCGGGGAGAGCCGCGCCGCTCTGCGCCTGGTGATCTGCGGCGTGGTCTTTGTGCTGCTGGTGGCAGTGAAGCTGCTGTTTCCGGAGGCGGTGGGCGGCATCGCCCGCTCCGCCGGACGGCTGATTGGCCGGGACGCGGACTTCAAGGAGGCCTTTGCCGCCATGGGACGGGCCATCAGCGGCGAGGCCGCGGTCAGCGACTCCCTTCAGGACGCCTACACCGCCGTATTCAACCCCTCGTCCCCCGCCGTCTCCCCGCCGGCGGCAGCTCCCTCCCGCGCGTCGGTCCCCCCGGGCCCC
>OFGB01002400.1_pt1 | contig 10168 bp, 11 predicted proteins | sample 1521491 | NCBI WGS metagenome assembly OFGB01 (sample SAMEA3504095, study PRJEB24116) | mouse gut metagenome | biome: mouse gut; feature: mouse-associated habitat; material: faeces | place: Denmark | collected 2011
CATGCCTCGCAAATCCGCATAAATACTGAATGTGTGGAGTTTTGCTCATGGCTACCATTATTATACTAGGGAGGCGGTCAGATGGAGATGGATAATGAACAGTTGGTCGTGCGGATCCAGGCCGGTGAGAATGTGGCGGAGAACATGCTTAAGCTCTACAACCAGAACAGAGGCTTTCTCGTGGTAATGGCGAAGAAATATCAAGGAATTGCAGAACAGGAAGACCTGCTGCAGGAAGGGTATATAGGTTTGTCAGAAGCGGTCAGCCGTTTTGATGCCGGCCAGGGTTCGTCATTCATTCATTATGCTGCTTTCTGGGTCCGGCAGAGCATGAAGCGATACATAGACAATTGCGGCAGCGTGATCCGTCTCCCAGTACACGTCAGGGAAGAGATATACGAGTATAACAAAGCAGTGAAGGAGTATCGTAAGTACTACGGGAAATGGCCCTCAGATTACGCTCTGTGTCGTCTTTTGAACGTTAGCCAAAAGAAGTTACAGGAGATCAAGAAAAGCATCCAGATCGGGCAGGTACAGAGCTTTAGTGAGGTGTTAGACGGGGACGGTGCAGACCTCACGCTTGCGGATACCATAGCTTCAGATCAGGATCTGGAGGAAGATGTGATTAGGGAGGCAGATACTGCTGCCATGAAGCGCGATCTATGGATTGCCGTCGATGATCTTCCAGGGAAGCTTCCGGAAGTGATCAAGAGACGGTATATTAATGGCCAGACATTGAGCGAGATCGGTGAAGCATTAGGCGTTACTTACAACGGAGTCAGGCAGAGACAGTATGAAGCTCTCCGATCGCTCAGACAGTCGGGAAGAGCAAGGAAGTACCGCCGATACTTCGAGGAGTACATATCTGCAGATAGCTGTCATCATGTAGGCGTAGAGTCCTTCCAGAGAACAGGGATGAGTGAAGTAGAACGGGAGGTGTTAGGGTGGATCTGATGAAAAACCATGAAGGGTATCACGATCCGACTGCCGGCAGAGCAATCCGGAATGCTGCCAGGAAGGACCAGAGGGGACGGACCGAGAAATCTCACCGTCTCACATACAGGCTGGAAGAGATCCGGGAATTCCGAACATATACAAATCGGCATCCGTGATACTGAAATGATACTAAAAATATGTGTAAAACAAATAAAACGAAGAAATGAAAACATATTATTAAGGAATTTGAATCATAAATATTGAATTTATTGTAAAAAAAGTGTAATCTGATTGGACAAGGATATTAATATTTGTTATACTAAAAATGATGTTTGAATACGGATTATGGCATTTTGAGGTGATTTATGTTAGATCAAAGAAAAATAGAACTTATGACTCGTCTTGCTTTTTATGAGCAGACAGATGGTAAGAAGGATTTTAAGGTCAGTGAGTTTTACCGCAAAGATTATACCAGCCTGCATACCATATGCTCTGTTTTGTGGGTCACGGTCGGATATTTGTGTGTTATAGGGATTATAATATTAATAGTACTAGAAGATCTTTTGGAAAATCTGTCCAATGGAGTGATTATGATGTTAGGAGGGATGGTTCTTTTAGGCTATATTTCTTTGGTTATTGTATATGCGATTATTACGAATCATATTTATGATGAGAAGCATAGAGATGCGAGACAGAGAGTGAAGAAGTATAATCATAATCTGACGAGACTGTTGAGGATGTATGAAAAGGAGAACAGATAGATGGATAGTATATATGTACTTCGTGAACGGGTAGAAGAATTATATGGCAGGAATTCAAAGATATGCGATAAAGTCTTACAGTTTGTTTTGGCGTTGACCACATTTATAGTTATAAATAATCATGTAGGCTTTATGAAAGCAATGGCTACGCCGGTAGTGTCGTTTGGACTCGCGGTTGTCTGCGCGTTTCTCCCTTTGTCAATGACTGTAGTAATAGCGACGGCGTTGATCCTTCTTCATATGTATTCTGTTTCTTTGGGGATATTTGTGATGACAACGGCGCTGTTTTTAATCATGTATATATTCTATCTTAGGCTTGCGCCGAAGATGGCTGTGATTGTATTAATAACGCCCATTGCGTATTTTTTGAAAATACCGTATGTGATTCCGGTGGCGTGCGGGTTGATGGCATCGCCCGGAAGTCTTGTAGCTGTTATATGTGGTGTGATAGTATGCTACATGATGGATTATGTGAAGAAAGCGGCTGCAAGTATAGAGGGAGCCGATATTAAGAGTATGCTGTCACAGTCAACGGATTATGTAAGCAAGGTATTTCAGAATAAAGAGCTATGGGTCATGATTATAGCTTTTGTGATCTGCTTTTTTATCGTATTTACACTTCGGCGGGCTTCCGTGGATCATGCATGGAAGATAGCCGTTTTAGTTGGGATAGTTGTTAACGTTGTAGTGATCGTTGCCGGAGATATCGCGTTGGGGGTACATACCTCTTATGGAGCGCTTATTGGTGGAAGTATTGTAAGTCTTTTGGCGGGATTGATATTGGAAATGTTCTTTTTCTCAGTGGATTATTCCAGGGGAGAGAGATTGCAATTTGAGGACGATGAATATTATTATTATGTGAAAGCCATTCCTAAGGTGTCTGTTGCGAAGCCGGAAAAGACTGTTAAGCGGATTAATGCGAGACAGGAGACGGAGATTATGGATGCAGATGCGGTGAGGAAAAAGTCGGGTGCGTCGTCGGGCAGATCTTCCGTAAATAATAGAAGACCGGTTCCAAGGAGAGGACAGTCTGTCAAGAAGCATGACATGAAGGAAGTAGATAAGATGCTTCTTACACAGAGCCTTAGGAAAGATTTGAATCTAAGAGATTAGCGTATGTAGAGTAAAAAAGGAGGTGAAAGGATGGAACAGCAGATCAGCAGACATATAGAGAAATATATTCCGGACTGGTATTTTCCGGTGGTTACTTTGACAGATATTATAGAAGTATTGATCCTAACTTTTTTGATCTACCAGGTTATGATATGGATTAAGAATACAAAAGCATGGATGCTTTTGAAGGGAATTATCGTGCTGGCTGTATTCATTCTGATAGCCGCTGTTTTTAAGATGCATACGATTTTGTACATTGCAAGAAATTCTGTTACGGTTATGGCGACAGTGGCAATTGTGGTATTCCAGCCGGAACTGCGCAGAGCGTTGGAGAAATTGGGCGAGAAGCAATTCCTTACTTCTATGGTGCCTTTCGAGTCAGGAAGGGAGAGATCTCGCTTTTGTGAAGAGACAAGAGAGAGCATGATTGAAGCAGCCTATGCAATGGGAAGAGTAAAGACGGGAGCGCTGATCGTCGTAGAACAGGCAATCCGTCTTACAGAATATGAGAGTACCGGGATTCAGATGGATTGTCTCGTTTCCAGTCAGGTTTTGATTAATATATTTGAACACAATACTCCTTTGCATGACGGAGCAATTATTGTACGTGGAGACAGGATTGTTTCAGCAACATGTTATCTTCCGTTATCGGATAATATGAGAATAAGTAAAGCATTGGGGACCAGGCATCGTGCGGCTCTTGGTATGAGTGAAGTGAGTGATGCGCTGATTATTGTAGTGTCCGAAGAGACAGGCGCGGTGTCTGTTGCACAGGGAGGATATCTTCAGCGTAATATAAATGAACAGGAACTTAGAGAGAGGCTTCAGGGTATACAAGAGCGTCGGGTAGAGATGAGCGGGTTAGCTGCATTGTGGAAAGGAAGGCGTAAGAATGAGAAAAAGGCTGACAGGTAATCTGGGTCTTAAGGTATTAGCTTTCTTTATTGCAGTTTTTATGTGGCTGATCGTGGTTAATATCGATGATCCGGTAATTGAGAAGACATATGCCGGAGTACCGGTAAGTGTTATAAATGAAGAGATTGTAACAACAACAAACAGGACGTATCAGATTGTAGACGATACTCAGGAAGTCAGTGTAACAGTCAGCGCGCGGCGTTCCGTAATGGAGAAGATTAAGACGGAAGATATCACGGCGGTTGCAGACATGAAAGAGCTGAGTTTGGGAACCCAGATACCTATTGAAGTATCTATACAAAAATATCGGTATGAAAAAGCGTATACGACGCCAGGCAATCTTCAGGTTAAGATAGAAGATGAGGCCAGAAATAATTTTCCGATAACGCCGACTACATTAGGAACGGTTCGGGAGGGTTATGTGCTTAGCGAGCTGAAAGCAGATCCGGAGAAAGTTACTTTCCGGGGACCGAAATCTGTGATTAACAGTATTAGCAGGGTTGTGGCAGAAGCGGATGTATCCGGACTTTCCGAAGATGCAGAGATCGAAGCGAGATTAATTTTGTATGATGCGAATAATAATGTCATTGATCAGACTATTCTGGCAAATAATTTGGGTAAAGAAGGAGTCAGTGTGAAAGTTACACTGTATCAAATTAAGAAAGTGCCTGTTAAGCTAAGTACGTCTAAGATATCAGCGGAAGACGGTTATAAAGTTAGTACGATTAGTGTCGAACCAAAAGAGATCAGTGTTGCGGGAGAAGAAGAGACGCTGGCAGAATTAGACGAGATTTGGATTCCGGCGGAAGAGCTTGAGATATCCGGGTTGACGGAGAGAACAGAGAAAATGATTGAGGTATCTCCACATCTTCCTGAAAATGTTATGCTGGTGGATGAGAATGCTGACAATGTAATCGTAACGATTCAGATTGAACAGCCTGGAGTAAAAAATTTTGAGGTATCAACCAGTTCCATAACGGTAAAAAATCTTTCGGAGAATTTACAGCTTAGTTACGGTGCGGTTGATTTTGAGATACAGGTCAGAGGTCCGGCAGAGAAATTGAAGGTATTCTCAACTGCAAAGAAGGTAAGCATAGATTTGAAAAATTATTCGGTTCCAGGAACTTATATCGTACCGGTATCGGTTGATTTACCGGAGGGATGTAAGATGGTAAGCGATGTGGAGATCGAGATTATACTTGATAAAAAGGAAGAAGAACAAGATCAGGAAGATCAAGAACAAGAATAATAGGGCACTTGTTTCAGAAGTATGAAAAAAGAACGGAGGAGAATATGGTTAGACAAAAAGTTATGATTACAAATCCGACCGGGCTGCATCTGAGACCGGCAGGTATTTTCTGCAATACGGCCAGCAATTTCAAATGTAAAGTGGCATTCGAATATGACAATACGATCGCGAATGCGAAAAGTGTTCTGAGTGTTCTTGGAGCATGTATTAAAAAAGGGGATGAGATTGAGCTGGTCTGCGATGGAGAAGATGAGGAAGAAGCGTTAAGAGAGATGGTTGCCGCAGTTGAAGGCGGGCTTGGCGAATAAGAGTCGGATGACAAAAATAAAAGGACTACCGGAAGATAAAGAGTTTCCGATGGTCCTTTTATTTTTGTGGATTATTTTCCAATCAGGACGATGATACTTCTGGGACGAACCGTAAGTTTGTCATTTTCAAATAGATAAGGATGTTGTTCACTTTTCCATGTGTCTACGGCAACTTCCCAGCACATAGAGACGGGAAGCGCGGGAAGGGTGACGTCGACGTCTTCCCAATAGGCGTTAGAAGCAATGTAGATGACCTGGGGCCCGAATTTCTCTGCCTGACCGGCAAACATAACTCCTACATAGTGTTCGTAGTCGGCGAACTTATCCTGCCAGGGGGTGACTCCATGAAAGCTGACGTCCGGGAATCCGGACGCGCCGTCGCTGATATTCGTACGCAGCAGACGGTGTTCTTTACGGAATCGGATCATATATTTGAAGAATTCGAACATATCACGGTTTTTCTCCAAAAGAGTCCAATCCAGCCAGGAGATGATATTATCCTGGCAATAGGCGTTATTATTTCCGAACTGTGTATTGCAGAATTCGTCTCCGGCAAGAAACATAGGTATTCCCCTGCTGCACATCAGGATGGCAAATGAATTACGAATCATGCGGTGTCGGAGCTCCAGAATTTCCGGATCATCAGTCTCGCCTTCGATTCCGCAATTCCAACTGTAATTGTCGTTGGCTCCATCTGTATTGTTCCATCCGTTTTTCTCGTTGTGCTTTATGTTATACGAGAACAGATCGTTTAAAGTAAAGCCGTCGTGGCAGGTAATAAAATTGACGGAGGCGTTCTCTCTGGACTTTATCTCATAGATGTCTCTGGAACCGACGATCCGCTGTGCGGCGGATTGAGCCATACCGTTATCACCTTTGAGATAGCGCCGTATATCGTCCCGGTATCTGCCGTTCCATTCTGCCCAGCGGTTCCAGGAAGGAAATGTACCGACCTGATAGAGCCCGTCTGCGTCCCACGCTTCTGCGATCAGTTTGACGTCGCCGAGGATCGGGTCAAAAGCAAGCGCCTGAAGAAGAGGAGGATTACTCATTGGAGTGCCGTCTTCGTTACGTCCGAGGATTGAGGCAAGATCAAAACGGAAACCATTAATCCGGTAAGTATTTACCCAATAGCGCAGGCAGTCCAGAATCATTTGACGTACGATGGGATGGTTGCAGTTCAGAGAATTTCCACATCCGCTGAAATTATAATAGTGTCCGTCGGGTGTCAAAAGGTAATAAATATTGTTATCAAAACCTTTAAAAGAGAAAAACGGACCGTGTTCATTTCCTTCTGCCGTATGGTTGAATACGACGTCCAGATATACTTCAATTCCGTGTTGGTTAAAGATCTGTATCAGATTCTTTAATTCATTTCCCTCTCGGTTATATTCTTCGCTCGATGTGTAGCTGGTATTTGGCGCAAAGAAACTTACTGTATTATATCCCCAGTAATTATAAAGTTTTTCCCCGTCTACCTCCCTGTAATCCTGCATTTCATCAAATTCAAAGATTGGCATTAGCTCGACGACATTTACGCCAAGTTCTAAAAGGTGAGGAAGTTTTTCAAGGAGTCCGGCAAAAGTTCCGGGGTGCTCTACTTCGGAAGAACTGTGTTGGGTAAAACCTCGGACATGCAGCTCATATATGATTAGATCTTCCGTCGGAAGAAGCGGCGGTGCGTTTTTTTCCCAGTCGAAGTCGTCTTTTACAACACGGGCTTTATAATGCTGTCCCCGCGGCGCTCTGTTGCCCCATTGGCTTTGTCCCGTGACTGCCCTGGCATAGGGATCCAGAAGATATTTATTGCGGTTGAAGATCAATCCCTTCTTTGGTTCATACGGACCGTCCACGCGGTATGCATATTCAAATTCTTCTATGTTGAGTTTGAATACGATCATGGAATATACGTTTCCGATTCGATAATGCTCCGGGAAAGGAAGAATCGCGTAAGGTTCATGCTCGGTTCGATGGAACAAAAGAAGTTCAATAGAAGTTGCGCCGTGAGAATAGACGGTAAAATTAACGCCTCCTGGAATGGCCGTCGCTCCGTTGATCTCATAAAAACCAGGACGGACTTCAAAGCCGCCTATCAGATCCAGCGGAACCAGGTGAATCGTACGGGGAAGACCGAATTTTTCAACGGCGCCCTTGGTTCCTGTTGATGAAGCTACAGTTGATGTTGTGATTGGTTCTTGTGGGTTCATCGTTTACCTCCTGCATATAAAAACTATAATAACAGTATATCGGTATTTTGAGGATAAATCAATAGAAAGCGTCGGAAACGCGACTATTGACTTTCACTGCCGGCTGTTTTAAGATTGTTTTGTATCTGTATAACATCAGGTAAAATATATGGGGGACGGAAGATTGATGATAATAGGGACACATATGTCGATTGCGAAAGGGTTAGTGAAGACTGCCGAAAATGTGATATGGATGGAAGCGAATACCATGCAGATATTCAGCCGGAATCCCCGCGGGTCGAATTACAAGGTATATACAAAACAGGAGATAGAGGAGTTTCAGAGAATCCGTATGGAACATGGATTCGGCGCGATACTGGCCCATGCGCCTTATACAATGAATCTCGCAAGCGGCCAGGATAGGGTGTATGAATTCGCGTGTACGGCGCTTCGGGAGGATGTGGCAAGGATGGAAGATCTGGAGATAGAGAATCTGGTCTTTCACCCGGGCAGCCATACAGGAATTGGTATAGAGAAGGGAATAGAGAACATTGTACGAGGACTGGATCAGGCAATTACAGGCAGGGAGAAGATTATGGTTCTTCTGGAAACGATGACGGGCAAGGGGACAGAGATTGGCGCAAAGTTTGAACATTTGAAGATGATCAGAGATGCGGCGAGGCATCCGGAACGGATCGGGATCTGTTTGGATACGTGCCATGTGTTTGCGGCGGGATATGATATAGTCCATGATTTGGACGGAGTATTAGAAGAATTTGATCGGGTGCTTGGAATAAAATTGCTCAGGGCAGTCCATCTGAATGACAGTATGATGCCCTTTGCTTCACATAAAGACAGGCATGCGGCGATTGGTGAAGGAGAGATCGGGCTGGAGGCTTTGCTTGCGGTGATGAGGCATCCTCTGCTGAAAGGATTGCCTTTTTATCTGGAAACACCGCGGGACGATGCGGGGCACAAAGATGAGATCCGGATGTTGAAAGAAAAAATCTGACCAGACGGGGCGCTATAGAACGGAAGTGAGTACAGAGTGAATATGCTGACAGAGAAATTGACTGTAGAAGTAATTGCATATATCCATACGGATTTTCCGGAGAAGTTCGGAATTCCAAGGCAGAGCGGGCTTGTGGATACGAGGGCGGAGATCGTCTTTGAACCGGCGTACCGGAATCCGGATGCGCTGAGAGGTCTGGAGGACTATTCTCATATTTGGCTTTTGTGGGGATTTTCAGGGACGGAAAGAGCGAAGTGGAGCCCCACGGTGAGACCGCCGAGGCTGGGCGGTAACCAGAGGATGGGGGTATTTGCCACCCGATCTCCTTTTCGCCCGAATCCACTGGGATTGTCTTGTGTGGAATTGGAGAGGATTGAGGAGAGGAAGGGGGCGGGATGTGTTCTGCATGTGCGGGGAGCGGATCTGATGGATAAGACGCCCATCTATGATATCAAACCTTATCTTCCCTATGTAGACAGCCATGCCGATGCAAAAGGAGGGTTTGCACAGCAGGTTAAGGAGTATGAGCTAAAGGTTGAGATTCCGGATGAATGGATGGAAATCATCCCGAAGGAGCAGAGGAAGATATTGCTTCGGATATTGGCGCAGGATCCAAGACCTTCTTATCAGGAAGATCCTGAGAGGATATATGGAATGGAATATGCGGGGATGAATATCCGGTTTCGGGTTAAGGAAAATATATTGATAGTGTGTGAAGTGGAAAGGATGAATTTTACACGTTAGCCGACGTATGCAGACGGAAACAGGAGATATCTCCTGTTTCCGTCTGTTGTTTCAGGTCGGCGAGAGAATAAAAATAAAAAAAATCTTGCAATATACCCTGTGGGGGTATATAATAGGTAATGTGATAACGGAAAGTTGGAAATGAGGTGTATATAATATGGAGGAAAAGAGGGAATGCTGCCATAAGACGAAAGAACGTTCCGAGAAAGAGTATAAGGATCTCGTCAATCGTCTGAGCCGTATCGAAGGGCAGGTAAGAGGAATTAAGAAGATGGTGGAGAATGATGTATATTGTACAGATATTCTTATACAAGTATCGGCAGTGAACGCCGCTTTAAACAGTTTTAACAAGGTTCTGCTTTCCAATCATATCCGTACCTGTGTGGCAGACGATATCCGTGCAGGAAAGGACGAGGTTGTGGACGAATTGGTTGTTACACTGCAGAAATTAATGCGGTAGGAACTAAATAGGGAGGTTAAATATGGAACAATATATCGTGACAGGAATGAGCTGCGCGGCGTGCAGCACCCGCGTAGAGAAAGCAGTTTCTAATGTGGAAGGGGTGACGTCATGTTCGGTAAGTCTTCTGACGAATTCCATGGGTGTGGAAGGAGACGTGTCTCCGGCGGAGGTGATAGCCGCTGTGGAAGCGGCCGGATACGGCGCGGCGTCAAAGGCGGCAGAAGGCGGTCATAAGAATGAGGCTGCAAAGATGCCGGGTGAAGAGCTTTTGGAGGATAAAGAGACGCCGGTCTTAAAAAGAAGGCTGATGATATCCCTTTTCTTTCTGTTCCCGTTAATGTATGTCTCTATGGGGCATATGATGTGGAACTGGCCGGTGCCGGGAGTCTTTGCCGGAAATCACGTGGCTATGGGATTGTTTCAGCTGCTGTTTACTACGGCGATTATGATCGTCAATCAGAAGTTTTTCATCGGCGGGGTT
>OFGB01002407.1_pt1 | contig 10149 bp, 9 predicted proteins | sample 1521491 | NCBI WGS metagenome assembly OFGB01 (sample SAMEA3504095, study PRJEB24116) | mouse gut metagenome | biome: mouse gut; feature: mouse-associated habitat; material: faeces | place: Denmark | collected 2011
CCGAGCTTCAGGATATGCTGCTCAAGCAGGGCGCGGTCCTCTTCGAGTGCCCTGAGCGCTGAGATAAACGGCCATCCTGCCATCAAACTGTCGGCAGGGCGCTGAAACACATCATCGGAAGGCGGGGCGGCTTGCCCTGTCTTCCGATGATTTTGTAAAGGGGCCTTCTGCGGCGGTTTGCGCTTACCCCCGGAGAACTCCCGATAGCGCGCGGTTTTTGAATATCATACTATATGACGGAAGGCCGCTCCACGCAGGTGTGGAGCGGCCTTTTTTTGCAAAAGCCGTGCAATAATCCGCCCAGGAGGGGTACAGTAAGGGAGGTTCTTAAACAAAAACAGGGGGAATTTCAACATGATCTACGGCTATATCCGCGTCAGCACACGGGAGCAGAACGAGGACCGGCAGCTCATCGCCATGCGGGAGCTGTCCATCGCGGAGGGGAACCTCTTCATGGACAAGCAGTCCGGCAAGGACTTTGAGCGTCCCCAGTACCGCCAAATGGTGCGGAGACTGAAAAAAGACGACCTGCTCTATATCAAGAGCATAGACCGCCTGGGGCGCAACTATGGGGAGATTCTGGAGCAGTGGCGGATTTTGACCAGGGAGAAGGGGGTGGACATCGCGGTGCTGGATATGCCGCTGCCGGACAGCTACCACAGTGCCTACCGGCGCTGGAAGGCCGGGGCCATCACGGGGACAGCCGCCGCCAGGGAGTGTGGAATGGCGCTGGCCACCTTAGTACAGCGGCGGGCTGTACCGGCTGGCCCGCGGCACAATTTTCGTGTCCAGGGGGATGGGCGGGCACAGCGGCTTCCCACGGGTCAACAACCGTCCCGAGCTGGCGGTCATCGACATCAACGGCCGCCAGGACCCGGATTGATCCTGACAGGGGAAAAGGAGTGGATACGGCATGATCTTTGTAAGCATGGTGGGGCTGGTGCTGACGCTGTGCCTTGCTTTTGTATATCTCCGGCTGGCCTGCCGCTTTTTCAAGGTAAAGGCGGCCCTGCCGGCGCTGAAGCTGAAGGACGGCCTGGGCCGGCTGGCGGGGACCAGGGTGCGTCTGGCGGCCTTGGGGACGCTGTTTTTTCTGGCGTGGTTTGTCAGCCAGCTCAGCGTCAAGCTGTGGGCGCCCGATATGCTCCTGGTGTTCAATTACGAGGAGGCGGCCAGGGGGCAGAACCCCAACGTCACCCGGTTCAACGAATCAGGCATCCTGTCCGAGTCCATTTTGGAGCAGGTCATCCAGCGGGGCGCCTTGGAGCTTACCGCGCAGGAGCTGGCCGGCCTGCTGGCTATCTCCACCCCGCTGGACGCGGAGAAGCTGAACGGCGAACAGGAGTCCTCGCTGAAGATTTCCACGGAATACTGGATTCACTGCTCGGAGCGGGCGGCCCTTTACCACATCCAGCCCAGGACGGTGCTGAGCCTGCTGGCCGACGTGTACTGGGAGGACTTTGTACGCAGCTACGGGGAGAACGACAGCGTGCTGGACCTGTCCTTCGACGAGCTGGAGGGGATGGAGTACCTGGACGTGAAGGACTTTTTGGAGATGCAGGCGTATAAGCTGAAAAACTACCTGCCCACCTACAGCAGCCAGAGCAGCAGCTTCCGCGCGGCGGACGGCGGGGAGACCTTTGCCTCCCTGTCCCAGAAGATCGACAATTTTGTGGAGATCGAGCTGGAGCGCTACAAGGCGTTTGTGCTGGAGAACGGGCTGTCCCTGAACCGGGGGACCTACCAGGCCAGGATGCAGTTCGCCAACCGCCTGTTGGACACCGAGCGGATGAAGGACATGGCCGCCCATGATGTGCGCATCGAGGCCATTGATATGTATAACGCCTACATGACCCGTTTTGTGCTCATACCCACCTATGACGTGGACCGGGAGTTCTACATGTCCAAGACCAAGGTGGGCGTGGACTATTTCGCCGACGAGGCAAAGGAGCATCTGGAATCCGCCGCCGGGCTGCTGGAGGAGATGGAGCACAACGCCTACGCCTCGGCGCAGGTGGGCGGGGGCCGCGGCTCCTCGGAGGTCCGCGCCCAGGCGGACCGGCGCGTCCAGGAGCTGAAGGAGGAGCTGAACGGCCTGTCCGCCCAGTGCAGGGAGCTGTGCGCGGCCTATGTGCGGGAGCGGCGGGACGGCTATATTCAGGTGGGCTTCAGCCAGGTCCCCGTGCTGAGGGAGGCGGCGGGCGCGCTTGTGATGACGGCGCTGTTTGCCGCACCCCTGGGGGGGCTGTACATTCTGGAGCCGTTCTACCGGGAGTATCTGGACAGCCGCCCGCCCAGATTCGGTCGGAGAAAATGGCGCGGCAGGCGGGACAAAGGGGGGAGCGCGGCATGAAGGAGCTGGACGTATTCCGCTATCTAAAAAAATACCGCGCCCTGATCGCCGGCTTCTCAATCCTGGCGGGCATTGTGTTCCTGCTGGTGGCCCAGCTGCGCATCCAGCAGTACACCGCCGCCACGGTGATCGAGTACACCGGGTCCCGGGCCGCCGAGGGGCTGTCCCCGGACAACACGCCCATTGACACCACGGAGATCTATTCCACCAACCTGGTGGCCCAGGCCATGAAGGCGCTGGATATCGGCTACGCCCAGGCCACCACCGACGATATCCGCATGGGCATCCATGTGGAACCCATCATCACCGAGGAGGACCTGCGGATTCAGCAGGCCAAGCTGGACAACGGCGAGGAGGACTATAAGCTCAACCCCACCCGGTATCTGGTCACGTTCAGCTGCGGGGTGGGCAGCGGCAAGGACTTCCCCCGCAAGGTGCTCAACCAGATTCTTCAGGAGTACGCCGCCTACTATGGCAAAACCCATGTAAATACCTCGCTGGCGGCCAACCCCGTCAGCGATATCACCGGCAAGGGGTACGACTATCTGGAGATGGCGGAGGTGATGGACGACACCCTGACCGGCATGGTGGACCACCTGACGGACAAGGTGAACTGGAACGGGGAATTCCGCTCCAGCCGGACGGGCCTGAGCTTCCAGGACCTGAAGGATGAGTTCAAGTTCCTCAAGCAGGTGGAGGTGCGGCAGCTGTTCTCCCAGATCCTGGAGGGGAAGATCACCAAGGACCGGGATGTGCTGCTGGACAAATACCGAAACCGAAATAACGACCTGGCCATCTCCAACACGGCGGCCTCCTTTGAGATTGAGCAGATCCGGGGCATTATCCGCTCCTATGAAAACGCCATGGGGGAATTCGGCGCAGCCTCCAGCGTGGTGGGTGAGAACAGCGAGACCTATCTGCAAAACAACGTGCTGCCCAATGTGTACGACGAGCGGGACCAGGACCCGGACGGGAACTGGACCTCCGTGGACCGCACGGCGGAGTACGACAAGCTGCTGATGAAGTACATCGAGGACCGCACCCTCTACGAGCACGCCCTCATCGACATGGACTACAACGACTATATCCTCAGCGTGTTTGCCGGGGCCCCCGCCAGCTCCTCCCAGGCCGCCCAGGATCGGGTCCAGGAGGAGATTCAGCGCCTGGCGGAAAAGATCAACAGCCTCCAGGCCGTCTATTATGAGACCAACGATGAGTATAACGAGTACCTGGGGGCGCAGAACATCGTGATGCTGTCCAGCGTGAGGGTGACGGAGCGGTTCCCCATCCTGATTTTCACCGTGCTGGTGGTGATCATCTTCGGCGCGCTGGGCTGCGCCGGCGCGGCGGTATTGGGCAGGATCGAGGACTTCATCGAGTACTACGCCTTCACCAACAAGGTGGACGGCCTGCCCAACCGGGCCAAGTGCGACCAGTTCATCGCGGCCCGGGAGGGGCGGCCCATCCCGGAGAGCTTCGCCTGCGTCGTGTTCCGCCTGGCAAACCTCCAGACGGTAAACGCCCGGATGGGCCGGGAGGCCGGGGACCGGATGATCAAGGACTTCGTGTCGGTGCTCACCTGCGTGTTCCCGCCCTCCGGCAGCCTGTTTGTGGGCAATAACGGCGCGGGGCAGTACCTAGTCTTCGCCGAGGCCCTGGATAAGGGGCAGGTGAGCGCCGCCCTGTCCCAGATGGGCGTCATGCTGGAGGAAAAGTCCGGGAACGGCGGCGGTCAAATCGAGCTGCGCCACGGCTTTGCCTGCGCGGGGGAGGAGAAGTGCCGCTACATCCGTGAGCTTTTGTCCATCGCCATGAAGCGGGTGGGCAATGCCCGGCCCGAGCGGGCGGGCGAGCCCGCGCCGTGGTGAGCGGCCCGGCGGAAGGGAGGCGCTGAGGATTGGTTCCCGCGATCTATACGGCCCTGGCCACGGCGATGTTCTTTTTGCAGGACGCCTATTTTTCCATCGGGGGCATGGAGCTCAGCCTGAAAAACCCCTGCGCGCTGGGGATCGTGTTTCTGGCGCTGCTGAATTTCATCGCCACCGTGCGCCTGGGGCGCTTCATGCTGCTGGTCCGCCACGCCCTGGTTCAGGCCCTTCCCTTTCTCATCCCCCTGGTGTTTTCCGCAGCCATCTGGGTGTCCACCGGGGCGGACAGCGCGGCGGTGGTCAACGGCGTGGGCATGATCGTCCCCCAGCTGCTCTCGGTTCTGGTTGCCGCCGCCACGCTGTACCTGTTTGGGGAAAAGGGGATCTGGTACTGCCTGGGGTCCATGTGCGCGGCAAACTTTCTCAGCGTCCTGGTGGTGGTCCAGGAGGGGGGGCTGGGCCAGTTTTTGCAGGAGTTCTACCAGCTGCTGATCACCTTCAGCGGCGAGACCGGGCCCTTGATGGCGCGTCTGGAGAGCCACGATATCACCTTTGCCTTCGGCCCGCTTCTGCTCTACCTGCTGCTGAACTGGAAGCGCTCCCCCCGCCCGCTGCTCTGGCTGGCGGCGGTAACCTTCTTTTTCCTGGTGGGGCTGAAGCGGATCGCCATCCCCGCCGTGGCGCTGGGCTTTGCCGCGGCGTTTCTCCTGCGGCTGCTGCCGGAAAAGGCGTCGCGGCAGGCGGCGCTGTGCGCCGCTGCGGCCATGATGGCGTTCAGCTTCCTGTACATCGCGGGGATTCGGTACGGCCTGTTCCAGTACCTGGAGGAGCGGTTTCAGATCAATACCATGGGGCGGGTGAATATGTTCGCCAATCTGGAGCCCTATTATGACATGTCGTTCACCTTTATGGGCAGGGGGACGGGGTTTGAGCGCTTTGTGGACTGGGCCTCCGGCACGGTCTATCAGACGCCCCGCCAGGATCTCATGCCGATTCACAACGACTTTCTGCGCATGTATCTGAACATCGGCTTCGTGGGGTATTGGGTGTGGCTGTGGGGCTGGCTGATTGTGCGCCTGCGCTACTGGTTCCGGCAGGGGGGCAGGGACGCGGGCTGCCTGTTCCTGGGCGTATGCGCCTACTGCTTTGTGCTGTACGCCACGGATAACAGCATCTACTATCCCTATACGCTGCTTGCCTGCGCGCTGGCCCCCATGGCCCAGGGGCTGGACGGGCAGGCCCGGGCGGCCCTGGAGGAGCAGTGCGCCCAGTGGAGCCGCCGGGGCGGGGAGGCGCCGCCGCCCCGGACCGATTCGAAGACAGGAGATGATCCGGCATGAGGCGAACAAGGCCCAGGCTCTGCTTTGCCGCTTCCTCCGGGGGGCATCTGGAGGAGCTGCTGATGCTCCGGCCCCTGATGGAGCGGTATGACAGCTTTATCGTCACGGAAAAAACGGCGTATACGGCGGCGCTGAACGGCGTGAGGTGCCGCTACCTGCTCCAGGTCAACCGAAGGCAGCGCTCCTGCCTGCCCAGAATGGCGCTCAACGCGGCGCACTCCCTGCTGATCTGCCTGGCGGAGCGGCCGGATGCGGTGGTGTGCACCGGGGCGCTGGCCACCGTTCCCCTGTGCCTGCTGGCCCGGGCGCTGGGGGCCCGGCTGGTGTTCATTGAATCCTATGCCAAGGTGAACACCCCCACCCGGACGGGACGGCTGCTCTACCGGTTTGCCCATCGGTTTTACATCCAGTGGCCGGAGCTTCAGGAGCACTACCCGAACGCCCTGTACGCCGGCGGCGTGTTTTGAGGGGGCGCCATGATATTTGTGACGGTGGGGTCCCAGAAATTCCCCTTTGACCGCCTGATCAGGCAGGTGGACCGCATGGCGGAGGATCGGACCATCACGGGGGAGGTGGTGGTCCAGACAGGGCACAGCGGCTATGTCCCCCGCTTCTGCCGGGGCCGGGCGTTTTATGACCGGGAGGAGTTTGGCGCCCTGCTGGAGCGGTGCGATATCCTCATCACCCACGGCGGCGCGGGCACCATGGTGGAGGCGGCCAAGCAGGGGAAACGGATTGTTGCGGTCCCCCGGCTGGCCCGGTACGCAGAGCATGTGGACGACCACCAGCTGGAGCTGACGGGACGCTTCCACGCGCTGAAGCTGGTCTATGCCTGCCCGGAGACGGAGGGGCTGGCCGAGGCCCTGCGGTGGGTCCGGGGCCATCGGCCCGCGCCGTTTTGCTCCAATACGGAGGCGTTTTTGGCGTCTTTGGACGGTTTTCTCAACTCGCTGTAAGCACGGAGGTATCCCATGAAAATATTGGTAATCGGCCCCAGCGAGACGGGCTCCCGGGGCGGGATGGCCGCAGTCATCCGGGGCATCCGGGAGGGCGAGGCGCTCAACCGGGAGTTTGAGATCGACACCTTTCCCTCCTACATAGACGGAAGCCTGCCCCGGCGGCTGCTGTACTGCATCTTCGCCTATTTCCGCTTTCTGCGCTGCTATAAGCGCTACGACCTGTTTCACATACACACCGCGGAAAAGGGCAGCGCGTTTCGCAAGGCGCTCTATCTGCGAACAATAAAGCGGGCGGGGAAAAGGGCGGTCATACACGTACACGGCGCGGAGTTTCTGGACTTTTACGACGGGCTGGGCCCCCGAGGAAAGGGGATCATCGACCGCTTCTTCCGCCGGGCGGACCTGGTGCTGGCCCTGTCGGAGCGCTGGCGGCAGGAGCTGGAGAGGCGGTTTGAGACCGGGACCTGCCGGGTGCTGCACAACGGTGTGGACCCGGAGGAATGCCGGGGGGCGGTCTCCGACCCGGCGGAGCACCCCAATTCCTTCGTGATGCTGGGCCGCATGGGGATGCGGAAGGGTTCCTATGACCTGGTGGAGGCGGCGGCGCTGGCCGCGCAGCTCAACCCGGCGCTGCGCCTGACCATGGCGGGGGACGGCGAGGTGGAGCAGGTCCGGGCCAGGGTGGCGGAAAGGGGGCTGGAAGACCGCGTTGCGGTGCTGGGCTGGGTGGACGGCGAAAAAAAGCTGGGGCTGCTCAGAAACGCCGCGGCCGTGGTGCTGCCCTCCTACCACGAGGGCCTGCCCATGGCCATCCTGGAGGGGATGGCGGCGGGCAAGGCCATCATCAGCACCACCGTGGGCGCCATTCCCGAGGTGGTCACGGGAGAGAACGGCACCCTGGTGGAGCCGGGGGACGTGATCGCCCTGGCGCAGGCCCTACTGCAATACGGCGGCAATGTGGCGGCGCTCAGGCGCATATCCGCCGGCAGCAGGGCGCGGGTGGAGGCGCTGTTCAGCGTGCAGGAAATGCACCGAAGGCTGGCGGAGTACTACCGCCAGGCGGCGGGAGAGAGGGCGGGGGAATGGAGCTGATCAGCGTGGTGGTGCCGGTGTATAACGCCGGGCCGTATCTGAAGCGGTGCCTGGACTCCATCGCGGCCCAGACCTATCCCAACTGGGAGGCCATTCTGGTGGACGACGGCTCCACCGACGGCGGGGGCGGAATCTGCCGCCGCCGGGCGGCCCGGGACGGACGGTTTCAATACGCGGCCCTGCCGGATAACCGGGGGCCGTCCGCCGCCCGCAATGAGGGCGTGGGCCGGGCGGCGGGGGAGTTGGCCGTCTTTATCGACTCCGACGACTGGGTGGAGCCTGGACTGCTGGAGGCGCTGTACCGCAATTGGCGGGAGACCGGGGCGGATATCTGCGCGTGTGGGAACGAGGGAATGGGGCTGGAGGAGGGCCCCCCGCCGTCTACTCCGCGGAGGGGGCGGTGGAATGCCTGGCCCGGCGCGCCCCCTTCCTGTGGACGGCGTGGGGCAAGCTCTACCCCATGGGGCTGGTGAGGGAGACGCCCTTCCGGGAGGAGGTGCTGTACAGCGAGGACCTTCTGTTTTTCTATCAGCTGCTCCAGCGGGTGGAGCGGGTCAGCTATATCCCGGACCGGCTGTACCACTATACCTGCCGCATGGGCAGCCTGGTCAACAGCGGCGTGAATGAAAAGCGGTGCGCCGTGCTGCCGGTGCTGGACGGCATCTGCGCCGGCGCGCCCGCCCGGTTTTCCCCCAAGGCGGTGCGCTGCTGGGAGCTGGTGGCGCTGGACACCGGGGCGCGGCTGGCCATGCAGGCGGTGGAGGGCGGCGCGGACGGGCCCGTGGAGGAGTATCTGAAGCGGTTTCAGGGCAACATCCGCCGTCATTTCAGCTGGCGGGCGCTGTTTTGCTGCCGGGAGAAAAAAACTGCGGCGGCGGTGCTGGCGCTGCGGGCCCACATTGGGATATTCCGGGCGGCGGCCTGCCTGTACGGCCGGATCAAGCCGCCGAAGGCGGGGACGGAGTGAGGGGATCGGATGGACACGGCGAAGGGCGTGGCGAAAAACCTGAAGTTTATCCTGGCCAGCGAGCTCATCCTGGCCGGGCTGAAGTTCGTGTCCCGCCGGGTGTTCGTCATCGCGCTGGGGAAGGAATACCTGGGGCTGAACGGGCTGTTCACCGATATCCTGTCTATGCTCTCGCTGGCGGAGCTGGGGTTCGGCGTGTCCGTCACCTACAGCCTGTACCGGCCCGCGGCCCAGGGGGATACGCAGCTCATCAAGTCCCTGGTCCGGCTCTACCGCCGGGTCTATCAGGCGGTGGGCGGGGCGGTGCTGGCGGTGGGGCTGGCGCTGACCCCCTTCCTGAGCGTTTTTGTGAAGGAAATGCCGGAGGGCATCCCCAACATCCCGCTGCTCTATGCCCTGAGCGTGGTCAACGCGGGCGTGTCCTATTTCTGGTCCTATAAGTCCACGCTGCTCTTTGTGTACCAGAGGAAATACATCGACGCTGCGGTGCGCGCCGCCGTGGCCCTGGCCGCCGCCGGGGCACAGGCGGCGGCGCTGCTGCTGACACACAATTATGCGTATTACCTGGGCATCGCCATCGCCGCCACCCTGGTGCAGAACGCCGTGGTGTCGGCCTGGACGGACCGGCTGTACCCCTTCCTGCGGGAGCGGGATGTCCGGCCTGTTCCGGCGGAGGTGCTGGGGGAGATCCGCCGGAACGTGGGGGCTATGGTCCTCCACCGGGTAGGGGCGGTGGCGGTGTTCGGCACGGACAACCTCCTCATCTCCAAATTTGTGGGCATCGAGACCACCGGGCTGTACTCCAACTATGTGATGATCCGGGGGCTTTTGAATATGGTAATCAGCGCCCTGTCCAACGCCGTCATGCCCGCGCTGGGGAAGCTGAGCGCCACGGCGGCGGTGGAGGAAAAGCGGACTGCCTTCCGCCGCCTCAACTTCTGCGCGGCGTGGCTGTTCGGGTGGATGAGCATCTGCCTGCTGTGCCTCTACGACCCGTTCATCGGCCTTTGGCTGGGGGAGGGCTATCTGCTCCCCCCCGGAGACGGTGGCGCTGATCGTGGCGAATTTTTACGTGACCAGTATGCGGGTGCCGGTGGCAAACACCAAGAGCGTCATGGGGCTGTTTTGGGACGAGCGCTATAAGTCGGTGCTGGAGGCGCTGGTCAATCTGGCTGTGTCCGCCGCCCTGGCCCAGCGGTGGGGGATTGCCGGGGTTTTGGCCGGGACGCTGGTCAGCACGGTGTCCATGCCCTTTTGGATTGAGCCGCTGGGGCTGTACCGCCATGGGCTGGAGCAGCCGCCCGGGGAGTATTTTGCCCGCTACTTTTTTATCTGGCGGTCACCGCTGCGGGCGGGGCGGTGACAAAGCTGCTGTGCGGGATGACGCCGGAGGGCGCGGCGGGCTTTTTGTGGAAGCTGCTGGTGTGCATGGCGGCGCCCAACATAATCTGCCTGGCCGCGTACCGGCGGCTGCCCGAGATGGTTTTTTTGAAGGATCTGCTCCTGCAAGCGGGCGGAGGGAATAGGAAGGGATAGCAAGCTGTCCCGGCAGCCGGGGTGCGCGGAGGCT
>OFGB01002409.1_pt1 | contig 10141 bp, 10 predicted proteins | sample 1521491 | NCBI WGS metagenome assembly OFGB01 (sample SAMEA3504095, study PRJEB24116) | mouse gut metagenome | biome: mouse gut; feature: mouse-associated habitat; material: faeces | place: Denmark | collected 2011
AGGCATGGGTTTATGAATACAAATACCGCCGGGGCGGCAAAACGCTGTGCGCTCTTTACGCAAGGGAAAACTGTATTGGTTTTCTTGTGATTTTCGGGAAAGCGGAGCGGGAGAAATTTGAAGCCGTCAGGAATGAATACCCCGAAAGCATACAAAAATATTATGACGATGCGGCAACTTATCACGATGGGAAATGGGTCATGTTCCAGCCGGAGGATTTTTCTCTGTTTGAAGATTTTATCAAACTGCTTGCCCTCAAGCGCAGGCCAAACCGAAAATAGTATATAAAAAGGCAGGCACTGTCTGGATATTTCCATCAGTGCCTGCCTTTTTTCAGCTTTAATTCCCACATTCAATACTGATTTCCGTGAAGATCTCGAGGATGTCCTCCACCCTCACGCACTTCTTATCTTCCCCCGTCTTATCCAGCACGATGCCGCCCTTATCCATCATAATAAGCCGCGTGCCGTACTCCGCCGCATAGCGCAGATTATGCGTTACCATCATCGCCGTCAGCTTCTTTTCCCGCACGACCTTTTCCGTCAGCATCATAATGGTTTCCGCTGTTTTCGGGTCAAGTGCGGCAGTATGTTCGTCCAGAATCAGGAATTCGATTGGCGTAAGGGTAGACATAATCAGAGCCGCCGCCTGCCTCTGTCCGCCGGAAAGCGAACCCAGCTTCACATGCATTTTATCCTCCAGCCCAAGCCCAAGGATGGAAAGCTGCTCCTTATAATAGTTCTCCCGCGCCTTATTTATGCCACGGCTCAGCCCAAATATGCCGCCTTTATGGTCCGCGAGGGACATATTTTCCAGCATCGTCAGATTCGGGCAGGTGCCCATAGAAGGATCCTGATAAACGCGCCCAATGGTGCGGTAGCGTTGATAATCCTTCATCTTTGCAATATTCTTCCCGCCAATCAGCACCTCTCCGCCTTCGATGGGGATGCTCCCACAGATGATATTCAGCATGGAGGTTTTGCCGCTGCCGTTGCTCCCAACGATTGCTACAAATTCCCCCTCGTCCACCCTGAGGTTGAATTTATCAAACAGACACATTTCTGTCACTGTGCCGGGATTATAGATCTTTGAAATGTCCTTCAGTTCAAGCATGCTCCGCACCGCCTTTCTGCCTGTTACCCACAACCAGCACAACCAGGAACAGTACCGCCGTTGCCAGTTTCAGCAGGTTTGCCGGAAGTCCAAGGCTGATGGCGATCTGGATACAGATTTTATAGAACACACTGCCCACCAGCACCGCTGTCGTCCCCTTTACAAAACTCATCTTGCGGAACAGCGTCGTTCCGACAATAACCGTCGCAAGGCCGAATACAACCTGTCCCGTACCCATCGTACTGGAAAACGCACGCTGTTCCTGACAGACGATACTGCCGGAAAGAGCAACAAGCGCGTTTGCAATCACAAGCCCGATGATTTTTACGGTACCCTTGTCCTTCGCAAGTGTTGTAACCAGCGTACAGTTATCGCCTACCGCACGCAGGAGCAGGCCGCTTTTCGTCCGCAGATACCAGTCCAGGATCAGCTTGAACAGCAGGGCAATGATAAGCGAAATAATAAACTTCCGGTACATCAGAGAAAGCCCGCCCAAAACAGACGCAGGGCCTGTGGTAAACACCGTATCAATCGCGCGTTCAACCGCCAGGTTAGACCCTGCAATCTGCAAATTGATGGAAAACAGGGCGGTCATGGTGATGATGCCCGCCAGAAGGTCGCGCACTCCCAGCTTTACATGGATTACGCCTGTTGCAAGCCCTGCAATTGCGCCTACTGCAATCGACGCAAGCATTGCAAGATACGGGTTCACACCGTTTACCAGAAGCACCGCCGTAATCGCCGCGCCGAGCGGGAAACTGCCGTCTACTGTCAGGTCTGGGAAATCCAGAATTTTATATGTGATATATACGCCGTAGGAAAGCAGGGCGTAAATAAAGCCCTGCGTCAGCGTACTGATGAACAAATCTACAAAAGCCATGTCCAACCTCTGCCTTTCTTTTTTATTCAAACCTCGGGGATGCTGCCCCTAATGCCACCACAAGCCCTTTGAAAAAGGCTTGACCCCAAACTCTATTGTCCAACCGCGCGTATTGTGCGGTTGCAAAAGGGGCAAGGGCTAAGCCCCTTGCAGGGGCAGTGGGGACAGTATCCCCACAGTCTTTTTCTCTATTACTCTCCTGCAACGTCAACCGCGTTTTCGTCCAGCTCAGCCGTAACGCCCAAATCAGACATAACATTTGAATTGAAGTAGATCTCATATTCCGTAACCGTTTCATACGGCATTTCTTCCGCTGTAGCTTCACCCCGCAGAATCTTCGCCGCCATCGCACCCGTTTGTTTGCCCAGCGCGACATATTCAATACCCGCAGACGCAATACAGCCAATCTTTACCTGCTCAATTTCGCTGCCATATACAGGAATGCCCGCGTCATTCGTCTTTTCCAGTATGGAAGGCAGTACGCCAACCACTGTGTTATCTGTCAGGTTCGTAAAGCAGTCCACTTTCTTAGAAATCAGCGTATCCGCCGCCTGTATCACCTCCGCCTGCTGCATTACGCCAAGTGCCTCAATGGTAAAACCATAATCCACGCCCTTCTCCTGATATTCCTCAACTGCGGAAACAGAATTCGGCTCGCTTGTCGTATACAGGATACCAATGGTCTTTGCTTCCGGCTGCATCTTCCGAATCAGCTGGAGCTGTGCCTCAATCGGCAGCTTGTCGCTCGTTCCGGTGATATTTCCGCTGTCCAGCTTCGCTTTCACAGGGTCTGTTATCGCCGTAAATATAACGGGGATGTTTTTGTCCTCTGCCGCTGCATAGCATGCCGTAGCAGAGTTTGTCGCGATGCCGCACATCAGGGCAACATTGTTAGAAGAAAAATTCTGCGCGATCTGCGTTGCAATCGTATCGTCAAAACCGGCATTCTGGTAGTCAATCTTGTAATCCACGCCCTCCACAAGGCCGCTTTCCTCCAGCCCGAGCAGGAAGCCTTCCCGGCAGTTATCCAGGGACGCATGCTGCCCATACTGGGAAATGCCAATCACAGGGACATCGCCGTTCGCCTGTTCCCCATCGCCCTGCGGTGCGGAATTTCCACCGCCGCCATTGCAATTGCAGTTGTTCTCGCCATAAATTTTTTCATCATAATCCTCTCCTTTTTCTTTCCCTTTATCGAAATGTCCGGCTGTTTTTGCAGCGTACCGTTATTTATGTAAACAAAAAAGCCTTATCCACATATTTCTATGGGACAAGACTCAAAATCCTGCGGTACCACCCAAATTGATGAAAAATCATCCGCTCTATCCCCGTACAGCCATACGGTTCCGTCCTGATAACGGGTACGGATTCCCCGTCGGTTACTACTCGCTCATGCTTTCGCCCGCCCTCATAAGTCCATTCACCTTACCTCGTACTGCCGCGTTCCCACCATCCGCCGCTCTCTGAAAAGCCGAACTGAAAGGCTACTCCTCTTAATCACTGGTTTTTCCTTTGGATAATGGTATTATAGCACGCCGCCGGAATTTGTCAAGCACAAATTTTCAAACGTTCCTGCCGCGTGCAAAATACCTGCCTGATGCTAAAACGCTCCATCTGTTTCAGTGTCCATATACATCGCCGGCTTTATTCGCCGCCCTGTGACGCTTTATCAAACGCCCGCAGTTTTTTCATAACTTTGCCATGCACACTGTTCACTGGGAAAGTCCCATTTTTGTTCTTTTTCCCTGCCGGCATGCTCATCAGCAGTTCGATTCCCTCGTCAATATGCGAAATCGGGTAGATGTGGAACGTGCCGCACTTTACAGCCTCCACAACCTCATCTTTCAGCACCAGCTCCCGCACATTCGCCACTGGAATGATAACGCCCTGTTCCCCTGTCAGCCCGCGTTTCCGGCAGAGGTCAAAAAAGCCCTCTATCTTATAGGTCACGCCGCCGATGGCTTGTATTTCGCCCTTCTGGTTAACCGAACCTGTAACAGCCAAATCCTGCCGGATGGGCAGTTCCGCCAAGGAGGAAAGGATGCAGTAAAGCTCCGTACTGGACGCACTGTCTCCGTCAATGCCATTATAATTCTGCTCAAAGCAGACCCTGCACGAGAGTGAAAGCGGGAAATTCTGCGCATAGGTCTGCCCCAGAAAGCCGCTGATAATCTGTACGCCTTTGTCATGCGTCTGCCCGCTCATGCGCGCCTCCTTCTCAATGTTAACAATGCCGGATTTGCCGACATACGTCGTCGCCGTAATGCGCGTCGGGTTGCCGAACACATAGTTCCCCATATCCAGAACAGCAAGCCCGTTAATCTGACCAATCTCGCTGCCTTGTGTATCAATCATGATAACATCGTCCGCAAGCATTTCGTCCAGCTTTTCTTCATACAGGTTCATGCGCTGTTCCTTTTCGTAAACCGTCTTACGGATATGCTCCGCCGTTACGGTTTCCGCCCCCTCCAGCTTTGCCCAGGTCACCGCTTCACAGAGGATTTCCGCCAGATGGTTGAAGCGCGTGGAAAGCTTATCCTGCCGCTCCGCCGCGCGAAAAGAATATTCCACAATGGAGCAGACCGCACTCACGTCAAACTCCATCGTTTTCTCCCGTTCCACAAAGCCCTTTATAAACCGGGCAATTTTCCAGATATTTTCTTCCGTTCCCGGCATTTCATAATCAAAATCCGCCTTGATTTTGAAAAATTTATCAAACTCATCGTCATACTGGCTCAGCGTTTCATAGTAATAATTACTGCCAATCATAATAACCTTGATATCGGCAGCAATGGGTTCAGGCTTCAGCGTTGGCGCAACGACCGCTCCCAGCTGCTCCCGCACAGAATCCATATTGATTTCCTTCGTCTTAATTACGCGGCGCAGGGCCTCCCATGCCTGCGGTGCGGAAAGGATATCCTGCGCCTGCACGATCAGGTAGCCGCCGTTTGCCTTATGAAACAAGCCGCCCTTGATTTTCATGAAATCTGTTGTCAGGTTGCCAAATTCGCTGTCATACTCTACTTCGCCCACAAGATTATAGTAGGTCGGGTTAAACGTCACAACAACAGGCGCACCCTTCGTTTCTGAATGGTCAACAATCAGATTGACCTTATATTTCAATGTTACATCTTCCGCAGGCTTTTTGGAAAGCATCGGCAGGAGGGAAGCAAGTGCTTCGTCGCTTTCTTCCTCCTCCTCAAAAAACTGGCTGATATTTTCCAGAACATCTTCCTGCATGGCGTTGATGTAAGCAATCACCCGTTCATATTCCTGGTATTTCTCCTGTACCGCGCCAATGTGGTGCCCGATGGCAAACATGCCGACTTTGTAGTCCAGCTGTTCCACGCGTTTTTTGGACGCTTTATCCAATTCGCGGATATCCCGCATAATGCTGCCTGCTTTTTCCTGCACTGTCTGGGATTTTTTTTCAATGTCCGCTTTTACGTCCTCCGCCAAATTGTCATATTCTTCTTCGCCGACTGCCTTGCCCTCCACCAGCGGCATGAAGTAGATGCCGGAATTTGTCGTTTTGACCTGAAAGTCATACTCTCCCGCCATCGCGCTCATATCGTCCATCAGCGCGCCGCGTTCCTCATCGAAGGAATGGAGCAGCTCACTTTTCTGTTTTTCATAATCGTCTGCGCGGAATACCTTTTGCAGTTCAATTTTCAAAAGCTGCACAAGCTCCTCCATATCCTCCTTAAACTGCTTTCCCAGCCCCGCTTCAAAGCGCAGCGCAAGCGGACAGCGGGGATTCTGGAAATTATAAACATAGCACCAATCGGAAGGGACGGGCTCTGTCGCCGCCAGCTTTTCCGTACTGGCGCGGGCATACGTTGTTTTTCCCGTACCGGAAGGTCCGGACATATAAATGTTATATCCCTTCATCTTCACAGCAAGGCCGAAATCCAACGCCTGCACAGCGCGCTCCTGTCCGATGATGCCCTCCAGCGGCGGGATTTCCTGTGTCGTCCGGAAAGAAAATTCCTCCGGGGAACAGCTGCGTTTCAGCTGTGTATAGTCCAGTTCCAAATGCTTTGCCATGATGCTTCTACCTCCATTTTACAAAACTGCCGAAAAACCCTCGGGACGCGCCAGAACAGCCCGCCCTTTTATCCCTGTACCGTTTCTTCATAATTCTCATAAAACGGCAGGTATTTCCACATAATCACCGCATCCTCATGCGTATCGGGATAGTAATTTTTCCGCAGCCCTTCCGCGCGGAATCCATATTTATGGTAAAGTCCCTGCGCAGGGGCGTTCCCGATTCGCACCTCCAGCGTCAAACCTATCATTTCTTTTTCCATTGCCGTCTCTACCAGCTTCTCAATCAGCATCGCGCCGATTCCCCTGCCACGTACTTCCTCCAGCACCGCGACATTCGTGATATGCCCCTCTGTTACAACGTGCCACATTCCGGCATAACCCACGATTTTCCCGTCCAGCAGGGCGGTATAATAAATCGCCATAGCGTTTTCCCGCACCTCGCGCTCAAAATCCGCCCGCGTCCACGGAATGGAAAACGTTGCTTCCTCCACAGCCAGCACGCCGTCAATATGTTCTTCCCGCATCGGTATAATCTCAATCATTCCTCATGTTCCCCTTTCCGGGAAAGGCGTTCCTCCCGTTCCCGCTCCGCCTGAGATTTCCGCAGATAAATCAGCTCAAATTCCCCATTCTGCTCTGTTTTCTTCTCCTCCGCCAAAATGCGCCCCAGAACGGCAACAGACGCCGCCCTCTGCTGGCTGCAATGCGCCGGAGCAAAGACAAAATCCGGATTTTCCGCCAGCCGTTCCCTGTGAACAGGCACGCCATCCCCAAGGAAAATGACTTTTTGTTCAAATCCCTCTGCAATCTCAATAATGGTTTCGATGCTTTCCGCCATCCAGTCTGTTTCCCGGCAGAGCCGGCCGTCCGTCCATGTATAAAACGCAGAATAAACCTGCTGCCTTCTTGCGTCCATAATCGGGCAGATGATGCCATCTGTTTCATACACATTATATGCCAGCGCATCTAATGTGGGAACCGGAATGACAGGCCGACCAAGCGCGAGAGCAATTCCCTTTGCGGTTGCCGCACCGATACGCAGACCCGTAAAAGAGCCGGGACCCGCCGAGCAGGCAATAAAACCAATGTCCTCCCGCGCGGTTTCCGTCCGTTCCAGCAGTTCCGCAATCATCGGCAGTATCGTCTGGCTGTACGTCAGCTTATAATTCAGCGAAAACTCCGCCAGCAGCCTGTCCCCATCCAGAAGGGCAGCCCCCGCCGTCTGTCCCGTTGTGTCAATCCCCAATATTTTCATGCTTCTCCGCCGCCTTTCCGCCGCAGTGTGATTCTGCGGTAATCCTCGTCCCTGCCATAGTCTTTTTCTATGGTAATCCAGAGCGCCTCCTCCGGTATCACATCCTGTACGATTTCTGCCCATTCCACAAGGCATACGCCATCGCCGTAAAAATATTCCATGCATCCGGTTTCTTCCAATTCTTCCCCGCTGGAAATGCGGTAAACGTCAAAATGGTACAGCGGCAGTTCTGTCCCTTCGTAGCTGTTCATGATGGCAAATGTCGGGCTTGTCACCATTTCCGAAACGCCAAATCCTTTTGCAAAGCCCTTTGTAAATATCGTTTTGCCGACGCCCAAATCTCCGCTCAGACAGTAAACTCCGCCCGAACGTGCTTCCCGCCCCAGCTTTTCCGCGAATTCTGCCGTTTCCTCCGGACCCATGCTTTCAAAAATCTCATCCATATGCTAACCCTCAGTACATAAACAACGCTGTCACGCCTGTATCCAGCAGACGGGACTGCTTTCCGTCATAGTAATATAAATCGCCCACGCCTGTTGTAAAATCGTAGTTTTGCAAATAAGCGAGCTTTCCATTTGCTTTATATTGGAAGGCAAACGCATTTTCCGCAATAACGGTTTCATTTTTCCCATCCCAGCGTTTCAGCGTGCCGTTGCCGGTTGCACCATTTGGCGCAGAAATGAAATACATTGCCTTTTCATCATCAGAATAATATACGCCGCAGGCATTGCCCTGCGCATTTCCATCGCTTGTCGCAACAGTCCCTACGCCGTTGTCATAATTGCAGTAATACCCAAGCAGGCCACTGCTCCCAAGGAACGCCATACTGTCCACATTTGTCTGTACCATGGCCGCTTTTTCCATATCCTGCACATCGGCAAGCATCAGGTCGCTCGTGCCCATTTCCATATTCCGCACAAGGTAAGCCACCCTGCTGCCATCTTTGGAAAGCTGCACCGTATCTGCCGAAACAGGAAAGCCCTCCGGCATGGGCAGCTCCTCGCAATGCCCCATTGCGTCCGCAAGGAAAGCCTTTTTCTCTCCGTCTGCCAGCGCGCCGTAATACGCATATTCCACCAGCTGCAAATCCCCGCCGGTTTCCGAAATCGGTATCGGCTGCGGCTGCTCCGCCTGATAGCCTGTCACAAACGGCATGTCATTTACCACCGCAACAGCAGAAATCACATTTTCCGCCGCTTTTACGGTTTTTCCGTTCGTCAGGATATAGCAGTCCAGCAGTATAGGCGCAAAGCCTTCCCCGTTGTCCATCGCCTGCCGTATTTTGTCCCGCTCCTGTTTCTCCGCAAGCAGGGGGTTTTCCGCGATTTCAGCTTCCGTCGGCTCTGCCGGCAAAGCGGCGTCCGCCTCCCGCATATCGTCCACAATTAAATCCCTGTACAAAACGTTTTCCTCGGATACCCTGCAATAGAGCAAATCACGCCCATTTGGCATGGCCTCCATGTATGCCACGCTTTCCGCCACCCGTTCCGTTTTTCCCGTTTCCAGCATATGTCCGAATACGTCATAGCTGCCGTCTGCTTCTCCTTCCGCTACATAATATACTGTATCCGTTTCATCTGCCAGGGCGTACATCTCCACAGAAGCACACAGTTCCACAGGCTCCGAGCCTGCCGCGGTAGAAAGCGCGTACAGCGCAAGCCCGTCCGCCCCACGCACAGTATACAGAAGGTATTTTCCGTCACTGCTTAAAAAATAAGACTGCTCATCCAGCTGCATATCTGCCGAAACTTTCCGCGGCGCACCGTCAGAAAGCCAGAGTGAAATTTTCTCCCCTCCCGCTTTCAAATAAGCCGCCTGCCGCCCATCTTTGCTGATGGCATAGTCCAGAACAGCATCACTGATTTTTTCCGGCTCTGCCTGCGGGTCAGACGTGTTTTTGCGGAACAGGTTGAATCTGCCGTTTGCGTCAATGTCTGCCGCATAATACGCCCAGTCCCCCTTTTCCGAGAACATCGCCCCCCAGGCGGAGTAATAATAATGATAGGAACCGCCGTCACTGACATTCTCCGCCAGCAGATACGGCTCATTTTTCAGGTCATAAAAATGTATCTCGTTATCCTTGGTATAAAGCACGCCGACATCTGATGCCTTGTGTGCATTCCCTGCCATATGCCAGCAGAACGCCAGCACTCCTGCAAATACCGCAAGCCCCAGCACTATCGCCAGAATATTTTTTCCGCCGCCGGGACGCCCTTCCGCTTCCTTCGTGTTAACTTCCTCTGCCGCTGTTTCCGGCTGGGCAGAACCCTCCAGCTGTTCCAGCCCTTCCTGCTTCTCCAAATCTTTTTCCAATGTGTTTTCCTCCTGTTTTCAAAAATAACGTTTCCGCAGCGCAAAAACTACGCGTCCTGCCGCTTTTGCATTCCGTCGGAGCAATTTTCTCTGCATTTGCCCTCTGGTTTTCCGTTCGCTTTTCCGCAACTGCCTTTCTTCCTTTTTTAATGCTTTTATAGCTGTTTTCGCTGCCGCTTTTTTCCGAAGGGGCAGCAGATGCTTTAGTTTTCCGCCCAGCCGGAATGCCGTCTGCCCGCCTTTCATGACGCGCAGCCCCTTTTTCGCCAGCCCGAGCCCCTTTTTTACCTGTGGATTCATACGCATGTCCCCTTTTGGGTCTGTTTTTCTGATAATTTATATCTTTATATGATACCACATTTTCGTCGTACTCAAAACACTTTTTCCTATTTCTTACAAAATATTGCCAATTTCCGCAAAATTATTAACTAATTGTTAACTAATTTAACTTTTTAGTAAAATTTCTATTTACAAATTCATACTTTTCCTTTATAATACATTTAACAAATGAAAAAGAAAGGTGATTGAAC
>OFGB01002413.1_pt1 | contig 10137 bp, 8 predicted proteins | sample 1521491 | NCBI WGS metagenome assembly OFGB01 (sample SAMEA3504095, study PRJEB24116) | mouse gut metagenome | biome: mouse gut; feature: mouse-associated habitat; material: faeces | place: Denmark | collected 2011
TCGGCATAGACGGAGAACACCGCCCCGGAGAGGGGCCGCTGATCCTCAGCGGCGATCTTCTTCAGCTTCAGGTAGACAGGCTTCTTCTCCGAGGTGGTGGTTCCGTTGGTAAATGTCACCTGGGAGGCTCCGCCGCTGCTGGTGAATTTCTTGGCAGACATATCGGCTGTACCGCCTGTGCCGGTGATGTCAGTCAGATAGGTGGTGTCATCCTCCGTTACCTCAAAACGGAAAGAAGCATCCGCCACAAAATCAATGTGGATGCTCTCATTGGCTTGCAGGGTGAATTTCAGGCCGCTGCCAGTTGCTGTTACCTCACTGGTGCAGTCCGCATCGCCTTTCTTTGCAGTGAAGCTTGTGGGACTGCCCGATGTATAGGTTACAGTAAAGCCCCACTCTTCGCCGGCCGGGATAGACCCGTCAGCCTTCTTTGTCACATCCAGGGAAAGTCCTTCCGGCTCAGGCCGCTCAAAGTTAAACGGGCTGAGAATATGGAGTCCATAGGAGCGGCGGTTGTTGAAGATGGTATCCCGGATGTCACGGGGGGAGCTGATGGAATCCACAAAGCTGTCGCACTCCTTGAAACCATTGGTGGAGTGCAGCTCCTCGCCGGTGGGCTGTCCGCTGCTGTCCAGCGGATACTCCAGGAACTGATCATCCTTCCGCTGGCGCATATACTGCGCCATATTCTTGATCGTGGAGGACTGGTCGTAGATCAGGTGATTGATGGTGGCAGGCTCGTTGTTGTAGAGCGAGTACGCCATCATCTCCCGCAGGGTGTAGGCGCGGCGGTTGCCGTCCGGGTCTACGAAGACGCCGCCGGTCTCAATGATGATCCGGTACTTTGTCCGCAGATTCCCGTCCGCGTCATGGACATACTCGGACCAATTTTTCAGGGCCACATCCTCGCTCCAGCCTGGGAGGGCCTGCCCGTTGCTGCCCACCTCCGTCAGGCGGCTCAGCAGGTACAGAAACGCCTTGTTGCCCTTGTAGACCATATACTCGTTGCCGGGCGTCACAGGCTTGGGGTCAGTGCCCCACAGGGAGGTGTAGCCCCCGTGGCCCCAGCCGGTAGACCAGCTGGAGGAGTGGCAGTGGAACATCTGCTCCTTCTCCTGGTCGCTGATGCCGGTCTCCGCCTGGAACTCATCCGCAGTGGTGACCCAGCGCTGGTTGTAGCCGGCGGTGGCATCGTAGGCGTAGACCGTGCCGCCCATCATCTGGGCCGCGTTGGAACCCATGCTGTTGTACTGCATGGCGTTGGAATTGAACCAGGTGATCCTGCGGCGGCAGGTGTCCGCATCCCAGTTCTCAATGCTGCCGTCGCCCCAGACCACGTTGAGGGGCGTGCCCTTGACTTTCCAGCTCCCCGTGTTGCTGAGATCGGTAACAACGCCCTCCGGGAACTCGATGAGGGTGAAGCGGAGGAAGGTTCGCTCAGGGTCGGTCGTCCAGGCGACATCGTTCCGGCTGGGCTTCTGCCCGCCGGGGCTGCCAGGGTTCAGACCGCCTGTGCCGCCGGTGGGGCCGTTGCTGGCCGGGACAGCGGCGTGTACTTTATTGGGTCGGGAAATGAACTGCTTGAGCGCGCTGCTGGGTGTCACGCTGGGAACCGTTTCAAAAGTATAGTTTCCGGCGGTATTGACAGGGACACTCTTGGAGTGCATGCCTTTTGCCATAATCTCCGCCATATTGGGATCATTGAAGTGCCACCACTCGCTGGCAAGGGGAATGAGGCCTGCATCTGTGCAGTATTTCTGGAGCCGCTTCGCCCCCTCAGAGGCGGCGAACTTCTCTGCCCAATTCTCCAGATTTGCAGGCATAGCGGTAGAATTGGCAGGCTTCCGGAAGCGGATGGCATCCGAACTCAGCTCATGCATGGCGGAGGGCATATCATACTCCGTCCAAGCTTCATATTTCTGGTACGTCGTACCATCCAAGCTGTACCCGTACAGCTCATCCGAGTCGCCCTTGGCGAGGGTCATATCCACGGCCAGCCCTGCCTGATGGTTGGACGTTTCGCCGGCAATGAACCAGTTCTGGCCATAGCCCATTGCGCTGGCATTCTTCATATCTTCGGATACAGCGGCATTGCCGTCGATCAGGCTGTTGAGGCCGTCCCGCACAGCGGACTGTGCCGCTGCGGGCCGGAACGCCTCGTAGATGACTAGTGTGTCACCGCTCGCCATGGCGGCCTTTTGCACTTTTGCCAGCCGCTGAGCCAGGGAGTACATACAGGGAACAATATACTCCTTCCGATCCAGCCGAGTGTTGAACTGCCTTCCAGCGTAGAGCTGGCTGCCCGTTACACCAGGGATCTCTGTGCCATCAGCGGCGGTAAAAATACTGCCGTTGGCGTTGGTCAGGTTATAGGCGATACTGGGCAGGACATCAGGCAGATTGACAAAGATATACTTCTTGTCAACCCAGCCGGTTTTATCCACTAAACCGCCTGTCCAGGGGATCGCTTTCCCACTGTCATTGGAGGTGAGGCCGATCTTCACCCGGTCACCGCCGCTATCCTCCAGAATGACAAAGGGGATCGGGGTAGCGCCGTCTGATGCGGGGACGGTGACAATCTCCGCGCCGTCATGCTCCGAATCATAGACGGGTAGAGGAAGGCTTGTGCCGTTCCAGCCGGTGACGCCGGCGACATTTACCTCGAAATCACCTGTTGCCGGATAGGGCGATGCTGCCTCCGCCGCAATGGCTGTGGCAGGAAGCATGCCAACTACCGTCAGCAAAACCAGCAGCATGGAAAGAGCCCGTTTCCAGTTTGCGTTGATATGCTGCGAAAAAGATTTCAACATGGATGTGTTCCTCCTATTATAGTATTGGGGGCATAAAGCAAAGGGCTGCACATTTCTGTGCGGCCCTTTGCTGGTGAACATTTGATTGTTTTGCCGGGACTGTTCATCCGCGGGATAGGTCCCTGGTTCCTGTGCATTTCTTGAACCTCCTCCTCTGATATTTTTTCCTACGCCCTGTATCCTGTGGGCCAGGCGTTGACGCTGTTTCCGGTATATGGAACACTCTCTGGATATCGTGTCCAAGCTTCCAACCGGCATGCCTTATTCATACCCCGATAGCAGTCCAGGTTTTCTCTTCCATACAGGTATTCCCGATCTGGCCAGTGGATGACTCCTCCATTATTGCCATCGGTGTAGTGAAATGCGTTGATTTCATTTGGTGATTCAACCGCAACCCGGACATGTCCCACCGTACCCGTGCTGTTGTCGATGATGAATACAATGTCACCGGGACGGATCTGAGACAGGTCTTCCAACTGGCGTCCAGGATTCGCGTCATCACCAAAGATAAGGGAACTGATCATAGCAGCGTAGCCGCTGCAGCCGTAATACTCACTTACCCAATAGACATCCATAATCCGGTTGGCTGCTGTGCTGGGCACTTCATTTTTGTGCGTTCCCGGCGTCTTGTGCGTACCCCATACAGTGTCCTGGGGCCAATCCTGTTCCAGCTGCCGCAGGAGCTCCAGCACATTTTCCTCAGTCACAGGCTTTCCATTGGTCAGGCAGCCGTCCCCTGTCCCCTGAGGTGCAAGAGATAGGTCCGCCGGGTGTGCGCCGGTCAGTGCCCGATAGAGCAGTAATGCCATCTCACCGCGGGTAGTTGCAGCGGCGCGGACCGCTGGTTCACTGAGCCACCCCAGGCTCATGGCATAGGAGCACGCGGTATCATAGTTCCAGTCAATCCCTTCGCTGTCCTTATGACCACAGGCCCGCAGAATCACCGTGCAGGCCGCGGACGGAACAACGGGTTCAGCCGCGCCGTAGTGGAGGCTGTCATAACCTGTCACCAAATTGTTCCTGACACAATAGCCAACATACCGCTCCGCCCAGACGGGAACGTCCATAAAGCTGCATTCTCGCTCAAAGCTGACAGCGTTGGCCGACACCTCCTCCGTTCCGCCGCTGAGACGAGTAAGAAGAACCGCCAGTTCCGCACGATTCAATCCGGCGTCCAGGTTCAGCGCGCCGTTTTGATCGCCTGTCATGATGCCCTGCTGCAGTAAGAATCCTGCTGCCAGTTCCAGTTCTGTCTGCTCATCCGCCGCCCGTGCGGAACAGATCAGCAGGCCGCAGAGCGCGATGCCCATTGCTGTGAATACGATCCGTTTCATTGCAAATACCCCCTTGTGGTTGATTTACCTCTATTACACTGTGGAGGGGAAGTATTTGCAACAGAGAATTATGCAACTTCTCGGGCCTGGACACACCAGCGCATATCTCGGACATCCCGGACACAAGTGACTAAGGTAATGATGTTGTCCGTCGTGCGATCCAGACAGGACGTATCCGTTTCGTTGACCTGTTTGACAGAAAACACCTCATATGTCCGGGTTCCAAGCTGTGTGCTGTAAATAATCTTCGCGCCCATTTGCAGAGTATGGATCTGTCCGAAAAAGCTGTTCTTTCCTCTGTTGTGAGCGGCTAGAGCAACATTGCCTTCCCAGCAGGAGGTCGCCTTGAAATGGCCTGCGCCTTTGGCCAGGTTTTCCAGGCTCTCTTCCTCATAGACCTTGATGTTCACTCCAAGGTCGGGGATCTCTAAAGTTCCCAGACTGCCATCAGAATCGTACAGACCGTCCGGAAGTGTAAATTTGTTGTTGCTGGTGGAGGTAGCCGTCACATCAGCCGTGGCGGAGCCGCCGAGTTCGGCAGGCGGGACAAAGATATCACCAGTCATCCCAGCAGAACTGCCCGCAATGCCGACTCCGCCGGTGCCAACGCTCCCGATATTCCCGATACTTCCGGTACTTCCTCCACCGGAGCTGTTGTAATTGCTGTAAGAAACATGGGGAATCAGCACCTCGCCCGTCCCCGGCTGGTAAGAGTCCGGGCTGCCAAAGGAGGGCGGGGCCAGAGATGCGTTTTTGCTGCGGTCGATATTGCTCTGCTCAGTGGGGCCGCCGCCAACCACAATTACCTCCTCGACGGAGGAGGACGGCGCAAACGTACCCTCTTCCGGTTCATCCACATCATACTCCAGCGCCAGCGCCGGCGTCGCCGGCATCGCCATCACAATCACCAGGATAATCGCCGTGGTCATCAATAATTTCCTCATGGGGTACGCGCTCCTTTCGTTTCATCCAAAAGTATGTGCCGCCCACACCTGCGCCAAGGGCAGCCAGGACGGCGGGAATAAGAGCCACTGCTCCCACGCCGCCCGTCTCCTCTTCAACAGGCTCGGGAACAGGGAGGGGATCCGGCTCCACAGGGGGTATAGGAGTTCCTGTGAAGATGACAGTATACCGAATGACTGTTACTCCGGTTCGATATGCCTCGCCAGTGTAATCAGCAGTCGTTGTATAGCCCTTCACATAGCTGACGGTCTTGGAGCCTCCATAGGTACAAATGGCAGTAAACCGATCCCCAATCTCATAGTCGTTGGCGTTGTAGGTGTTATCTGTCTGCCACTCGACCCCCTGCAGGTTCAGCGTCTTTCCTCCCTCTGTGATTGTTTTGGGCAGATGCTCCGTGTCGGCGCTGGCCAGGTTGGGGTAGCGCCGGGTAACGGAGACTGGGCTGGTTTTGCTGCCATAGCCGGACGGTTCTGTGTGTATGGAGTCCAGATCAAGATACAGTGTCCCTTCAAATCCATCCTCCGTTGTGACAACCTTCTCCTGGGGCAGCAAACCCAGGATCGTCTCCATATTCTTGTCACTGCTCTCCACTGTCTCGGTCTGCGTCACCTTCTGCGTCTCCGAACCAATAACGACCTCTCGGAGGATGTCAGAGCATTCGTACCGGCAGTTATCCCGGTCAAATGTCTCTCTGGGGAGGGTGGAGGGGTCTGTAGTGGGCGAGAGGTCATAGACCTTCCGGATCTCCAGCGCCTCCTGGTTGAGGACGATGTCCACCGGAAGCAGCGTGTCCGGATCGGTCCAGTCCGCTGACGCCGTCGGAAGGATCAGTGTGGTCATCAGCAGAACTGACGCCATGAGCGATACAAGCGCTCTTTTCATGTTGGGTTCCTCCTTCTTTCTTAGGGCGTGTACTGGCCGCCTTCGATCAGCGGCTGCAGGTACGCAACTGCGAAGCCCAGGGTGTTGAGTACGATCCAGGTAATGATGATCCGTTTGAGCCAACTGGTGGCCTCGGATACCGCACGCTCGTTGCGGGAGATCATCCGCACAAGCAGAGCAACGGCTGCCGCAGTCACGGCCACAATGGTACTGATCCCAACCAGCTCGCCGTATACATCTGCCATGATGGTAGAAAAGCGGGACCAGATCGTGTCGCTTGCAGCCGCAGGCTGCGCGAACAGAACCATCATGTAGCAGGTGCTTGCTGCTGCCTGGAACCAGCGCGGAAGCCGCGTGGACAACTGCCAGCGCGGCTCCTTGCGATTTTGCGCCATATTGGGTTCCTCCTCCTTTCAGCAAAATTGGCAGCAAAAAAGCCGCTCCAGCGCGAACTGCTGCCATTCGCGTCAGAAGCGGCCTACTGCCATCGCCCAGTTTTGGACGATAATAGAATACCACATTTTCATCGCCATGTCATCGGCGGCAACCCTGCCAATTTTCCGCCATTTTTCTGCCATGAAACCTGCCATCAATCGCCCTCCAGCAAGGTAAGCAGTTCCAGCCAAGCATCCAGGCATCCCGCAGGCGCTGACCAGAGCCGGATTGAGAGGATGTTCACGGCCTGTTGACGCAGCCGGTAATAGTGCCGATCCGATATACCCAGCCGGAACAGGATCTCCGTGTGGGTGAGCTTGTCCGGCGTGAGGAAGGTTTGAAAGATGATATTATACATCATCTCCCCGTTGCCCGGCTTATGACGCAGCACGGTCAGAGCATCGTTGATCCGATCCAGCAGCACCCGGGACTTCTGGATACCAAGCATACGGTGCTCCAGCTTTGCGTTGCCCATGGCGATCTGCGTGTCCACAACGCTGAGCAGCGCATCCAGATCGCGCAGCGGCCGGTTCAGCTCCTCCGCGATCTTCTGCGGAAAGCATTCCAAAGCCCAGACAATGTCCCGATAATGCTTGAGCATCATCTTGGTATTGTGATACATATTGCGGCGCAGCTCCTGCTCCGTCTCCCGCGCCTTTGGGTTGATAATCGACGGATCCTCTACAAGACCTCTGCGTTCCAAAAGGGAAAGGATCTGTTCCGCCTGCGAGGCCGTGTCCCTTGCGGTCTGCTCACCAGAGCGGGATTCCATTAAATGTTCCATATTCAATGCCTCCTGTATTAGCTGGCGGGCCGGTTTGAGGCGCGGCCCGCGTCGTTGGTTTCACTGCGTTTGCGGTTGGAGTGCAATTACCGCGGCAGTCCTTATAAGAGTTCCTACAATGACCACAGAGAGAAAAATACGCGCGCGTATTATTATGATCTGGAGATGCAACACGGCACTCGGACTCTGCAGAAACCGCAACACCCTCGCTTTCCTCCGGCATGATCCTCCGACTGTACCAGGCAACCATCTTACATAACCGTTGATGATCATTGAGAGTGGCGAAATGCGCATTATTACCATAAATGCGTATTTTCTCTATAATGCGTACGATATGGTCGGGGGATGGCAGGGCAAAGGACTGTCCGGCGGGATAGGCCGTATTGAAGATCAGGCAGCCGAAGGAACCTGGCAGCTTATACAGCGGGAAGGCATCCGCGTGTTTCTTGAAAAAGCGCCAGACCTTAGTCTTCTCCCAACCCCAACGACGGCCCAGAGCCTCCAGGGTCAAAACGGCGCCGTACTTGCCAAACTGGACAGCCGGCGCTATATGAGAGAACGCATTATTGGCATCCTGCCATACCGAATGGCACCACAGATCCAGCCATGCGTCCGACTCATCAAAGTGATAGTGCGCCTCCGCGAGGCGCTGGGTAATATCGCGGGGCAGGCACAGGAAGCCATACCCCGGGGTGGCATAGACAGCCTCAGCGCCCATGCAGGGTTCGCCGGAGCATTGAACCACCCAGTCCTTGATCTGATAGGTGAGCTTTTTTGTCTTAGGATCCAGCTCATACTCTATGTAGCCCAACTGGACCAGTCTGTCCATCGTTTCCAGGGCCTTCTTTCGGTTTTTGATGCCCAGGATGCTCTTGAGACCTACGATGCCGCCTGCCCAGGAGCCGACAGTCACCTGGTTGATATAGCTGCAGTAGCGGGCTTGTCCATTTCGGAAGGCCGCACGAGAGGCCAGCCGCGCCCATGCGCCCATGACGCCCTTGCCGACTGGCATTTGATTGCGGGGGAGCTTGACCCACTGGTACTTCAGCAGGCATTTCATTTGGCTGGCCTCCTTTATATTTTGAATTGAAAAAAACCTCGCCCTGTGCTACACTGAGGAGGCACGAAAGCGAGGCGAAAAAGATTGAAAACATTATTTCTTGATGAAAGCAGTAAAACAGGAACTCAGCGATATGATGGTAACTGGAATTTTGCAGATAAGCCATACTTCGTTCTATGTGGTATTACCGTTCCCGACAAATATATAGAGCAGTTGAATGCGGGCGTTACACGGCTATACTCTTTATTCAAAATACAGGGTAATGAACTGAAATCAACAAAAGCATCAGTGCAAAGAAGCAACAGCGAGATAATGTCCTATTTATGGAATATCCAGAAAAATTTGGGATGTTCTATGCTTGCAGAAGTTGTCGATAAAAAGTTTTGCATAGCGATGCTGATAACAGATTACTGTGTCCTTCCTTACTACGATACACCCCAGGATCGCCAAGGTGAGTTGCAGTTAGCGAGGAGGATGTTTGCAAATCATATATATGAGACTGTTAGCGACAATCTTTTAGGAACATTTACAGACTTTTTTGATTCCGGAGCACAGGACATTCCACGTCTTAAAGAATTGTGTCGCCAGTTAATAGATGAAAGTGGAGATGAATCTCTATCAGGTCATGTCAATGAAACAATAGATTCATTAGACAATCATGAAAGACTTGGCCTTCAAAAACGGCATGTTTTTCCGCTATTAGATTATTATAACGGAGGAACATCTTCTATAGCAATATCACCTCATATCAATTCTTTCAACAATATTTTGTCTAGGTCATTCCGGCAAAATCCAAACGGATTAACAATCATTCATGATCGCATCCCTGAATTGCGAGATGCCCTTGAAAAAACTTTTGAAAGCCGTAAATTTTCTAATAGTATTCTAAAATTTGAATTAGCAAAGCAAACCCCTGGGATCCAAGTAGCTGATTTCTGGGGAGGTAATATTGGGAATATCGTACAAGATTTCTTGACGGGTGGAGGCAATGTCCCTCATATCATGAAAACCATACTTCAAGAAAGTGTGAATTATGTGGGAGGTTACTCAGACCAAGTAAAACTTTTTCCCTACAATCTTGCGCGATGCAAGGAAAAGTACGAGTACGATAAAATGTTCTGCAAAAACAAGCAGTTAAGGTAACAATTATATGAGTGTTTCTTACGCCATTATCGTCCCCCACCCGCCCATCATCATCCCAACTGTGGGCCGTGGGCGGGAAGTAGATGTTCAGACCACCATCGACGCCTACCGCGCCGCCGCAAAGCAGGCGGCGGCATGGTCGCCGGAGGTGCTGATCGTCACCTCCCCCCATACCGTCATGTATGCAGACTACTTCCACATCTCCCCCGGCAAGGGGGCGTCTGGCGACATGTCTGCCTTCGGCGCAGCCCAAACCCGGCTGGATGTCCAATATGATGCTGACCTGCGGCAGGAGCTTGTCCGCCAGGCGGAGGCGGCCGGCATCCAGGCCGGGACTCTGGGGGAAAAAGACCCCTCCCTGGACCACGGGACCTTCCTCCCTCTGTACTTCCTCCGGGAAGCCGGGGTCAACTGCCCTATCCTGCGGATCGGACTGTCCGGCTTCTCCCCGCTGGAGCACTACCGGCTGGGCCAGTGCATCGCCCGGGCTGTGGACGCTCTGGGCCGCCGGGCGGTATTCGTGGCCAGCGGCGACCTGTCCCACAAGCTGAAGGATGACGGCCCCTATGGGTATGTCCCGGAGGGTCCCGTCTTCGACCGCCGGGTGACCCAGGCCATGGATTCAGGAGATTTTCTGCAATTCCTCACCATGGACGCTTCGCTGTGTGACCGGGCGGCGGAGTGCGGCCTGCGCTCCTTCCAGATCATGGCCGGGGCATTGGATGG
>OFGB01002417.1_pt1 | contig 10116 bp, 10 predicted proteins | sample 1521491 | NCBI WGS metagenome assembly OFGB01 (sample SAMEA3504095, study PRJEB24116) | mouse gut metagenome | biome: mouse gut; feature: mouse-associated habitat; material: faeces | place: Denmark | collected 2011
CCACACTGGTTTTGAAGACCAGGAGGCACACCAGTCACCCATCTACCCCCATATTCTTTGTTCATGCGAAATAACCTTAACATATTCCACGGTATATTTCAACAGTTTTTATTTAGTTTTTATAATACCAAAAAACCGTTGACTTTTCAAGGTTTTTCCCTCATAATAGTGTTAAATGATTGAACCGCGTACTAGAACGCAGTCTATTCGTTATTTTTCTGTCAAATTTTGATGTGCCACGGCACTTGCTTTACGGAAAAAGGCATGGCAGGATATCCTTTCCGCCGTGTTTTTATAAAGAAACTATAGATTTTATCTATGAGTATGTTTAAGGAGGTAATTATTATGGAGTTGAAAGCTAATGTAAACTTCGACCGGTTTGAGAGCGCCCTTCAGGTAGTAGATTCTCACACCGTCGGCGAGTTCTGCCGCATCGTTATCGGCGGATTCCCGGAGCCGGAAGGCAGCACCATGATCGAGAAGAAGAAATGGATGGAGGAGAACTACGACCATGTACGTACCGCGCTTATGTTTGAGCCGCGCGGACATCATGACATGTTCGGCGCTTTTCTGTGCGAACCGGTGAACAAAGAGGCGGACTTCGGCGTTATGTTCATGGACACAGGCGGATATCTGAATATGTGCGGACACTGCACAATCGGCGCTGTGACCGTGGCTGTAGAGGCCGGACTTGTTGAGTCTAAGGAAGGAGACAACGAGGTTGTACTTGAGGCTCCTGCCGGACTGATCCGCACCAAGGCTGTTGTAAAGGACGGCAAGGTTGAGAGCGTTACGCTGACTAACGTTCCATCCTTCGTTTACAAAGAGCACCAGAAGGTTACCATCGACGGCAGGGAGATTGAATTCACAATCTCCTTCGGCGGAAGCTTCTTCGCACTGGTTGACACCACCAAGCTCGACATCGGCGAGATCAATCCGAAGACTGTTCCAGAGTACACGAAGCTTGGCATGAAGATGCTGGAAGCGGTCAACAAAGAGATTCCGATCCAGCACCCGCTTCTTGACATTACATCCGTTGACCTTGTTGAGTTCTACGGACCGACTCCGAATCCTGAGAAGGCCACTATGAGGAACGTCGTTATCTTCGGCGACGCAATGGCAGACCGTTCTCCATGCGGAACCGGCACAAGCGCGAAGCTTGCCACACTGCATCACTGGGGCGAGATCAAGGTCGGCGAGGAGTTCATCTACGAGAGCTTCATCGGCTCCTTATTTAAGGGCGTGATCAAAGAGACTGCCAAGGTCGGCGATTTCGACGCTGTTATTCCTATGATCACAGGAAGCTGTTATCTGACAGGTGTCGCCACTTACCTGATCGATCCGCAGGATCCGTTGAGGTATGGTTTCCAGGTAGGTTAATTGTTGAGGGATATCCAAGGACGAGGCTGTCATCCGCATGATAAGTTATTATTCACCGTAATCAGGATTTTCATGCAGATTACGAGAAACATTTATGTGAAAACAAGTAATTATATAAGATTTTGAGTATATTCTTTACATTTTATGCAGATTTATGTTATACTCAATAAGAATAGAAGCGGGTTAAGGGGGATAATCCGCTTCTATTCTTATAACTTCATGTTTTTATGAACGTTATGTCAGAACGAAAGGGATGATGCTAATGCCACGTAAAAGGCGATCAACAAAAAGCCGTATCATTAAGGCCGCATGGAATCTGTTTTACAAGAATGGATATGACAACACTACCGTGGAAGATATTATTGCAGCGTCAAAGACATCTAAGGGAACGTTCTATCATTATTTTAAGGGGAAGGAAGCTCTTCTGAATTCACTCTCCGACCTGTTCGACCAGAAGTATGAGGAACTGGCCGCGACCGTCGATCCCGATATGTGTCCATATGATAAACTGCTCTTTCTGAACCATGAGTTGTTTCACATGATCGAGACCAGTGTGGATATCCACCTTCTTGCATTCCTCTATTCTTCACAGCTTACTACCAAGGATAAGAAGTCGCTGTCTGATAATAAGAGGTTCTATTTCAGATGGGTTTCTGAGATTATCAATGACGCACTGGAGAGCGGAGATTTCAGCAATACCAGCACAACCGAAGAATTAATGAACATCTATGCCATGTATGAACGGGCATTGCTCTATGACTGGGCGCTCTTCAAGGGAAAGTTTTCACTTACGAAGCACAGCGACAGACTGCTGCCGCATGTGTTAGACATGTTTGTTAAAGGAGTATAGGTTATGGATGTTACACCTTGAAAGACAGGTATGTTGCCGGGCAGCTTACCTGTCTTTTTATTTTGCACTTTTACCTGTGCAGTTGTAATACTTGTCCGGGAAAACAGCCGCATGTGCGCAGGAAGCCTTCTATACGGCTTACACCATGCACTCATGCATCGCTTCTTCCTCGATCCCGGCCTTGCGCATCATGTCAGTTATCTGCTCCCTGTCCTCAAGAGATGCGCACCACGACAGCCCGCACCCTGCCGAGATCGCTCTCGGAACAGGGATGATGCGCCCGGGAACCTGATATTCCTTACAGGCTTTTTCCATCGCCATCGCATCGGCAGTCGTGTGGAATGTTACAACTAATCTTAATTCTTTCTTTCTCATATCTACTCAATCACCACTTCAAAATATCCGTCTTTCTCACTGGCAGTTGATTTCTTACCATGATCTCTGGCATACTTCTCAACATTCATCTTCTGATGAGGCTCCGTTACCAGGATCCTGACTGCTCCCGACGCACCTTTAAGCGCCTCCGCAGTAAGCATCAACGGCTCCGGACAAGAAAGACCTCTTGCATCTACTTCCTTCATATTATTACCTTCTTTCTCAGAATACTATGTATCGTACCTAATTGCAATCTTTAATTTTATTTTACTTCATCTCTCTTGCTGGTAAATGCAATCACAAAGCACACGATAATGCAGATGATACATGCCGCCTTACCATGAGGCGGTACGGCTCCTGCCACGATCTCCTGTGTTTCTGCATTCACAGCTGTCCCGCTCGCCGCAAGGCCAAGCGTATGGCTGAGCGCCGCTCCCACGAACATTCCCATAACCGTTACAGCCGAATCAGACGAACCCTGCCCTGCAAGGATCAGCTGACGAAGGGGACATCCTCCTGCAAGTGTCGCCGCAAAACCAACGGTATACATGCCAAGGATATTCCACAGATGATCGGAATGCGCGATAATTCCCGGGGTATCAAAGCCGAGAACAAAACGGTTCGTTGCAACATTGAACACCAGCATTACCACAAACAATCCAGCGATCACGCTGAACAGATCGAAGTTCTTCATCAGGATAACGTCTCTGATACTTCCTGCAAAGCACATTCTTGACTTCTGGGCAACAGCTCCGAATACCAGTCCGCCCGCCAGTGACGCGGCGATCGGTGCGTGCATACTTCCCGGGCCAGCCTCGCTCGCCTTAAGCAGCGACGGAACCAGCGCCATGATAAGAATCCCCGCCATCATTACCGGAAGCATGGTTCCTCCCACTTTATTCACAGCATGTGCTCTTCCAAGACTGAACCCTTTTCTCAGGGCAAATACCCCTGTTCCAACTCCAAGGATAAATCCAATCAACGCAACCCAAGCATTCAGGTCTCCGGCAGACATACGGATGATCATACGCAGCGGACATCCCAGGAATATAAGGGATCCGATCACAATGATCATCCCCAGGACAAAACGGACCATCGGAGACGATCCTCCCGTAGAACGATACTCTTTTGTTACAACAGAGATAATAAATGCCCCAAGCACCAACCCGATAATCTCCGGTCTTGCATACTGTACCACCTCTGCCTGATGCATTCCCAGTGCGCCCGCCGTATCACGGATAAAACATGCGATACAGAACGCCATATTCGCAGGATTACCCAAAAATGCAAGACATGCCGCTACAAGTCCGCAGATCACACCGGCAAGCGCCAGTTTCTTCTTTGAATCTGATAAATTCATTATTATTCCTCCTCTTTAGCAAGTTCCCGGACGGCCTTTATGGCGGCGTCCACTTCTTCTTCCGTGTTATAATGCGAAAAGCTGAATCTTACAGCCCCCTGCTCTACCGTCCCGAGCGCTTCATGCATAAGCGGTGCACAATGCCCTCCCGACCTTGTAGAAATACCATATTCTGTAAGAAGTGCATCACTCACTTCCGAAGAATCATAATCACCGATATTCAGCGTCACGACCGCGCATCGCTCTTTCACGCTGAAATCCCCGTATACCGTCACATTCTCGATGTCCTTAACCCCCTCGTAGAAACGCCGCATCAGCTTCTGTTCCTTCGCACGGACCGCATCAATCCCATACTCTTCGAGGTATAAAAGAGCGGCATGAAGTCCCGCGATCCCGTGACCGTTCAGAGTTCCCGCCTCCAGCGCAGTCGGCATCTGCACCGGCTGGGTTCTGCTGTATGTCTGCACACCGGTTCCCCCGGCCTTCAGCGGATGGATGGCCACTCCCTCTCTCACATACATTCCGCCCGTCCCCTGAGGCCCCAGCAGACCTTTATGCCCGGTAAAGCACAGGACATCTATCTTCATCTCCTGTACATCAATCGGAAATACACCCGCCGTCTGCGAAGCGTCCACCACGAACAATATCCCTCTCTCCCTTGCAAACTCGCCGATCGGTCTGGGATCCACATAATTCCCCGTCAGGTTCGAGCCGTTCGTACATACGATCATCTTCGTCTCCGCCCTGACCGCATTCTTAATGTCTTCTATATCAAAATTACCCTTCCTGTCACTCTTCACGATCGTAAGGCTTGTCCCTTTCGTCTCCAGATCATAGAGCGGACGCAGCACCGAATTATGCTCCAGCATCGTAGTGATCACATGGTCTCCCGGAGCAAGCAGGCCCCGGATCGCTATATTCAGGCTTTCCGTCGAATTACAGGTGAACACCACCTGTCTGGGATCCGTACCGTTAACCATCCGGCATATCCGCTCTCTCGTATCATAGATAATACGAGATGCGCTAAGCGAAGCATCGTTCACTCCCCTTCCGGCATTCCCCATGGAACTCATCGCCGCCACTACCGCATCAATCACCTCCTGCGGCTTACGCATTGTCGTCGCCGCATTATCCAGATAAATCATCTTCTTTCCTTCCTTTCCTTCCCCAACTAAAACGATCCCGGAGCAAGCTGTCCCGGGACCGTTCCTTACGTCTAGTATATTCCGATTTGTCCATTCCGTCTAATGGAATTCTGTAATAAAACCATCCACTTATAGAAATCTTCTATATACAATCCTTCCATTTACAGACTTCTCTTGATCTGATAAACCTCTTTCACAATCTTTATAAAACGTTCCGCCGAACTGGATAACTGGTAATTCTTGTTATACACCAGATTAATATCCCTCCCGTTATCAGACTTCGGAATGGGAAATGCAAGTATATATCCGTCTCTCGTCTCATCCTTTGTGGCAAGACGGGACAAGATCGATACCCCCATTCCCTGCCGGACAGACTTCTTGATCGTCTCCTGATTCTCGATGCTTGCTATAACGTCAAGCTCCGCAGGATTGATACCCGCCCGCTTAAGCTGTTTCCTCGCTTCCTTGCGCGTGCCGGAGCCTTCCTCTCTCATGATCACATGCTCCTCAAGAAGCCAGTGGATATTCTCCGTCTGTTCCTCCTTAAGTCTCTGGTATCTCTCCGTATTCGGCGTGACGATCACCAGCTCGTCCTTATAAAACGGGATATACTTACAGTGCTTCTTCTCAAGCACCGTTCCCGTAAAGCCCACATCCGCCATATGGTCTATGATCTGTGTCACGACCTTCGAGCTGTCCGTCTCAATGATCTTGATCTGCTCGTCCGGATATTTCTCATTAAAACGAATCAGCACCTTCGGCAGAAGATACTGTGCCGGGATCGTGGACGCAGCAATGGTGATGCACCGCTTCTCCCCCGTATCCTTTGCGCAGAAACGCTCTTCTATCTTCTTCTCAAGGTCTACGATCTGTCTGGCATACTTGTAAAGCTCCTTCCCGTCATCAGACAGACCGACCTCCTTCGTATTTCTGACAAATAATCTTACGCTTAATTCCTTCTCAAGAGAAGCAATATGCGCGCTGATCGTCGGCTGTGTCAGATACAATTCCTTCGCCGCCCGCGAAAAGCTCCCGCTCTCCGACACCTGGACGAAGGCTTCTAATTGTTTCAGATTCATTAGTACGCAACCCTTTCACTCTCTGCTCCCATTTTCTTGGTTACCTTAATACTGTCCATATATTCAAGTATCGGTTTCGCACTCTTTCTGCTGGTCTCAAACAAATCTCTAACCTGTGCGATCGTGATCAGCGGATCTTCCTCAAGCTTCTTACGGATCACATCCACCGCGTGTTCCATATATTCGCTCAAAGTGTACATATCGTCCGTAACCTTCACAATCTTTTGTTCCTCCAGAAGGATATTCAGGATATCATCCGCGGCCGCCTTATCCGCCCCGCCGAATGCAATCTCAGAATATCGCACAAAGTCATACTTTGCCTTCCTGAAAGAATCCAGAAGTACTCCCGATACTCTGTCATAAACTCCGTCTTTCCTTACTTCAAATCCCGGCGTGCACAGAAATTCATCCACACGCCTCAGGCATCCGGCTTCAATCAGCATCTCAAGGATCTTATCGAATACGTTCGGCTTGATCTTCTTGAAATAAGCCGCCTGTACCTCCGCCTTCTTCATGCCATACCGGTATGGATACTTCTCCTCATATGCTCCAAGCGCATGTTCTAATGTCTGCTCCGCCGCCCTTCTGCTGTCCGAATGCCACACGAAGGTATCCTTGCGCATGGAAAATACAAACACCAGCCCCTGGCTCTCAAGCGTCTTTACGTCTTCTGCCACCTCGTCCGGTGAAAGCGCCGTAAGCTTCGCCAGCTCCGCCAGCGTGATCAGTGTATCCCCGTGCCCTCTGACATGCATCTCGATCACATCCGCCGTCGAGCCGGATTCCTTTCTTTTCAGTTCTTCTATCACATCCTGTTGGAAACGCCGCTTCACACCCGGATTCGGCTCTAACACAACGCCTCCTCCGATAGTCTCCATCGGCGAGTAGAAACGTACCACGAACTTGTCCCCGCGCCTTACGGCAACCTCTTCCTCAAGCCTGAGCTGTACATAACCGCTCTCCCCCGGCCCGATCTCCTCCTGGTCGAGAAGAACGGCACGGCACAGCACCTCGCTGGTCCCCGTGAAGAAATGAAGGCGCATATGGTTCGTCAGTATTCTCACCGACGAATCCAGGATCTTAAGCTTCACATCCAGAAGATCCGTATTCTTCATACTGTTCTTCGGCGCCAGCACACAGCCTCTCTTGATCTCTCTCTTCTTAACATTGGACAGATTGACCGCCACACGCTGTCCCGCATAGCACTCTTCCCTGTCCTGGCCGTGCACCTGGATACTGCGGATCTTACACTCCTTTCCGACCGGATACATCTGCAAGGTATCCTCCTTCGAAACCGTCCCGGACACCAACGTTCCTGTAATGATCGTTCCGAATCCCGACAATGAAAATGCACGGTCAACCGGAAGTCTCGGAATGGTCCTGACATCCTTCGCGACAACCTCGTCGCTGGTCATCTTCTCTATCATATGGATCAACGCTTCCAGACCTTCACCGGACGCCGCCGACACCTTAACTACCGGCGCATGTTCAAGAAAGGTTCCGGCCAGTTCTTCCTTAACCTCCTCTTCCACCAGCTCCAGCCACTCCTCGTCGACCAGATCGCACTTGTTCAGAACGATTATACTCTTCTCAATCCCGAGCAGGCTCAGGATATCCACATGCTCCTTCGTCTGAGGCATGATCCCTTCATCCGCCGCGATAACGAGAAGCACCAGATCCATGCCCACCACCCCGGCAACCATGTTGTTGATAAATCTCTCATGTCCCGGAACATCAATGATGCCCACGCGGTCGCCGCAGGGCAGGTCAAAATAAGTAAAGCCCAGGTCTATGGTGATCCCTCTTCTCTGCTCCTCCTCCCAGCGGTCCGTATTCCTTCCCGTCAGCGCCTTGATCAGCGTCGTCTTGCCGTGATCAATATGGCCTGCCGTTCCAACGATGATGTTCTTCATATCCTCATACTCCTAGCATTTATTCTTAATACTGCTCTCTTCCAGTACCTTAAGCTGTGTAAACTGCTCTGCGATCACCTTAAAAAAACGACGCTCTATGGTCCTTACATCCAAGAGGACCGTATCGTTAACTGTCCTTGGGATTACCGGGACCGGAAGATGCCGCATACGTTCTTCTAATTCCGCCACGCTGATCTTCTCCGGGTGGATGGCAGCGGCCATGCTCGGGATCCTCTCAAGAGGGAGGGAACCCCCGCCGATCTGCGATTCACAAGGCGCCAGTTCTATCCTTGCCGGCAGTCCTTCCTCATTAAGAAGCCTGCACAGCTCCTTGGCATCCTGCTCTACATCCTCAAAAGATCTCGTGATCATCCCAAGGACCGGGATATTTCTGACCGCCGTCTCCTCAGATAAATATTCCTGCAATACCATCTCAAGCGCCGCCGCCGTAAACTTATCAATCCGCAGCGCACGCGTCAGCTGGTTCTTCTTCATCATATCTATATACTTCTTCCGGCCGATGATGATGCCTGCCTGAGGGCCGCCTAACAGCTTGTCCCCGCTGAAGCACACCACATCCGCGCCCTTGGCTATGGATTCCTGAACGGTAGGCTCATATGTAATGCCGTATCTGCTAAGGTCGATCAGCACACCGCTTCCCAGATCCTCAATCACAGGGATATTATGCTCCTTCGCAATGGGGATCAGCTCATCAATCCCCACGCTCTGTGTAAAGCCCACAATCCTGTAATTACTCGTATGGACCTTAAGAAGCGCCTTCGTCTCCTCTGTGACCGCATTCTCATAATCATCATAATGCGTCTTATTGGTCGTGCCCACCTCAACCAAAACGGCGCCGCTTTGCTCCATCACGTCGGGAATCCTGAACTTCCCGCCGATCTCCACAAGCTCCCCGCGGGACACCACCACCTCGCCGCCTTTGGCGAGGGAGCTTAAAATCAGCATCACGGCCGCCGCGTTATTATTCACCGCCATCGCGGCCTCGGCTCCCGTAAGCTTGCACAACAGCTTCTCAAAATGAGAATATCTCTCTCCTCTTCGTCCTGCTTCCAGATTGTATTCCAGATTGGAATATCCGGTCGCGATCGCCGACAGACGCTTCATATGCTCCTGCCCGATCGGCGCCCGCCCAAGGTTCGTATGAAGGATTGTGCCCGTGCCGTTGATCACCATACGCATATTCGGCGTATGCATAGCCGCGACCGTCCTCTCAATATTGGAAGCCAGCCGCTTAATCTGAGCCCTGCAAGCCTCTTCCTCCTCACATTCTCCGATAAACCTGCGCAGCTTATCCATCTCCGTATGGATCGCTTCCATGACCGTATCCCTGCTGTAACGGCCGATCAGCTCCTGTATTGCTTCATCTTCCAGCAGTACATCCACCTTCGGTATACTGCGGTATAACATATTCTTATTCATATTCCTTTTATTCCTTTAAATATACTAAAATAACCGGATCAGCCTGTCGCTCTTGTCTGCGACCTTCCCGATCACAGACACAGCTGTATCCATGCCCGCATTCTTAAAATCTGAAAGCATGTCTGAAAGATATTCTGGTGATACGCTGATCAACAGTCCGCCGGAGGTCTGTGGATCATACAGAAGATCAAGGTAGTGCTCTTCTACCGCTCCTGTCTCCACCTTTCCGATGGAATATCCCCGGTTCTTATAGGCTCCTGCCGGAACCAGTCCCATCTTTGCGTAATCAACCGCATCCGCAAAGTATGCGACGTCTTTTACACGGATCTCAAATGTCACTTCACTGGCTGACGCCCTCTCCACACAATGTCCGAGAAGCCCGAATCCGGTAATATCCGTACATGCGGATACATCATACTTCTCCACCACCTGTTTTCCCTTCTTATTCAGGGAAGCCATGACAATCTGCGCCTCCTGGATCGCGGAGGCCGATGCCATCTCTGCCTTTATCGCAGTGTTCACCACTCCGCTTCCGATCTGCTTCGTAAGTACCAGGACATCTCCCGGCCTGCAG
>OFGB01002419.1_pt1 | contig 10109 bp, 2 predicted proteins | sample 1521491 | NCBI WGS metagenome assembly OFGB01 (sample SAMEA3504095, study PRJEB24116) | mouse gut metagenome | biome: mouse gut; feature: mouse-associated habitat; material: faeces | place: Denmark | collected 2011
GTGGACGAAGCGCTGTCTGTGGGAGATGTATTCTTTCAGTCCAAATGTTACCGGAAATTTGAAGAATTTAAGGAGATGGGAAAGACCATCCTGTTTGTAAGCCACGATCTGAGCAGCATTACCAAATACTGTGACCGGGCGGTACTCCTGAATAAAGGGGACAAAGTAATGGAAGGCACTCCAAAAGAGGCAGTGGACCGGTTTAAAATGGCACTGGTGGCTCAGGAAGAAGAGCAGCGCAGGGAAAATTCTTCTCTGGGGCAGCCGGACCATACCGGGAAGAAATGGCGGGACAGCCTGCCGGTGAATCCGGAGACGCTGGAATATGGAGATAAAAAAGCAGAAATTATTGATTTTGCAGTGGTGGATAAAACAGGGAAAATTTCCAATGTGATTGAAAAGGGAAGCAGGTTTACCATTAAAATGAAGGTAAAGTTTCTGGCGGATGTGGCAGAACCCATTTTTGCCATTACATTGAAAAACCTGATGGGCATTGAACTGACAGGTACCAATACCATGTTGGAATGTGAACCCATAGAGCCGAAAAAGGCCGGAGATTTTCAGACAGTCAGCTTCACCCAGAATATGAGGCTGCAGGGAGGCGAATACCTGCTGTCTTTTGGGTGCACCGGATATGAACAGGAAGAATTTAAGGTGCACCACAGGTTGTATGATGTATGCAGTATTGCAGTTATTTCAGATAAAAATACCGTAGGGTATTTTGATATGGAATCTGAGGTGGAGACAGAATAAAACCTGAAAAATTCAGTGGGAAATGCAGGAGAGACAGAGCAGAATCCCCAATAATTTACAGGAAATCAGATAAGGAACAGAGCAGAATGGAAAAGTTTAATGTGGTAAGAGTCCGGTTTCATATAGAAGAAAAGCAGACACTGGTAATACAGGGCTGGCAGTATAACAGGAAGCCGGAGGACAGACTGGCAATCACTCTGGACGGGGAAGAGCTTCCCTGGATTCAGAAAAGCTATGACGGAATGGAAGTGCGGCAGCGCTATATGATTTATGATTTGGGTATTGAGGAGGAATATTTTCTCTATGTAACGCTGCCGGAGTCCCTGGACGGAAAAAAGGAGCTGGTACTTTGGGTGGTGGATGGTGAAAAGGCTTCCCAAGGAGAACAGAAACGCGCAGTTTACCGGGAAAAAGTACCTCATCTGCAAAAACTTCAGAATGAAATTGATTTTTTCCTGGAACAGGTGACACTGGATCAGGAACATTGTTATATCAAAGGCTGGGCAGCCTCGGCAGTTCCTGTGGAGATTCAGGTGAAAGGGCCGGGCGGCAGGCTTCTGGACCGGGAAGTTTCCTGGCATGAGCGCAGAGATGTGAATCAGGTTTACCGGGAGATTTCTGCCCTGCCGGACAGCGGATTTGAGGTGGTACTGCCCCACCGCGGAATGTCCGGGGTGAGTCTGGAGCTTTCTGACGGAAGCAGGAGAAGTCAGGTGAAGGTTCCCATTGTATCCACATTCTTTTTTGAGAATGTACTGGGAAACAGCTATCTGGGCAAAGGGGCCAGATTCCTCCAGCGCCATGGCTTCAAACAGTTCTGTACCCGAACCATGCAGGTGCTGGCGAAAAAAGCCGTCCCTCAGGGCGATTATGAGAAATACCGGCAGGCAGTGATGCCCACAAAGGAGGAACTGGAGAAACAGAGAAAAGAAGTTTTTTCTCCTGCTCTGCTTTTTTCCATTGTGGTGCCCCTGTATAAAACACCGGAAAAATATCTGGAACAGCTGGTGGAGTGGGGCGTCATCCGCTCCGACCAGACCGGGAACCCCGACCAGGCCCTCACCCGGGCCGACTTCATGGCTATTACCAACCGGGCCTACGGCTACCATGAGCCGGGCCCCACCCCCTTCACCGACGTGGAGGAGGACGACTGGTTCTATGACGATGTGGGCATCGCCTACAACGCCAAGTACATCCTGGGCACCTCGCCCACCACGGCCTCCCCCAACGACACCCTCACCCGGGAGACCGCGGCCACCGTCCTGGGGCGCAATATGATGCTCCAGGAGTCCCCCGGCGAGCTCCTGGACTTCACCGACGCCCGGGACATCAGCTCCTGGGCCCACGGCACGGTCAAGGCCTCCCTGGAGCACTACCTCACCGGCGGCTATGACGACGGCACCTTCCGCCCCCAGAAGGAGATCTCCTGGGGCGAGATGGCCGCCATGCTCACCCGCATCATCGGCACCCCCCTCCAGGAGGAGGGCGACTACGCCCTGGGCGGCGTGTACGGCAATGTCACCATCACCTCCCCCGGCGTGACCCTCCGGGACTCCATCATCAGCGGTGACCTCTACATCACCGGCGGCGTGGGGCTCGGGGACGTGAAGCTGGAGAACGTCACCGTCCTGGGCCGCATCATCGCAAGCGGCGGCGGCGAGAGCGAGAGCGGTCAGGCCAGTATCCTCCTGCGGAACGTCACCGCCGACGAGCTTCTGGTGGACAACCTCAACGAGAACACCGTCACCGTCCAGGCCGACGGCATCACCGAGATCGGCCGCACCACCGTGCGCACCAACGCCTACATCGAGGACAACACCCCTGACGGCATGGGGTTGAAGTACATCTCCCTTGAGGGCACCGGCGAGGAGGAGGGCGGCCTGCGCCTGGATGTGGCCGGCCGCATTGAGGAGGTCGTCAACAAGACCCCCAACTCCCTGGTCCAGGCCGCAAAGGGCACGGTGAAAAAGCTCACCGTGGACGAGGCTGCCACGGATTCCGACGTGCTCATCTCCCGGGGCGCAGTGGTCAAGGAGCTCAACCTTGACACCGCCACCGATGTCACCGGCGAGGGCGATATTACGAAGCTGGTGGTCAACGCCCCCGGCTGTACCGTGGAGCAGCTCCCCGACGAGATCATCATCCGTCCCGGCATTACCGCCATCATCCACGGCGAGGAGATGGACGCCGTGGGCGCGGAGGAGTCCACCCTCGATCCCCTGATCCTCGCCGGGTATCCCGAGGCCGCCGACGTGGCCCCCACCTCTGTTGAGGCCATCTTCGCCACCAACAAGAAGGGCACCGTCTACTGGGGCGTCAGCGACATGAACGACGGCTCCATCGCCACCGAGGACCTCATCAAGAACCCCACCTACGGCTCCATCGCCGTCAAGAACGGCAACGTGGCCATCCCCAAGGGCAACGACGAGGTGAGCGTACGCATCACCGGCCTCAAGCCCGGCACCAACTACTACCTCTCCGCCGTCCTGGTGGACGACCGGGGCGTCCAGAGCCCGACGAAGGTGGTCTCCTTCACCACGCCGGATGATTCCGTCCCCGCCTTTGCCAACGGCTACCCCTACATGTCCACCGTGGACACGCCGCCCACCATGAGCCAGGTGGTTGTCATGCCCACCAAGGACTGCAAGCTCTATTACGCCCTCCTGCCCGCCGGGGCCCAGCAGCCCACGGAGGAGGAGTTCCGCAATGCCAGCGTCTCCGGCGCTCTGGGATACGGCGTCATGGACGTCACCAAGAACGTGGAGGCCATCTTCGGCGTCAACGACGTGACGCTGGAGGAGCAGACCACCTATGACCTCTACCTCTGGCTGGTGGACGCCGACGGCATGAATAAGGGCGCGATTACCAAGCTGAGCTTTACCACCTCCGACGAGACGCCGCCCTATTTTACCATGGCTCCCACCGTCAACAAGGTGGCCAACAACAGCGTGGGGCTGACCTTCGGCCTCAGCGAGCCGGGCACGGTCTACTGGGCCGTGGTCGAGGAGGGCACCGACTATCCCAAGCCCCGCCCCGGTATGGATCAGAGCAGCGTGGACCTCAATGACGAGTACTCCATCCTGCAGATCATCTCCGGACTGGGGGCGCTGAAAAACGGCAGCGTCCGTGTCAGCGGCAACAACCTCCAGGGGAACATCAACGTCACCGGACTGGAGCCGGAGAAGAGCTATGTGCTCTACTACGTGGCCCAGGACACCGCGGGGAACTACTCCGTGGGCGTGGAGTACCTGACCATCCACACGGAGGATGAGGGGATGCCCATCGTCAAGCAGCGCTTCAGCGACTACAACGGCGACCAGACCAAGGACCCCCTGCCCGATACGGACATCATCCTGGAGTTCAGCGAGAACGTCCGCTATGACGGCACCGGCGGCGGCGAGGGCTTCGTCCAGCTCTATGAGAAGGTGAAGACCTCCACCGGCACCGAGAAGGAGGACGCCATCCGCGATCTGGCCACCTCCCTTGCGGGCGCGATCTGGCTCTACCAGCAGGGCGACGAGCCCAAGCCGGTGAAGGTCACGGTCAATACCGAGCCGGTCAAGGAGAACCAGACCAAGGACTGGGTCCTGGACTTCACCCAGGCGAAGGTGGAAAACATCAACGGCAAGGTGGAGGTCACGATCCCCAAGAGCGCGGTGAACCTGGACAGCGGCGGCATCTACTACTTCGAGATCCACGATGTCACCGACACATCCCTCAAGCAGAACAAGATCGAGCCCAATCCCGCCGGACATGATGACGACTCCGTGAAGGCCGGGCATGTACTGCCGGTCTTTACCACGGTGTTTGCCCAGGTGTCCCTGCGGCAGTTCGCCATCACCGATTTGCCCAAGGACGCCCAGGGGAACGATGTGCCTGTCGATTTTGCCTTCCGGGCCACCCCTGTCTCCACCGAGAAGGTGGCCGACGGCATGGGCTACGACTTCCTGATGTGGGCCGACCGGGATATGTACTACGACCTCTATATCCGGGTCAACGGGGAGAAGACCTGGCAGAAGATCAATAACAGCAGCCTGAGCATCCCCGCCGCCGGTGAGACCCTGGGCGGCAAGAGCCTGGATCTGGACTTCTACAAGTACACTGCCGCCCAGTTCCCGGCGCTCAACAAGTTTGAGCAGAAGGGCTATGAGTTCGCCGTCTCCATCACCCGCATTGAGGACTCCGACGCTGTGGCTGATGACCGGAACACCTGGACCGGTGACGTCAACTTCTACGTGGACGTCTCCGCCGGTACCCGCAGCAACCTCAATAACCTGGCCACCGGCCTGACCCGCAAGAAGTGGGATGAGTTCCAGAAAAACGGCATTGCCAACAACGGCGGCGCCTCTATCGGCACCGTCCAGGGCGGCGGTAAGGAGCTGGAGATGAAGGCTTCCTTCTCTGACACCCGCCTGCCGGAGTTCATCCCCTCCCGGCCGGAGTTCAACCCCGGCGACACCTTCGTGGACATGGAGCTCCAGATGACCCGGGCGGGCACCATCTACTGGGTGGTGGCCCCGGTGACGGTTATCCACACCGCGGCCAACATCGCCGGTCAGCAGAACAACCCCCTCACCAACGGCGAACTCTGGGATAAGATCCCTGAGAACGGCAACACCAACCTCCGCGGACAGCCGGAGAAAGTCATCAGCCCCGGCAATATGGACATCTACCGCCAGAACTACACCAACGATCAGATCAAGAAGGGCGTAGTCAACTACGGCGGCAACTCTGAGGTGGAGAAGGTGACCGCCAAGGGACTGCTCCCGGACACCAAGTATTTTGCCTACTTTGTCCTGCGCGGCTCTTCCCAGACCCTGTCTGACGTGTATATCTACCAGTTTGAGACCGGGTCCATCGCACGACCGAAGATCACCCTGCAAAACGCGGGTAATGGTGCGGTGAATGTGACCACCAACGTGGACGCTAACCTTAACTATGTCATCTTCACCAGCACGGACCTGGATAAGATTCCCTCCCTGCAAAAGAGCTATCTCCTCAGCGCCAACACCGCGTGGCCCGGGCGTATTCCTCCGGCCTATAGGGGGATGTCAGTGATCGACGCGATGAAGGAGCCCTACACCTACGCCACTGCCAGCAGCGGTGCGGGAGAAAATGATTATGTGCCTGGGGATGACCGGAGCTGGGACGGCTACTCCGTCTTCGACGTGTACGCCAGCCAGTCCCTGAAGGATGCCATCGCCCTCATCATCCGCAGCAACAACTCCTACTCCACCCCCACCGCCCAGGGCGACAAGACCCCCACCACCGGCAACCAGATGTTCACCGTGGACCACAGCCAGAACATGAAGCCCGGCGACAGCCACTGGATCCTCACCGTGGCCTACCACGTCAACAGCGAGACGGGCATCGGCGACTCCTTCAAGGCCCTGGACAACATTACCCGTCCGGTGGTTGATCCGCCGCTGCTGACGGGTGCTGGTACCTCGGCCGAAAACTATACCGGCGGCAGCTCCAACATTTCCGGTTATCTGACCATCCAGTTCGATAAGAACCTGTTCTGGTTCTCTGGAGAGGTCGGCGATAAGGCGATCCCGGTCGTCCAGCAGCAGGTTGGCGGGATGGGTACCAAGGGCATCCTGGAGGATCTGGGCGGCACTGCTCCCTACAAGGGCGCTCTCAAGATTGAAAAGTCTGAGAGCGGCGCTACCAGCTCCTACACCATGACCTTTACCAGTCTGAACGTAGGCGACACCATCATCCTCTTTAACTCCGGGCGTATCGCCAATGAAAGCGGCTATTCTACCACCAGTAAGGTGACGCTGACGCTGAAACTGACCGACCCGCCGGAGAACCCCAAGCCCGGAGAGATGACCCAGCGCCCCTATTTCGAGGCGGTATGGGAGGGCAAGGTCCTCAACCCCAACAACGTCTGGGTTGGACCCTGATTCCAAAACACGCAACCAACCACTCTGCGGGGGCGGGCACAGCCCGCTCCCGCATCCCTGTGCAGGGAGAGAACCTGCGATATGTAAAAAGGAGCGCAGTATGAAAAAAGTATTCACATCCCTGACTCTGGCGTGCCTGCTGGTGCTGGCGCTTTGCACCTGGGCCCAGGCTTCAGACGCCCCCCTGGCCCTGCGGGTCACGGTGAACGGGCAGACCATGGGCTCCAGCGGCCTGCTGCTGGACCCGGAGGAGAGCCGCACCGCCCTGGCCGCCATCCAGCCCAATGACGACAACCGGCCCCTGGCCTGGCGGTCTTCGGACTCCAACATCGTCTCCGTGACCAGCTCCACGGACGGCCGCACCGGCTTTATCAAGGGCCTCAACCCCGGCAAGGCCACGGTGACGGTCAGTGCCGACGGCATCACGCCGGTGAACTTTGAGGTAACGGTCAGCGGCATCGTCACCGCCACCGATTCCATCACCATCAAGGAGAACGAGGCCGTGCTCCTTGCCAACGTGGCGGAGCTGGGGCTCCAGACCTTCGGCGCGGTGGACGGCAACGCCAGCTTCACCATCGCCACGGACAAGGCCAATGTGGCCCGGGCCACGGGCCGTACGCTCGCAAACCTCACCGTAGATGGTGTAGCGCCCGGTATCGCCCGCATCACCATCACCTCCACCGTGGGGAGCAAGAGCTATCAGAAGTCCTTCTCCGTCACCGTGGAGAGCAACGAGGCCGAGCCCATCCGGGGCGACGCAAGCACCACCAATCCCCTGAAGTTCTCCACCCTGGAGTCGAAGATCGCCGCCCAGTGCAAGGAGCTCATCAGCGGGGAGAACAACACCCTCGCCTCCATCACCGGCGTACGGGTGAGCCCCAACGAGGGCATTTTGTATCTCAATTACAAGTCCCCGGAGGACCCGGGCGCGGGAGCGGGCTCGGCGGTGACCTACTACCCCGCCTCTGCGGCCCGGGGGCCCTACATCTCGGACCTGGTCTTCGTGCCCAATGCCCTCTACCGGGGGGAGACGGCCACTATCACCTTTACCGGCACCTCCGCCGGGGGCCGGACCTTCAAGGGCAAGATCCTGGTGACCCTGGAGGCCGCGAGCACGGACCTCACCATCACCGCCGACCAAGGGAACCCAGTGAAGCTCTCGGGCACTATGTTTGACAAGCTCTGTCAGGACACCACCGGCACCAGCCTGGACTATGTGATCTTCACCCTGCCCAACGCCAACCAGGGCGCCCTGTACCGGGACTATGTCAATAACCTCAACTACGGCTCCAAAGTCAATGCCACGGACCAGTACAAGACCCGGGATATCAACACGGTGACCTTCGTCCCTGCCAACGGCTATGTGGGCAGGGTGACCATCGGCTACGCCGGTTACAGCGCCGGGGGACAGAAGTTCAACGGCGAGCTCATCGTCAACGTCACCCAGTCCTTGGATGCGGCCATCTCCTACAATGACAACGGCTCCCGGCGGATCGGCTTCCGGGCGGAGGACTTCTCCCGCTTCTGCGGCGCGGCCACCGGCGGGTCCATCGACTATGTGAAGTTCACCCTCCCCGCCTACTCCCAGGGAACGCTCTACTACGGCGGCGCGGCGGTGGAGGAGAACAAGGAATATAAGCTCTCCGACCTCTCCGCCCTGTCCTTCGCGGCGGCGGACGGGTTCAGCGGCACGGTGCGCATTCCCTTTGCGGGCTTCGACCTGGCCGCCAACCCCTTCAACGGCACGGTAGAGCTCCATTTCCAGTCCAGCACCAGCTCCAGCGGGGACATCACCTATGTCTGCAAGCCCGGAGATTTTGTCAAGCTCTCGGTAACGGACTTCAACAACCTCTGTCAAACCCTCACCGGCGGACGGCTCCACTATATCACGTTCCCCTCCCTGCCGGACCTGACGGTGGGCACGCTCTACCATAACAAGACCAGCACCAATGGCATCGGCACCCGGGTAGGCCGGGATATCAAGTACTACCAGAGCACCACGCCCTATCTGACCCACCTGTCCTTCTGGGCCACGGACAACTTCCAGGGGAGTGTGGAGATCCCCTTCAACGGCGCGTCGGTCTCCGGCTCCACTTTCAGCGGTCTGATGGTCATTAGCACCTCCGGCGAGCAGGGGACCAGCACCAGCGCTCCCAGCGCTGTGACCTATACCACCAGCGGGCGTCAGCCGGTGAAGTTCCAGGGGGCGGATTTTGAGGCATTCAGCCGTTCCGCGTCCAACGCGGCGCTCAACTACGTGCGTTTCACGCCTCCGGCGGCCAACCAGGGGATGCTCTATTACAACTACCAGTCCGAGGACGCCCCCACGGCGGTCAGCGACGACACCAGCTATTATCTCAACGGGCAGTACTCGGTGGGGAAGATCACGTTTGTTCCCAGCGCCGGGTTCTCCGGGGACGTGGACATCCCCTTTGAGGGCTGTTCCATCTCCGGCGGTCAGTTTCAGGGGACGGTGCGTATCAGCGTGCGCAACGCCACCGCCGGGACCTCGGTCCGGTATGAGACGTTCGGCTCGCCGGTGAAGTTCAAGGCGGAGGACTTCCTCGCCGTGGCCGGGAGCAACCGGCCCGCCTCCATCCGCTTCAGCGCGGTCAGCGACAAGGATAATCTCTCCGGAAAGCTCTTTTATCAGTACCAGACGCCCATTCTCTATGGGGCTCTCGCCTCCACCACGGTGGACTACGCCATGAGCGGGCAGAATCCGGTGAGTTCTCTCTCCTTTGTGCCCAAGGCGGGATATCGGGGCACGGTGACGCTGCCCTACACCGCCACCAACTCTGACGGCACCCAGTATACGGGGCAGGTAGTGATCAACGTGGACACGCCCCTGTACTCGTCCTATTTCAACGACCTCTACGGCGCGAACACGGACACCCTTGCCGCTGTGGACTTCCTCTACACCCAGGAGGTCGTCAACGGCATGAGTCCCGGGCAGTATGGGCCCCAGCTGTCCATCCGCCGCGGGGACTTCTGCCTGATGCTCTTTAGGGCCTTCCAGTTTGCGGGGGCGGGGTCCACCCAGTCCTTCCGGGACGTGCCGGGGGATGCCTACTACGCCCAGGCGGTGAACACGCTGCGGTCCCTCGGGATCGTTGACGGCGTAGGGGGGAACCTCTTCATGCCGGACGGGACCCTCTCCCGGCAGGACGCGTCGCTGATGGTCCAGCGGACCCTGCGCACTGCGGGGCTTCCCGCTGCGGACGGCAACGCCGGGGTGCTGACCAACTATCCTGATGGTCAGCAGGTGGCTACTTACGCCGTCGGCGGCGTGGCCTGTATGGTGGAGCAGGGGCTTCTGCCTGACGTCTACGGGCAGCTTGCACCGGCCGCGCCCTTGACCAGGGCGGATATGGCGGTGTTGCTCCACCGGGCAATGACAAAATGATTTCTCTTCGGGAGTCCCGGGGGCTTCGCGCCCCCGGACCC
>OFGB01002425.1_pt1 | contig 10096 bp, 7 predicted proteins | sample 1521491 | NCBI WGS metagenome assembly OFGB01 (sample SAMEA3504095, study PRJEB24116) | mouse gut metagenome | biome: mouse gut; feature: mouse-associated habitat; material: faeces | place: Denmark | collected 2011
CATGCATTACGGTGTGCCCTTGGGTATACCTTAATGGACGAAGTCCACCCGCCCCGCAAGGGGCATGCATTACGGTGTGCCCTTGGGTATACCTTAATGGACGAAGTCCACCCGCCCCGCAAGGGGCATGCATTACGGTGTGCCCTTGGGTATACCTTAATGGACGAAGTCCACCCGCCTGGAGGGTATGTATAAGTGTGCCACATTTTCAAGGATTTGTAAAGCGGATTGGCAGCCTGTGAAAAGAAAAAGGACCCGGAAGCGTAAACTTCAGGGGTCTTTTCTTGAAAATAATCTGAAGGTTGAAATAAAACACGAATTTCGGGGGGAAATTTTTGTGTTCCATAGACAATATACCATGAAGTAAAGCCTTTTGAAATAGTTTTTACAGACAGAAATTCATGAAATAATTGTGCTTTAAACACAAAAATGTTATACTGTATGCAGACAATCGTCAGTTTATGAAGATATTTGTGCTGACAGTGGGATGGAGCGAAGGAAAGGTGAAGTGCAATGGCGGTCGCGTTAGAGGAATTATATGCGGCAATTTCGCCGCAGTATCGTGTAAGATTACATACAGAGAGCTGCTTTGGAAAAATGATTGCGTGGACGCATGTGGTGGAAGATATTGAGTTTATTTCGTCCTTGCATGGAGAGGAACTGGTATTCTTTTCTGGGTTGAGCTGTACCTCCGAAGAGTGGCTGAAAAGGTATATTACAGAGCTTGACAGGCACCATGTGGGCGGGCTGATTATGTCATTTCGCGGGGAAGAGACATATTCGCGGGAAATTATAGATTATTGCAATGAGATTCATTTTCCTGTATTTTCGGCATCCTGGACGACGCCGTATATCGATATCATGCGTCTGTTTGCTGAGATACTCTTAAAGAATGAGCAGCGGGAGACGAACCTGATTGCAGCGTTTAAGAATGCTATCTACTATCCGGAGAACGAGGGTTCTTATCTTAGCCATTTTGAGAGAAATGGTTTCCTGCGTGATATGGAGTATGTCGTGGTCATCCTAAGCTGCCATGCCTATGATGCGGAGACGGGAAATGAACGGCTTTGCAAGATTGAAAAATCTATGCGTTTTAATCTGGAAAATATGATTGCTTATGAGGAAAGCGGAAGGCTGATTATTCTGGCGGCGGGATGCCCGCTTGGGAAGGTTTTGGAGGAGTTTCGGAAGGTGTGCAGGAAAGATTCTAATGTATATGTGGGAATCGGTACGCTGGCAGACGGAATCAGGGATATCCACAGGTCCCATGAGAATGCATATACGGCGTATTGCTTAACGAAGACGGCCATTCCGCGGAATCTTTTGAGCTATGATGAACTGGGGATATATAAGATTCTTGCTGATGTGAAGGAGGCGGCGATCTATCCGGAATTCGTGAGCGAGACGGTTGGGGCATTGATGAAGTATGACCGGGAGAACCATACGGATTATATGGAGATTCTGGAAGCATACTTTGAAAATGACTGTAACGCGCTGCATACGGCGCAGGCATTGTACTGCCATAAGAATACGCTGGCGTATAAGCTGAATAAGATTAAGAAGGTTCTGGGGTATGATATCTTGAAGAATGAGAATCGGGTCAAGATTATGGTGGCAATCTATATCCTGCGGCTTGGGACGGGGTATTTTTGAGGGAAAAAAATGTCGGGTGATGGGCAAAAAAATTATAAAAATAGAGAATTTATGTCTTGACTAAATGGAAAGCATTTGTTATACTAAATGAGTGCTTGAGCAGAATATGTAATAAGGCGCAGTAGCCAAGTGGTAAGGCATGGGTCTGCAACACCCTGATTCACCGGTTCAAATCCGGTCTGCGCCTCTTGTTTAAGAGGAAGGAAACGCTGGAAAATCAACGTTTCCTTCATTTTTTATGTATTCAAAAGTTGATTACACTTGATTACACTCTTATATCCATGGTAAAACGTATCTGGTGGCTTGACCTGTATGGAAGTCCAATGCTTCGCAATGTTCTTTAAATGCCTGTTAAACGTGCCGCCAAAGGTTGATAAATATCTCATTGCCTTGGATATCTTCCTTTTTGATTGAAACTAATTCACCTATCCGTAAACAATATAATTTTGCGTATTGGAAGAAGTAGGCTTGCAACGTGTGTGAAACTGTTTATAATCCAAATCAACGGATGGTTATAAGAACCGTTTCCAGTCATTGCTGTTTTCTAAGATTGTCTTAGGGTCAGTCCCGTTGTCACGTCTCCAAATCATCCAGTTCTGATATAATTTTTCAAGGTTCAGATTCTCTAAAGATTCTTCTGCGGCTCGTTTTTTATAATCCTCGATAATGGCTTTATGGATTGCTTCTTGTGAAGATTTTGCAATCTGTCTCCGTCCGTGTGGTTTCTCTTTATCTGGAAGATAGGTATACCAACGACCGTTAGAGCCTTGAGATATCTTATATGGGTGCTGTTGAATAATTTCTGAATTTTTCATATGTTCTATATTCTTCAACACATCTTCTATATTGTTTATTAAACCTGAATTTTGTGTAAATTGCAATAAATCAAGACATTTCTCATAAGATATATTTGATAAATCTGTGCAATTTTTACTATTTGTCATTGCTTGCTTTATTTAGCAATACATTTTACTAAGGAAAAATTTATCAATCTCTTAATACGCTTTTCACAATACCGTGCATTGCGTTAGAAAACTTTACTTTGCAGACGTATTGATAAATTCTCCTTTCTTTTCATAACTGTGAAATGTTCTGTCAATTTTCTTTTTTTGATTTATAATTCGGTTCAAGTGTTTGAACTGAATTATAAAATCATTTCTGTCTATCTTTTATATTTCTTGGCGTTCACCTCCTTTTTTCTGATAATGTGGAACTACTATAAATTCTAAGGGGAAGAACGTGTTGATTTACTTTTGGAGATTCTTGTATCTTATCTGGAAAGTGTGGCGGGAAGGGAATGGTTCCCTTTCATCCTCTGTTCCCGCCGGGAGTGCGGTGGGGTGGGAGACCCTCTCTCTAAATCCCTTCCCCCAAGGAAGGGATTTTGGCTTCTTGTCCCGGCGGAAGTAATTTTGTGTAGCTACTGCCTGAAAGTCCGTTTATGGAATAAACTTTACAACGCTGTCTGCCGTACAATTTAAAATAGTACACAGCTTCTCAAGCGTATTCATGGTTATGGAGTTGTTGCGTTTTAAATTGGTGATTGTATGGGGACTGAAACCATGTTTGTTTATAAGGGCGTAAGTAGTCACCTTTTGTTCTTTCATTGTATTCCATAGAGGTTCATATGAAATCATACCTATTCCCCTTTCTGTGCATTATTTCTTTATGTTTATTATTCAATAGTAAATCCCATTTGTATATTGATAAAAAAAAGGTGTATAGACTAATACTTGTGTATATACTCAAAAAGGTCTATATAATATTCATTAATAAACTTGACAAAAAAATACGGGGGGGGGGGGGCGTATTTAATGGACTCGGTCAAGTCCCTAACAAGGCTTTTGACGGGCAGTCCATAGTTGCCGCACCGTTAGACATGTCAGGGGGGATATTAAAGAATGGAACTTTGATGACAGCCACATTTCAGGTGTTGGATACTGCAACTGCCGGGGAAATTGGGTTTAGCTCTAAGATTAACGTAGTATCGGGAGAAGGCGATTCTCTGCCGGTAGCGTCGGACAATGCCGGGAGTATCAGGTTTGACATCGTGACTCCGGTGATTACGCTGGATAAGGCTGTGCTTAATCTGGTAAAAGGCGGTACAGACAAACTGACGGCAACATTGAAATATGCGGAGGGCGACGGCGCTATCAAATGGACGAGTGATAATACGGCAGTCGCTGCCGTTGATAATGCCGGCAACGTTACGGCGGTATCAGGCGGGAACGCCACTATTACAGCGGAGGCGGATGGGGTCAGCGCTTCATGCGTGGTCAATGTCAGCGTCCCCTTAAATGGCATTTCCATTAAGAACCCGGATGTGGACGTAGTCAGGGGAAAGACGGTAGGGTTATCTGTCATTTATGACCCGGAAGACACGACGGAAGACAAATCTATTGTTTGGGAGTCCAGTGACGAGAAAATAGCGGCGGTTGACCCGGCAACGGGAACGGTTACCGGTGTGAAGGAAGGGACGGCGACCATCACAGTGAGGACGACCAAGGCGGCAAAAGTATGTACGGCGACGGCTGAGGTAAACGTGAAGGAAGTCCACCTGACAGAAGAACAGGGAGAGAAGATTGAGTTTGAAAAGGTAGGGGCTATCCTGAAAGGTCAGTCGGTGCAGATGTCCCAATTCCTGAATGTGGAGGAAATCATAGGGGCTAACGGGATTACCGATACATATGAAATCAAATGGGCTGTCTCGGATGAAGAAGTTGCGTCCATTGATACGGTATCCGGTTTGCTGAAAGGAGTAAAAGAAGGGAAGATAAAAGTGAAGGCTGTCATTACCTTCTTTGACGGTGCAGGGAAAGCCGGGGAAACGGTTGAAAAAGAAACGGAAATCGAAGTGAAAGAAATTCCATTGGATTCTATCGCCTTTGACAAGGTTATCAAGGAAATGGTAGTCGGGACTGAGGAAACGCTCACCGTCATTTATAACCCTGAAAACACAACCGATTTGAAGGATGTAGTATGGGCAAGCTCAGACTCAGCCATTTTATCAGTAGAGAATGGAAGGGTCAAGGCATTGAAAGCCGGGGAAGCGGAAATTACCGCAACGGTAGGCGATAAGAAAGCAAGCTGTAAGATTACGGTAAAAGAAGGCTCTGTGAAACCGGCGCCGGGACAGGATAAGGCAGATGGGACAAAGACGGACAGCACAAAGAAGGATAGTGCAAAGACGGGAAATAGCCCAAAGACAGGGGATACAGCGGATGTTGTATTATATGTATTGATGTTTGCACTTTCAATGGCTGTGGTTCTGTTTGCATGTAGGAGAAGATTCTGCAAGGCAGGAAGATAGGGAAGGGGATACAGCGTAGTGAGTCATTTGGACTACGCTGTATTTTTAGCAGTAGGAGGTATAAGGCATGAGAAGATATTTTAAGAGAGCCATAGCGGTTCTGGTTATAGCGTTGATGTGTTCAACCCTAATCGGCGGGGGTGTTTTGGCTGAGAATGAGAGTGAAAATGATATTAATAACGAGGTGAATGTAGAAGAAATAGGCGGTAATGAGGATGTCCCGGAGATATCCCCGGAGGAAAAGTCGGGGACGGTCAGCGGTGAAACAGAGGGTGAAGAATTAGAAACGAATGTTGAAGAAGCAAGGAGTGGGGTGGCGGGTGCTGTCAGTGCACAGTCAGACGAGTGCCCTGTGCAACTTACTATAAAGAGTGAGCCTTCTTCGATTTCTGAGGCTTATCCAGTTCCTGTAAACTTAGGTGACACGATTGAGTACTATGTCCAAGTAAAAAACGTACATGATAAGGATGATTTAACAAATGTAGAAGTTAAGATACATATAGACAACTCTCTTGAGGCAGATGTATCTACTGCTAAGTACAACTTAACTTCGTCTACTTCGGCGGCTAACCAACATACGATATCTGGTAGTTCTGGTTATTCTGCTAGGCTTGAGGGCAACGACGTAGTATTCAAAGCTAACCAGTTATCTTGGGATGATGCTGTAATGTTCCATATTACATGCAATACTAAGTCTGAGGGTACTGTATCTAGTAAAGCTAGTGTTTGTTCGGTAGGTGGTGTTTCTTACAGTGGTATAGAGAGTAGCAGTACATACCATAACGTCAGGCAGGAAGTAAGTGACTTCACTTTATCCACTCGTATAGATGGCAACGGTCAGTATATGGATGGTGATAGGGTATTTACTTACAACTTTAATCTTATTAAGGATGGTAAAGGTCTTACTACTTCTTTGCCTTATAAATTAGTATATGGTGGTGACGTAGTAAGTGAACACACTCTTGAATTAGAGAATGGTATTGGTAGTGTATCATTTCCGGCGAGGTATCAGTTCAAGACTGAATCTATGCCTACTGGTGTAAATTATCAGATAACCCATAAAGAGGATAATAACTATACATGGAATAAGGAATCCGTAACGGGTACTACCGATTTAAGTGGTTCTAATGAGAGCTTTAATGCCACATACAAGTATTCGCCTGTGAAGTATTCCTTAGATACTAACATCATAGTCAATATGGAGGGTAGAAATTTTAAGGCGGGCGACTCGTTCACCTACTCTATCGCCCCAGAAAAAGAAGGCGACCCTATATTCAACAAATTTCCATATCCATACGGGGATACTGATACACCTGCTTATTTTGAAGGAATTGCAAGAGTTAAGCCGAGTAGTGGTTCTTCAATTACACTACCTCTTGAAGAAAATATAGAACGTGTTTCTGGAGTTAAATGTTCTTCTTGTGGTAGAATTTACAGAGTACAGGCAGAATACTTAGCACATGTTAATGAAATTGGCTGTGGAGGGGGATTTTCAGGTATTGTTGCAAACATGAATACAAGTCCTGAGATAAAATTTATATATCCAGGCACCTACAACTACATAGTATTCCAGACCACAATGGAATCCTCTGACTATGACAGTATCCAAAAAGACCAGACCCAGTACAAAGTCACCGTCACTGTTACCGCCAACGGTTCTAGCCTAACCCCGTCCCTAACTTCTGTAAAGAGGTCTACCGATGGAGGTAAAACATGGTCAAAGGAATCAGATACATCTAAACTAACTTTTACAAATTATTTTGGAGTAAAAAAGGGAGATATTGACAAAGACGGGGAAATAACTATGAATGATGTAATACTGTGTCTGAACCATGTGTCTAAGAAAAAAATATTGACAGGTGAAGCGCTGGCGGCGGCAGATGTAGATGGAAATGGGGTCAGTATGAATGATGTAATAAAATTATTGAATTTTGTCAGCAAAAAGAACTCTGATTTGTAAGACTGGTGGAGGAAACGCTGTAGAATCAACATTTCCTCCATTTTTTATGTATTCAAAATCTATGTCCTTTTTCTCAAAATCAAATGTGAGTTTCGCAATGCTTTTTAAGGGCAATAATCAGGACATTAAGTCCCATATTGCGCGAGTAATCAAATTTATCGGCAAGGGAAGAGATCATTTTAATGCCAAATGTCTCTTTTCCATCCATGTCTTTGGCCATATTCAGATAATCGGAAGGGTCAAAGGCGGAGCCGTTATCGCGCATACGTATAACGACAGACTCGGGCTTATTTAAAATCAGCACGTCAAACCACTTCTTTTCTCCCGGCTTAAAAGCATGTTGTACAACATTGCCGGCCATTTCCTCTATGCAGAGGGAAATTTCATTCAACATTTTTTTGTCGGTATCCCAGTTATTTTCTAACCGCAAAATGCCGGAAGATATATTCATTACTTCATCCATACTGTTGCCGATAGAAAGCTCCAGCCTGTCTTTGGGATTTCCTCCGAAATCCTCGTCCAGAAGCATATAGGACGAAATTTTCAGGGAAAATTTTCTATTCTTTATGGAAACATATAAAACAATTGTAATAAACGTAAATATTTCCCCGAGAAGGAACGCAGTCCAAACGCCGGTGCTGCCCATAGGCCTGATCAGCAAAAATGCCATTACCACGGTAAATACCAGGCTTTGGAGTACACAGATCAAAGTTGCCAGGCCTGTTTTTCTGGTACTTTGATAGAAATTCATCATAATCGTGTTTGTCAAAGCAATAGGCATTCCGACAGCAAACATCCGTATGGCTGTATTTGACATTTCCATAATAGCAGGATCCGTAACCCCGAAAATCCCTACAAAAAATGCCGGGAACAAAAGCAGTATGACAGCCCCTGCCAAACAGAGTGTCATCCCTATCCGCAGGGATGTCTTTAAGGTATCTTCAAGGGCGGTCCGATCCTCTTCCCCATAGAACATGCCGGTCACGGGAATCGCCGCCTGTCCGATGCCGACGATCAATGCGCCTACGATGTTATTTGCCTGTGTCCGGACATTCAGCGCCGTGACCGCACCTACGCCGATAACAGTAACCACAAGATTATTCAGGATCATCACTTTAAGAGTATCGCTGATCCGGCTAATGGCCGTAGGCGCTCCGGTTACGATCATAGAGGACAGTTCTTTTCCGATTCCCTTTACAGCCGTCAGTTTCAGTGTGTTGTATTTTCTGGTAAAATGCGAACAGCCTACCAGAACTGCAATGAAATAACTGATGGCTGTTGCCAGCGCCATACCCAGCATACCTTTATGTAATACAAGAACCATGAACAGATCCAACGCAATGTTACATACCGTCATAACAGCGATACACAGGATTGGCAGACGCGGGGAACCGTCGATACGGAAAAATCCCATCAGAGCCGTCATCATAAGCGTGGGAAGGGCGCCTAAAAAATAGCCATACAGATATTGGGTGGTCAACTCCTTTAGCGCTCCATGGGCGCCCAGAATATCGGCAATCTGCGGTGCAAAAAGCAAGCCGGCAACTGTAAGAACCACTCCCACAAGAAAAGCAAACAGCATGGTAACAGTGAAAATACGGCAGACCTGTTCCTTATCACCTCTGCCAAGCGCCTGAGAAGCCCTTGCCGTACCTCCGCCGGAACAAATGTTTCCAAAGGCAGAAAAGAGCAGGCTCACAGGTCCGACAACGCCCATTGCCCCCAATGCGTCTGAGCCCAGAAAACAACCTACAATCATATTGTCAATCAGCATCCCTACCGTCGCCGTCAATGCAGACAATATGGAAACAATCACAAAAGAGCGATATAAATTTCGGACGATATAATCATTTTTCATTGGAAGTTCCTCGTTTTTTCAATGCTGCCGTCATAGCGTCCAATACATCATCCTGAGAGATTATGTAACCCAAAAACTGCCTGATCTGTTCCAGATTGTCCACAACACCGCACTCGTCAATCTCCAAGAGAGACATATATGCCATTGCCACACGGTAAGCGATAAACAGCTCCAAATGCTCCCAATAATGTTCGTCACAATCCTTATTCAACTCATAACCCGTCTTAAAATAGGGCAGGATGTCCTCGTAAAGCACTTTGCGGCAGTCTTCGCCTGTTTTGTAACCCATAAGGAAACATGCCTGGACAAAGCTGGCTACGTCATACAGATAATGAGCATAGGTACAGCCGTCAAAATCGAACAGCCAGATATTATTTTCCTCCACAAAAAAGTTATTAATATGAAAATCTCCATGGCAGATGCCATACCGCCCCAGTTCTTCCGGCAGATTGTCTACTTCCTGCTGAATGGCATGAATCCTCTTTTCGATTTCAGGCGTCATATTTACTGCCACGCGGTTTTTTAATTCGCCAAAGGTATCCTTCATCCTTTTCCGGCCATACTGGATTCCCAGTTCTCTTTCGTTGGTGCTGACATGATGGATGGTTCCTAACAGATCGCCCACACAGATAAAGAACATGGGCTTCATCTCGGTTGTGGGCTTAATGTTCCCTCGTGCCGTACGGAACATACTGGCACGGTATAAGACGCCGTCAATCTCAAATTCTTCCAGAAGAATCCCATTAAGCGACTCGTTCGGCTCACAGATGGTCTGTTTGAACGGTTTTAAGTCGTCCACCCACATCAGTTCGCTGAGAATCTCTTTCCTGCTCTTTTTAGGCGAAATACTGACGCGGATCATATAGGGCTTTTCTGAAAAAATGAAAGCATAATTCTGCGTTGAAAAACGGCATACCGCCTCATCAATGTCTACTCCATACCGTTCCAACAAAATTCCGCGCATCTTCTTTTTTAATTCTTTGTTCAATGGCCTCACTCCTTTTCGTGGCTTACGGGTTTTCAAACCGAGCGATAAATTCTTCAAAAAACAGCATACAGCCGGTGTATTCTAATGTAACGCTGAATTTATCGCACAACATGTGAACATTATACTATAAAACAATTATTCAGTCCAGTTAATAAAAATATCCAGGAACCAATAGAATGATAAGTAAGTAGTGTTGCTATTATCGAAAAAGATGCTATAATGGTTAGAAAAGAACATTTGAAATAGAAAAGCTACATCAAAAAAGCTAAGAATAAAAAATATCCTTAGCTTTCGGTAAAAAGCAGATAACGGGAATCGAACCCGCCT
>OFGB01002428.1_pt1 | contig 10079 bp, 11 predicted proteins | sample 1521491 | NCBI WGS metagenome assembly OFGB01 (sample SAMEA3504095, study PRJEB24116) | mouse gut metagenome | biome: mouse gut; feature: mouse-associated habitat; material: faeces | place: Denmark | collected 2011
TACCCCTGCACTGGCTGTATGATTTCTGTGTGGATGAGGGTATCGAAGATTTGGAATGCTTGGAATTGTGCCAGATCTGCCGATTTGAAAAAATTGTAGAGCAGAAAGTGGTCAATGTAAAAAATTCTATGCAGATTATTGATAACAGCCGGAAAATTTTATTTTTGACAGCACCAGAGATCCACTGGCATGCCAATGTGTGGTATATGGAACGTTTCCACTTGGCGGAGGACAGGCTTAATCCGAGCAGCCCGGTGCAGCGGCTGAGCTTTATAGAAGTTACCAACCGAAAGAACCGGGAACTTTTACAGGAATACGCAAAATACCATGTCGGAATCGGAGGGCTTACCATAGCCAACATACGGGGACAGTTATATGAGGTTAAGAAACTGTTGGAATATTTTAATGAAGAAATATGTATTTGCCAGGTGAATGAAAATCAACTGGATGGTTATTTCAGGGAGCTGGAGGAAAAAGATACAAAGGATGACACATTTAATAAAAGAATTGTGTGTTATCTGAAGTTTTACCAGTTTTTGAATGTGCATGGATACATCAAGGGAATTCCATTCCAGCCGGAGTATTATCTGAAAAAGGCATATCCGGAGCATCATGACAGAACAGTGGGAGAAAAAGTTTATATGGAGATCCTGCATAAGCTCTACTTATTTCCGCAGGTTTCTAGGCTGATATTTTTACATCTGTGGTGTACCGGACTCAGAATCAGCGAAGTTTGCACATTAAAAGGAGACGCCTATTATTGGGATGGGGAAGATGCATGGCTGAAAGTTTATCAGATCAAGATGAAGGCAGATAAAATGATACCTATACCGTTAGTGCTGTACAGAGTCATGCGAAAATTCATAGAGAAGAACCATATCCGCCCGAAAGATTATATATTCAAAGGGAAAAATGGCGGGGCGTACCGGGTGGGAACCTTCCGTCAGGAATTCCAACAGCACTGCATCAAGAACCAGATCGCAGATGGGGAATATATTTTTAAAACCCATGATTACAGGCATACGCTGGCTACCCGTTTTTATGACGATGGTGTTTCTATACAGACGATCCGGGATTATCTCGGACACTTCTCGGAGGACATGACAAAACAGTATGTAGACTTCATGCCAAAGAGGATTGCCAAAGCGAATGATGCCTATTTTAAGAAACCGGGAAATGACCTGGCATTATCTGTCACAGTGAAGAAGCGTGGTGATAAGAAATGAGAAAAAGAATTTATGTGTATGAGATGGACTGTTATAAGCAGGCATCTGAGGAGCAGATTGAAAAAATGCATATCCGCCCGGATCGGTACTTTGATCTGGAAGGGCTTCCTTCAGAGGATGTCGGCAGGCTGTTAGAAGATTTTGTATGGGACAGAGGAAAGAAACTTGCCCCCTCCAGTTTGTCAAGTGAGCTGCTTTATTACAATAATATCAGGGAGTTTCTCATCAACCGGAATATTCGCAGTTTGGATGCAAAGACGGAGGAAAAAATAATTCGTATGCTGAAAGGCTGGATGATGGAGAAAGGATATGCTTTATCGAGTAAAAAGTACCGGGCGGTATATGACAGGATAGGGATTGAGACTCCCAGCATTGTAAAGCACATGAAGAAGATTCTGAAGTTTGCGAAAGAGGATGATGACCGGGATGAGCAGGAAAAGGATATCTGGAACCTGAAAAATTTTGATTTTCCGATTCATTCGAACCCGATCCTGAATATGGAAACCATCAACTTTACGAAGATCACGCAGCCGGATATCCGGGAGGAAGTGAAAAAAGCGGTCTTTATGCATCTGAAGTATTCCCCATTAGGAACGATTCAAAGTGAGATGACTGCTATAAAGCGGTTTGCACGGTTCCTTGATAAGCGATGCCCGGATATAAAATCCCTACAGGAACTGGAGCGGATGCATATCGAGCAGTATCTGATTTACCTGCAAACGGAAGCGCATGAACGGAAAAATTACAGATCGGATCTTTATGCCCTGCGGAGGGTGATAGAGGATGTTGGAAATCTGTATGAACGGCAGAGCATGAGCGAGCTGTTCTTAAGCAATGACTTCCCAAGCACTCCAAAGCATATATTTAAGTTTTATACGGATGCGGAGATCAAGAGATTAAATGAACACATTTTCAAGATGGATGAACAGGTTTGCAGGGCATTGATTATCCACCAGTTGTTGGGAACACGGATATCAGATACGCTGACATTAAAGCCGGATTGCTTGAGCATGAGGGAAGGGCGGTATTTTATAAGGATCGACCAAGTGAAATCCGTAACATATGAAAAAGCAATCAGCGAAGAAGTAGCGCAACTTATCATGAAAGCGATTGATTATACGAAAGAGCGGTATGGGGAAACAACATACATTTTTGTAAAGAAAAATGATCCGACAAAACCTTACCAGTATAACATGATCCAAAATCAGATCATGGAGATGATACGTCAGAAAGATATCCGGGATGACAATGGTGAACTTCTGCGGTTTGGTACCCATATATTCCGACACTGCTATGGTAAGAAATTGACGGAAATGCATGTAGACGACTGGATGATAGCAAGACTGCTGGGGCATACCTCAACACAATCGGTGCATTATTACCGGAAAATAGGCAATAAGCTAATGGCGGATGAGACAAGAACTGCAAGAGAAAAAATGGATATGCTCCTATTAGATATCATAGAAGGATGGGATGATTATGAAATATGATAAAATGATAGAGATTACACAAGCCGAGAGCCGAAGGAAGATGGAGGTTGCCAAAAAAGCTATCTCTGGTATGCTTGACAATATGGAAAGAATTACCGTAGCAGAATTAGTAAAGAGGACGGGGCTTTCCAGAGGATTTTTTTATAAAAACCAGATGGTTAGACGTGAGTTGGATGATGCCATTCACAGACAAGAAGCAATCTTTAAGAATCAGCATCCGGTTATAATGGACAAAGAGCTTGAAGATACAATGGTTGATTTGAAACTTGAGTTATTAAAAGCTAAAACGCAGAATGAGGAACTTGCTAAGAGTAATGAACAGCTTCGCCAGCAGGTAGAGAAACTTCAGAAACAGCTTGGAAGAAAAGAAATCTCTCTACTAAAACGATTGTAAATAATATGGGGAAAAACAGATATGAAATACGATAAAATAGTTGCGATGAATCAGGCTAAGAGTAAGCAGAAAGCGGATATAGCCATAAAACAGATTGAGAAAATGCTCGAAAGAAAAGAGCGTATTACGGTAACTGCGCTGGCAAAAAACACTGGATTTGCAAAGAGCTTCTTCTACAGAAATCCGGAAGTTAGAAAAGCGTTAGATGATGCCCAACTCCGACAGGGTGAATGCTACAATCCGAAAAAAGTTATATTTGATAGGGCGTTGGAAGAAACAAACATTAATTTGAAAAGTACAGTTATGAAATTGAAAAAAAGGATAAGAGAATTAGAAAATGAGAATAGCAGGTTAGAGAAAGAAGTTGAGAAATTAACAAGAGAATTAAATAATCAGAAGAAATAAACAATTAAATGAGAAAAACAGCTGACAGCGGATAGTATGGAAAACATATATCTGCTGTTTTGCTTTATATAGATGTCATTAGGGTTATAGATTTGGACATTTTACCTAATGCACGATGTACACCGTTTTAACGGAAAATGGTTAGAAAAAAGACAGAAGCCACACAGTAACGCTGATGATAGAGCCGGTGTTAATGCGGGATACCGGACAGGGGACTAATTTTATCGTGGTGCTGATCGGGCTGGTTATTATATTCAAGTCACAGCTTACCAGTCTGGTGCAGAATATATTTTCGAAGATTGTCAGTGAAAGTTCAGGAATCTGATGCGTAAGAAGCAGAGCTTTCGGGGCGAGGTGACGGCATACCTGAGCCTGGTATTCATTCTTATGGCGGCGTTTGTGGGCGGGGTGATGGAAAGCGCTTCCCTTCAGAATGCGAAGAACTACCGAAGGGCGGATATGAATCGGGCGATGGAAAGTGTATTTGCGGAATATCAGAAAGAGTTATTAGAAGAATACGATATTTTCGCTCTTGACGGCAGTTATGAGACCGGGCGGTATATGGAGAGGAATATCATAGACAGGCTGTACTATTATGGGGCCGGAGACATGGAACAGGAGATAACAGGGATATGTTTTCTGACGGATCGAGGATGCGATGCATTCTGCAGTCAGGCGGCGTCGTATATGGAGCATAAGTATGGATTAGGGTTCATAGATGATAAATTGGAGATGGCGTCTGTGTGGGAGCGGCAGGAAGAACAGGCAGAAGAATATTCAAAGAGAGAACAGGAACAGCAAGATTATCTGGAGGGATTGTTGGAAGAAAATGAAGGAGAGCTGCCCCAGGAAGGGAATCCGATCCGTTATGCAGGGGAATTGAAGAAGTCTCCTATCCTGTCGCTGGTACTGCCCAAAGGACAGGCGGTATCAGAGAAGAGAGTGAATGGACGGGAGATGCTGTCGGAGAGAGACAGGAACGCTGGATATGGGGAATTTACAGTCGGTTCGTCAGAGGATAAGAATCTGTCTTCTCTGATGTTTGGGGAATATTTGTTGAAGCATTTCAGTGGATTTACAGAGGAGAAGGGAACGGGGGCTCTGGATTACGAGTTGGAATATATTCTGGCAGGGAGAGAAAGCGACAAGGAAAATCTGGAATCTGTAGTGAAGAAATTGCTTTTTCTGCGCTTTGTGCCTAATTATGCCTATATTCAGACGGACGGTGAGATGAGGGCAGAAGCGGAAGCGGCGGCGTTGACGCTGTGTACGCTGCTGGCAGTTCCGGCAATCACGGAGGCGGCGGCCCAGGGGATTCTCCTGGCATGGGCTTACGGGGAATCGATTATGGATATACGTTCGTTATTGAAGGGGCATAGAGTACCGTTGGTGAAGTCGAAGGAGAGCTGGCAGCTGCAGTTGTCGAAGCTGCTTACTTTGGGGACGGAGGAAGACCGAAGCGAAGGACGGGATGATATCGGCGGACTTGCGTATCAGGAATATCTGCGTATTCTGCTGTTTTTAGAAAGGAAAGAGACTGCGGCGTTAAGGGCGCTTGGAATTATGGAACAGAATTTGAGGAGAATCTACGGACAGACGTATTTCCGTGCGGATCTATGTGTCAGCAGATTAGAAGTGAGGTCAACCGGCAGATTCAGGCGTGGAGTTAGTTATCATTTTAAGACGTATTACGATTATCGCTGACTTTGGCGCGTCGTAGAGGCAGATACAGATGTTCTTCCGGATGTCAAGCATTTATCCAAGAAGAAGAAACAATATAATGAAGAAAGGAGAAGGATTCGTATTATGAATAGAAAAAAACTCCCCTTACAATCTATCTATTCACATTTATCCGGGAGGACATCTGTATCTGCCTCTAAGAAGGGCAGCATTACGGCGGAGGCAGCGATGGCAGTGCCCCTGTTCTTCCTTGCAGTTGTAAGCTTGCTGTATATGATGGAGATCACGGCGATCCGCACGTCGGTAAGATCCGGATTACAGTATGCGGGAAAAAAGGCGGCGGAGGAGGCAAGCGTGCTGCCGGGAGTTATGCCGGTCAAATTAGAGAGGGATGTGGTGCATGCGGTTGGGGCAGAGCGTTTGGATAGAAGTATCGTATTGGGCGGCAGCGGAGGAATCAGCTGCAGCGGCTCCAGCCTTTCGTCCCGCACGGGAATCGGAGAGTTGGTCGCCGTATATCAAGTACGTCTTCCGATACCGATATTTGGGGCGCCGCCGCTTAGGTATCAGGAAAAGATGCGCATCAAAGCCTGGACGGGATATGAGAGATCCGGATTCGGGACGGAGAGAGACGAGACGGTATATGTTACGGAGACGGGATTCGTATACCATAAGGATTATCACTGTTCTTATCTGGAATTATCGATTCATATGGCCGCGTCAGAGGAAATTGATGGTCTGCGTAACAGCGGAGGAGGGAAGTATTATCCCTGTGAGCATTGTATGAAAAGAGGCTTGGGCAGCGGAGTATATATCACGGATACCGGAGATCGATATCACAGTTCTTTATCCTGCAGCAGGTTAAAGCGGACGGTCTACGCTGTTCCGCTGTCGGAAGCAGTAGGAAAGGGGGCGTGTTCCAGATGTGGGAAATAGATCAGATATGCTGTATTAGTCTTCTCTTATTGACGGCGGTCATAGATTTTCGTTTTCGTCGGATTCCGGTCTATATGCTGGCTTTTCTGAATCTTCTGGCGGTTGTATGGCAGTTATATCGATTTTTCGGTCAAAAGGGAGATATGGGGACGCTTATTGGCGGAATTGGGGTCGGAGCAGTATTTTTTCTGGTCAGCAGATTTACAGAGGAAGGAGTAGGGTACGGAGACAGTTGGGTGATCTTGATATTGGGAATCTATCTAGGATTGTGGGAAGTGCTGGAGGTACTGGCAGGAACTTGTTTGCTGCTTGCGGCTGTTTCGATTATCTGTCTGGCGGTAAAGAGGATGTCCAGGAAACGTACGCTCCCTTTTGTACCGTTCCTGGCGGCGGGATATCTGATGAGCGTGCTCTGCGCAGGATATATATAGAATAAGTGTGTTTTAACGAAGATAAGGAGGCGGGTTATAGATGCTTAAGACTGTGCAGGGAAGTATGACGGTAGAGACTTCGTTTCTCATGCCAACGATACTGTTCTTGATCATGGGGTGCATTCTGGCAGTGTTCTATTATCACGATAAGAATATATTGTCCGGCGCGGCGTATGAGACGGCCGTCGTGGGCAGTGCGAAGGCGAGAGAGAAGGATGGAGTGACAGAGGAAGAGTTGGAACAGCTTTTTAGGGAAAGAGTGAAAGGAAAATGTATCCTGTTTTCCAATGTGCATGCAGAGGTTTCAGTGGGGAAAGATGAGATAGAGGTTACTGCGGCGGCAGCGAGGAGGAGTATGGAGGTATCCGTTTCAAAGCGTGCGGCGGTTACGAACCCTGAGAAGTACATCAGGGATATGAGAAGACTAAAATAAAAGATAGGAGAAGCAGAGGTGGAGCGTAAGATTACGATTGAAGAAGAGACAGTATATAAGGAAGATTACCAGATGCGTATGCTGAAAGTAAATCATCTGAAGGGAATCTTAAAGGTAGGAGGAAGGGGTGTGAATAAAAGCAGTTATTATGATTATGACGTAAGCGGCAAGATGTCTATGAAATCAATGTTTGAAAGAAGTAAAATAGGATCGGAAGACATAAAAATGTTTCTTAGGGATTTTAAGCTGGCGGTTAAAGAGGTGGAGACATTCCTGTTGAATATTCATTGTATTCTGCTGAAACCAGAATATATCTTTTATGAAGACGGGAATTATTGGTTTTGCTATTATCCGCCGGCAAAGCAGGATATATGGGAGGAATTTCATGTGTTAACAGAATATTTTGTTAAACAGGCAGACTATCAGGATCAGGAAGGCATTAGTATGGTATTCCTGCTTCATCAAAAGACTATGAATGAAAATTACAGTCTGGAGAAACTCGCGGCAGAGTGTATACAAAGTCGCCTTGCGCAGGACGGTGTAAGCGAGTCAGAACCGGATATGGAAGAGGAGGAAGGACTTGAAGAGTACGATCGGGCGGTGCACGACTGGATTGCAGAACAGGAGAGGGGAAGTTCTATTCTGCGGGAGACTGATAATCTGTGGACGCCGGTAAAGCGGTTCTTGAAAAAACATAAGAAATCAAAATGGGGAGACTGGGATGGATTGCATATAGAAGAGGAAGAATTATGACCGGAAAAGTCAAGAAGAAATTTTAATTAGGATACAGGTTACTATCCTGTGAAAAATATGGTATACTAATATAACAAACGGTAAATTAGTGAAAGAGATTTATAATACATGAAGAAGAACAGAATGAATGCGCCGTGTACCATTATACTGGCAGCTATTAATGTAATAGTGTTTTTCGTACTTTCATTAAGAGGGATGACGGAGAACGGCATGTTTCTATTGGAGCACGGGGCAATGTATGTCCCGAAAGTGATCGAAGACAGAGAGATCTACCGGCTCTTTACCAGTATGTTTCTTCATTTTGGATTCCAGCATCTGATGAATAATATGATAATCCTGGTGCTGGCGGGGTGGAATCTGGAGATTGAGATCGGCAAGATTCGTTTCCTGCTTATTTATGTCTTAAGCGGGTTGGGAGGAAATGTTCTGTCGGCATGGTGGGAAGTCATTACGGCAGATTATGCTATATCGGCGGGAGCTTCCGGTGCGATCTTCGGAATCATCGGCGCGTTATTATATATAGCAATACGCAACCACGGGCGGATTGGAGAGATATCCGGCCGTGGACTTATATTCATGATTGTCATCAGTCTGTATTATGGATTCTCAAGCGGCGGAGTGGACAATATGGCGCACATAGGCGGGTTGCTTACTGGGTTTGTGTCAGGCGTCTTGCTTTACTGGAAGCGTAATCGTAAAAGCAGAGCCGGTTTTGATCGTTGAATTAACATGGAGTGTTCCGCCATGCGCCGTGACGATGCGTCTGGCAATTGCAAGTCCGAGACCGCTTCCGCCGTTCTTATGGGTAACAAAAGGCTCAAAGATGGAGGAAAGGTCCTGGGGATTGATGCCGCATCCGTTGTCGGCGACAGTAATTCGAATCATATCGTCTATACAGTCGGCGTTCAGCCGGATCGTTGGACGAACGGAATTTGTACATGTTTCCACGGCTTCCCGGGCATTTCTTAGAAGATTCAGCAAAGTTTGCCTGATCTTCACGGAGTCTATGTATGTCTGCGGAAGTTCATGTGCAATGTGGGAAGTGAATTCAATATCTGTATCCACAAGTGAAGCCGCGAAAGAGAGAGCCGCCTTTTTCAGGAATTTGGCCGTGTCGACCGCAGTAAGGTGAAGCTGTTCTCCGTTATTGTATGAAGAGAGTTCTTCTAACAGTTGGTTCATGTACTCGATATCCTGATGCATCGAATCCCAGTGGCGGAAGGAGAGAACCTCCGGATGTTGTGATTCGATTAACTGGAGCGTGCTGTATACGAGAGTCAACGGATTCCGGATCTCGTGGCTGATGGCGCTGATCTCTAATCGATGGGAATCAAGAAGCCTGGTGACGAAAGATTTTATCTCAGGATTTTGTTCCATAATCTGTTGTAATTTGTCGTTGTTTGTCTCAGAAAACATAGTAATTACCGCCCTTTCTGATGTATCAGTGTATCATTGGCGGACCAATTAATCAATTATTATTTTTAAGAAAGAAGGATGAAGAGTATGAGAGATGAGAATTGTATTTTTTGTAAACTTGCGAATGGGGATATTCCGACGGCAACATTGTATGAGGATGATGATTTCCGGGTTATTTTGGACGCAGGACCGGCGGCGAAGGGACATGCGTTGATTATCCCGAAGGAGCATTATGCGAATCTTTATGAATTGAGCGACGAGCTGGCGGCTAAGGTTCTGGTTCTTGCGAAGAGGATGATCACAAAACTCACGGATATCTTGGGATGCGACGGATATAATATAGTCCAGAATAACGGAGCGGCGGCGGGACAGACCGTGTTCCACTTTCACCTGCATATGATCCCGAGATACAAAGACGATGGAGTAGGGGTTACATGGAAAGCAGGCGAATTGAAGGAAGAGGATAAAGAAGAACTGTTAGCTAAAATGAAAGAATCATAAGATAAAAAGATACGGAAGCGAAGGAAAGTCGATGTGGAAGTCAAAGTAGTTAGAAAATCGGACTTCGATACAATTTATAGACAAAATGTTGGATACGTATATGCGACGGCAGTAAAGTATACAAAGAATCATCATACCGCGGAAGAAGTTGTTCAAAATGTTTTTATGAAATATTTTATGAATATGGAAAATACGAATTCTGATGCGGCCAGGGCATGGCTGATTCTTACGGCAAAGTATATGGCAATGAATGTAAAGAGGGATTATCAGAAGGAGTATCTGGTGGAAGGGATGAATATCAAAGAGGAGATGGATTTATCTGAGTCCGTGGAGAGTCCGGAGGAGGTCTTTGCAAGAAAGTTTAAGGAACGAGAGTACATGAAATTAAAAGAAAATATTTTTGAAGCATTATAT
>OFGB01002429.1_pt1 | contig 10064 bp, 9 predicted proteins | sample 1521491 | NCBI WGS metagenome assembly OFGB01 (sample SAMEA3504095, study PRJEB24116) | mouse gut metagenome | biome: mouse gut; feature: mouse-associated habitat; material: faeces | place: Denmark | collected 2011
CAGCATAATAAGATTTTTATTTCCATTTCCAAAAGATACAAAATCCATTTCAGAATTTCCAACACTGACACTTCCATTATGGGCATTATAAAACATAACAACCTCCTTTATTTTACGATTCCCGCCTTTAGAATTTCTATATACTCTGATAAATCTTTTACATATTCTTTTTCTATCATTTTGAAGTCCGCATAGGCTTGTTTTTGTATTTTTGTCAAAAAATCATCATTAAAACCTTTGAGAAACCACTTCACCACATCAAGCGTTTTATGTCTGCCCCACCGAAATTGAGTTGTATCAATATCCTGTAAAAACCAATAATATATCTCTTGTTCTCTATTGCCATATTTTAATACGGTTTTCTTATAAATGTCGGTGTCGTTTTTGGTGAATGCCTTGACAATCATTTTGGATTTTTCGGGGTACAAAATATACCATGAAAACTCCAAAACAGAATACTCTATTATCCGTTGAAATAAATCAGCGGAAAGGGTATTTATTTTTTCTTCTAAGCCGGAAATAAGTTCCGCTGTAATAGTATCAAGAACAAAAAAATAAAAATCCTCTTTTGTCGGAAAATATTTGAACAGACTTCCTTTACTGATCCCAGCCTTTTTGACAATTCGGTTTGTAGAACTGTTTTCATAACCATAATCGGCAAACTCGGATATTCCTGCCGCAAAAATATTTTGCCGTTTTTCAGTACGCAGTCCAAAAAATAAGGGTGTTGGCATTATAATCTCCCTCAAAATGACCATATGGTCACTCTTTGCATTTAATATAAGTGACCACATGGTCACTTATATCAGCATATCCGATTTAAACTCATTTGTCAAGTAAATTTCAGTCTACTGCCAAACATATTCCATGAAACAATATTATTATCTTGAAATTCAGCCGCCACCTTCCCGGTATCTTTCAGCCATGAAAGATAAGAACGCACCGTACTTCCCACTAATGTATACTGCTCAAAATTCATGGAAAGCCCCTATCCTTTGAACACTTCCTGCAAAATACGCTCAAAGCAGATCGGCTCCCCGCAGGCAGATAAAATCCTCTCTGCGATGTTCTCCACATTTGGCTTCCTTCTGCCGTAACCTCATTGCATACAACATATAGTTTTAGTATCTTGAAAAATATTCAAATTCAAATGAAGCCTTATCTGTTTCAAAAGCAAAGAGAATGCAGCCCTTTTTACGAAATCGGTAAAAAGCCCTGCAGGAGGCGCTTTCGTGAATTGTCCTTACCATATTCCCCTTCGTCGGCGCCTTTAGGGGCTGTTTTGCTGCTTCCAGCAGCCGTACCTCCAATTCCAGATTTCCCTGTATGACCCGAACTGTTTTGTTTTGAATCCGAACGACTCTGGCTCCCAGATAAGTGGCAATTCTATACTCTTTTCCACGCCATAAAACAGCGCCTATAATACCGGTAAAGTGAATGCCTGCCATAGGAATATCCGCCACTGACAGCATTAAAGCCCCGCCCTCAAAGCAACACTGCGTCCATATATACTCTTTGGGAAATGATCGCCCCCTGTCTCCTTCCCAATATCCCCTTGCATTCTGAAAAGAATATTCCTGCCCATTGATACACACATTCCCCGTGACCAAATGCCGCATGCTCCACACGCTGTGACGGCATTCCATAAATGGCACCAGCATAAACGGTCCCATAATATCATATTTTAATGGAAATAACCGCCCAAAATCTAAATTCCCCCTGATGGTCAGCTGAGGGTTGTGTATTGCCAGACAAATACCATTTTCACCAAATCGATTCTCCCCGATAAAAATATTCCCTTTTGTGCGCTTAAATAAATCTGCTGGGAACGTAACTGTCCATGCATCCTGATCCGTAATAACCTGAATAGAACAGGTGCGTTTGTTTCTTGCGTTATGAACGGCAGGTATTACCGCTAAAGTCTGGGTATCAGACTGGCACTTAAAATACCAGCCATAAAAGAAATTATTATACATATGCTTATCTCCACCAAACGCTGTCGTGCTCCGGAATCCGGCTCATAGTAAAAATAATGCTTATTATTCCAAAAATAAGCACTATTTATCCATCATTTTACAATCTCCAATCCCTCATATGCTGTACCCTATATACTGTAAAATCACTTTTGAGAATTCCGTACTTCTAAGGCGCGACACAGGTATTTCATTTCCATCCGCCATATATGCAGTGTTGTTTTGGTGATATGCTATTCTGCATCTACTTCTGCCACTTCTTTGTAAAATATCGGCAGGATAAACTGACTGTACTTATAACAAAACTTAAAGGCCTGCAAAACATGATCCCGCAAAACCCGATATACTGCACTGAAACAAAAGCAAAGGCTGCTCGGAAGCTCAGTTCAAGCAGCGTATTAAAAAGCGGATAGCCAATCTCCCCGGCCCCGCGTAGGAAGTTCGTCAATAAATAAAGGCTGACACATAAAGGGAATGTCAGGGAAATGATGTGCAGGTATTGCACCCCAATGCGGATAATCTCCTTTTCACTCCCCACCAACAGGTACATGAGCCATGGTGAGACAGTCCATAAAATAATCACCGCCACGGCTGTAATAGCTGCTGAAATTTTGAAGCTGTCCCTTAATCCCCTGCGGACCCTCTCATAATTTTCAGCCCCTGTATTTTGGGCTATGAAAACACTTAGTGCTGTACCCAGATTAACAGCCGGGATCGTCAATACCGATTCAATCTTGTAGGCTGATGTGTAAGCAGAAATCTCATTGACACCAAACCGGTTGACCGCCCCCTGGATAAAAAACATACTGACAGCGGAGGCGCCATTCTGGACTACTCCCGTTATGCCAAGCCGGAAGATTGGCCGCACATATTTAAAATTCGGCCGAAACAGCAGCGCCCCTTTGTCCTTCCGATCTAAATAGAAAACAACCAGCCCCGCGGCCACAATCTGTGATAGCACCGTTGCAAATGCCGCCCCTCTTATCCCCAGTCTTAAGGCTGCAACAAACACATAGTCAAGCACGATATTCATAAAGCAGGAAACGGACATATACTTTACCGGCATCTTGGAATCCCCTCCGGCTTTTATCACCGCAGAATAAAAATTGTATGCCGACAGGAATGGAATTCCCAATGCTGTAATCCTCAAATATTCTGTAGCATAGCCGATAGATTCTGCCGGCACATCCATTGCCGTAAATATTCCTCTGGCTGCCAAAAAGAAAATACAGGCCAGCCCGCCGCCAATCAGGAATACCAACATCTGGATGGAACCCATACAATTCTGTGCCTTTTCTATCTCTCCTGCGCCATAAACCTGTGCCAGCAAGATCAAAATGCCAGAGGAAATCCCTAAAATAATGCTGTTTATGATCAGCGCGGGTACATAAGAGTTCCCCACAGCGGCTAAAGCATTTTTGCCTAATATATGCCCTACAACCGCCGTATCAAAAACATTGTAAAGATTCTGCATGATATTTCCCGCAAACAGCGGGAGGAAAAATCTCAGTATGGCCTTAACGGGCTTTCCTGTTGTCATATCTATTTCCATAGTTCTTATATCCTCTTCACTGTCACAGGGCGCAGTGCCAAACCAAGGGAAACTGCCACCAGACAGGTAACAATGGCTTTCTGCAACCCATTATAAACTTGAAATTGTATGCATACAATGTTAGAATTGTGTTGCATACAATTTTGAGGAGGGTAACCATATGCCTGTCAATTCCTTTGAAGATTATCCCATGTCATGGAAGCCGCAGAAATCCAAGCTGGAAAAGCCTTACTATCTTTCCATAGCAGCCAGTCTTGAAGCGGATATCCTGTCCGGCAAACTGCCGGAAAATACGAAGTTGCCGCCCCAGCGGGAACTCGCCGACTTCCTCGACCTGAATTTAAGCACGGTCACAAGGGCGTATAAACTGTGCGAACTGAAAGGGCTCCTATATGCTGTCACCGGCAGGGGAACCTTTGTCTCCCCCGGCACTTCCACGCAGAATACCTTTCTTGAAAAAGATGAAGGGGTCATAGAAATGGGAATGATCAAGCCGTTTTATGAAAGCAACCAAGCCGTCCGAAACGCCGCACGGCTTGTCCTTGACCGGGAGGAGTCCATCCGGCTTTTTGAATACAGCAATCCTCTTGGAACAAAACGGCAGATAAACGCCGCCCGGAAATGGCTGCGCCGCATTGGAGTGGATGCGGGAGAAGAAAATGTCCTGCTCTCTGCCGGGGCGCAAAACGCCTTATCCGTCATCCTTATTTCTCTTTTCAGGGCCGGGGATAAAATAGTCGTAGACAATTTTACCTATACAAATTTTAAAGGACTTGCTAATTTCCTTCATATACAGTTGATTGCCGTCCCCGCAGACGGATATGGGATGTCCCCCGATGGGCTCCTGAACATTTGTAAGAATACGGAAATAAGAGGCATTTACCTCATGCCGACCTGCAGCAATCCCACAAGTATTTTTATGCCGCAATCCCGCAGGGAGGAGCTGACAGAGATTATCCGGCGTTTCCGCCTGCTTGTGATAGAGGATGACATATATTCCTTCCTGTCCGCTTATGGACAAAATGCTCCCGATGCAAAACCTCTTTTTTCGCTGGTGCCGGAGCAGACAGTCCACATCTGCAGCATTTCAAAATCACTTTGTGCAGGTCTGCGGGTAGCCTTTATTGCCTTTCCAGACCGATACCGTGAACTGCTTGTCTCCGGTATGCTTGGCATCAATCTGAAAACGGTTTCCCTTAACAGTGAGATCATTACAGAACTGATTGAGAGCGGAGAAGCGCAAAACATTGTAAAGCAGAAAATCCTTTCTGCCCGGAAAAGAAACCAGATATTCAGGTCTGTCTTCCCCTCATCCCATACAGATAAGATTGAGCATTTCTTCCACTGGCTGCCGCTCCCGGCGCATCTGACAAGCGAGGAATTGGAACTGCTGGCATTGCGGAAAGGGATTCATGTGCTTGGCTCCCACCGTTTTGCAATGCAGAACGAAAACAAATCATCTTACGTCAGGTTGTCTATTGCCTCACCCAATACGGAAGATGATTTGAAAAAAGGACTGCTGATATTAAAAAATATATTTCGGGAAAAACAGATGCATTTTTTCGTATGAATCTGCACTTCCAGGATATTGCTCATTTTACATCATAGTATCATCACGCAAAGTATCCACCAGGCCGGCTTTAAGTATCTTTTTTCCACCCAGATAATATGCCAATGCTACAAACCCAAAGACGGCTAAGACAAAGACCAGAATCGGCACTATCGGAGCCGCTTCGATAAATTCCATAGGATCCAGGTAGCTCGCCTTTATCATGAATGCCACAGCCCCTATTGTGAGCACCAATGTGACAAGCACCGGACGCCCTGCAATCACCAAAGCCTCAATGCAGAACATTTTGCGTATCCCTTCCGGTGTAAGCCCAACAGACATATACCGGGCGAATTCCCGCTTTCTTTGGCGCAGGAAACCCAAAGTATGGGAAAAAACATGAGCAATCCCGATCATTGCAAGCAGGACACAGAACGCACCTAATATCAGTTCATACCCCTCTATCATTTTATCATTGTCTTCTCTCTCCCGGATACGGTTCTCGCTATCCAATTCATATTCCGAACGGATTATCTGCCCTATTTTATCTTCCAATGCATTCAATGTTTCCCGTTCTGCCCTGTCGTTTGCCAATACCCGGACATAAGTATCCTGCCCGGCCCCACCTCCTATCTGTCCATTGATTTCCTTCCACAGAGACAGAGGGAGAAACTGTACCAGAGGATAGCCAGACTTTCCGTATTCTTCCCGTAGAAGCGGAGATTCCTGTGTACAGGCCAGCACCGGAATCTCTGCCATGTTTACAGATGCCATGTCCCCTTTTTCAGCAGTGCCATACAAAACAACTGTATCCATATCTTCTTTCACATAAGGAATGTATTCCGGATAACGGAAGTTACTGTTAACGCTGTCCCATAACCGATTTAAGATGATTGCCCCGTCAAAACGGGAGGCTATCCCGATCTGTCCGCAGAACTCACCAAAACTCTCATCGTCCAAAATAAAGATGGGGGCTTCTATCCGAAACAAAGCCTCATCAAAAAATACCAAATCTCCTGAAAGCCCTTCCAAACCTCCCAATGCCAACAATTCCAGGCTTTGTGCCTGCTGCGGCAATATGCATACTGCATCTGCCTTTTGATATACAACACTGCTTTCCACTTCCGGCAGTCCCCGAAGTTCCTCCGCCAGCGTAAAATCCTCTATTCGGGTATCTTTCACAGTCAGCATAACATCCCATGCATCCTGATATTTTTCAAAATAGGTATGATTTGTGCTGATACCGGAAAGTGTCCAAAAACACTGCATTGTCATAAAGCCCAGAAATGCCAGCGTCAATGACAGAGATGTGGTACGCAGAGCCTTTTTCTGGGCCTTTAACGCATTTCCGGCCAATTCCCCCTCCATTCCGAACAGCGCAGACAAAACAGGGGAATGTTTTTTCTTTTTCAGCTGCAATTCATCCGTACCCCGGATTGATTCAAGTGGAGTCAGCCTGCTCAGCTTTCGCGCCGGAAGCCATGCAGAAACAAGCACTGTAAGGATAGATAAGATAAGCACAAGAATCAGAATAACCGGATGACAGCTAAAGGACATCTGCCGTCCTCCCGCAAGATTTGCTGCAAAGGCACTCATCCCACAAACCGTGCAAAAACTGAAAACAATTCCTGACAAAATCCCCGCCATAATCGGTGCAACAGACAGAAAGAGGGCCTCCTGTACCAGACATGCCCGGATCTGTCCCGGCGTAGCCCCGATGCTTGAAAAAATGCCAAACTGATGGACCCTGCTGTTCATGGATACAGCAAATGAATTATGGATTACCAGTATCAAAGAAAAGCACACAATTACCACTACCGCCAAATACGCCGGCATCAGCAGCCTCGGCATATTGTCACCGGGAATACGGACAAAATACAGGGATAAAAGCTGATAATTATAGGAAACCGCATCTTCTGTCAGATCCAGAATATTTGCCAGGGCAGACATATCCTGATACACTGTCCTTTTATTATAAAAATACACATCTACTACCGTTCTTTTTTCCCCGGACAGTTCCTCATTGACTACCGCCTTTTCTACATTGGCAAAATGATTGATAACTGCCAGATTGTCCTCACTGATTTCTCCTGTAATACGGCCATGCCAACTACCATCCTCCAATTTTGTCCCCTCAATGTTGTCCAGCCAGAAATTATAAAACAGGCAGCAAAGAAAGGAGAGAAACAATGCGGCAATGAAAGATGCTGCCATAATGGAAATACCGGAAGCCCGGTTATTTTTTATATAATCAGTTGAATAGTTTTTCCACATACTGCTCACCCCCGCTTCTCATCGCTGATGATCTGCCCATCCTCTATGGTTACAATGCGGTCTGCCTCCAGCGCAATATTTTCATCATGAGTGATCAGCAGAATGGTCTGCTCCAGATTGCGGTTTGATAATATCAGCATATCCATGATCTCTCTTGAATTTTTCTGATCCAGATTTCCGGTGGGCTCGTCCGCCAGGAGAAGCGCCGGACGGTAGATCAGAGATCTGGCGATCGCCGCCCGCTGCTGCTGGCCTCCCGATAACTGGTTCGGGAGCGATTCCAACTTATCAGCGATTCCCAAAGAACCGACTACCTGTTCAAAATATTCCTGGTTTGGCTTTTTCTTATCCAGCAGCAGTGGCATGAGGATATTTTTCCGGATAGTAAGTGTCGGTATCAGATTATAAAACTGATAGACCAGTCCCACCTTCCTGCGTCTGAAAATAGCTGCCTCGGTTTGATTCAATGTAGAAATATCGGTTCCTTCAACAATGACCTTTCCCTCTGTAGGCTTATCCACAGAGCCAAGTATGTGCAGCAATGTAGATTTTCCAGATCCGGAAGCCCCTACGATTGCCACAAACTCCCCCTTTTCCACTGACAGATCTATCTTTTGCAAAGCCGCAACCCGGCTGTTTCCAGTGCCGTACACCTTTTTAATCCCTTCGCACCTTAAAATCTCCATGCTTTTATCTCCTCCTGTCCTGAATTGTACATTGCTTATAATCCGATCATAGAAATCACTTCGTATTTTCTATGATCTAAATTCTATTATAGCAAATTTAAGTGACAACTCAGTGACTGTAAAAACGGATTTCAAAACACGCCCCGGATTTTGTAAGGTTTCGCGCTGTAATGGTTCCATTCTGCTCCTCTATAATCGCCTTGGAAAGTGCCAGGCCAATCCCTATGCCGTCTCCTTCACTCTTCTGCCCACGATAAAACCGTTCAAAAAGGTGGGGGATATCCTCTTTCGCAAATCCGGCTCCTGTATCCCAAATCTTGATTTGTGTATAAAGCGGATTCTGTTCGTAGGAACAGTGGACAGTTCCTCCCGGCGGCGTATGCTCCATACAATCTTTCAGAACATTCATGATCGCCTCCATTGTCCACTCCAGATCCGCGCGAATCAGCATTTCGCCCAATTCCGGTATGTCGACAGAAACATCAGCCCTTAAAAGCATTTCCTGCAGATTGTCCGCAGCGAGCACCAGAACCGTAAAGATATCAACATCTTCCTGTTTCAGCGGCAAAGTCCCGGCATCAATGCGTGATAACAGCAGCAGCGCCTCTTCAAAATAAGTCATGCGGGAGAGCTGCCTGCGTATTTGTCCAAAATGCTTTGAAGATGGTTTTTCCTGCAGCATCTGCAGGGACAGAGAAATAGAAGTGATTGGTGTTTTGATCTGATGTGCGATATTATAAAGATTTTCGGCATAATTTTTTTTCGCTTTAACTGCCGCATCCCTTGTCTGCTGCAATTCCGTCACTATCTTATAGATTTCATCCTGCAATTTAGAAAAGTCACCTTCGTCCGTTTGAAAGAGGACATCGCTTTCTCCTGTGTGTACCTTTTCCAAATATTCTGTCAGCATTCTTATACACATGTTCTCCTTTTGCCGCCAAAGCAAACATGTAATAAAAAATAACAGCCCCCCTGCCAGAAAACCAACAGCCGAAAAAAATATACTGTACTTTTCGGCTGACTTCCAAAAGTCTGACGGTCTGTAGCCATATGACAAAATAATGTTTTCTGTCGGCAGGCTGGCCGGTTCATATTTATATTCTTTTAACGCCTCCAATATATTCTGCTCTGCCTCCGGCTGCTTTTCTATGACTTTCTGGCAAATTTCACCCAGCGCCTGCATATGTGCATGGTTGTAGTGATTTATCAAGAGCATCGCTGTGATCGAAACCGCAAGCAGACTTACAGAAAAGACAAAACCTGCAAGAATCACAATATTATTTCTTCTGATCATTCCAATTCCTCCATTCGATAGCCTACACTTCTGACCGTTTTCAGGCAGACCGGCTGATGCAGCTTTTCCCGTAGACGCTTCATGGTAACAGTGAGTGTGTTGTCATTCACATAGTTCCCGCTGCTGTCCCAGATCTCTTCCAATAATTTTGTCCTTGTGACTGTTTTTCCCTTGTTCCGCAAAAGATATAAAAGCAACTGATATTCTGACGGGCTCAGACTTATTTCCTCCACACCGTCACGGACCAGCATTTTTTTCATGTCAAGGGATATGGAACCGCAGGATAAGTATTGTTTTGAGGCATCCCCCGTCCTCCGCAGCAGGGCCTTGATACGTGAAAGCAAAACATCCAGTTCAAAAGGTTTTACCACATAATCATCCGCACCGTTCTCAAAGCCGGCAACAATATCACTGCAATCTCCACGAACCGTAAGAAAAATAACAGGCAGTTCCTTCCATTTTGAACGAATCCACTGTACAAGCAAATTTCCATTCCCATCCGGCATATTCCAATCCACCAAAACAATCGTTGGGCACATATGGAGCAATGCCTCTTTTGCGCCGGTAACTGTAGGAAAAACCGAAACCTTATAGCCACGCTGTCCAAGAAAATCTTTTACCGCCTGGGCTATAATTTCATCATCTTCCACATAATATAGATCGATCATTCTTCTTCCCTGCTTCCTAAACCTCCATGCCCGCTGGGCACCACCATAAATGAAACTGTGCAGATGGC
>OFGB01002431.1_pt1 | contig 10062 bp, 5 predicted proteins | sample 1521491 | NCBI WGS metagenome assembly OFGB01 (sample SAMEA3504095, study PRJEB24116) | mouse gut metagenome | biome: mouse gut; feature: mouse-associated habitat; material: faeces | place: Denmark | collected 2011
CGCAAGCATCTGCTTGCCCTGGCAAAGGAGCACGGCATCCCCACCCTGGAGGAGCCCTTCTCCATGGTGGAGCTGATGAACGCCGATGAGGTGATCGTCACCAGCTCCAGCGCCCTGTGCATGAAGGTGGAGACGATTGACGGCATTCCCGTGGGGGGAAAGGACCCCCATCGCCTGAAGGTGCTCCAGGACGCCTATCTGGAGAAATTCCAGCGGGAAACCGCAAAATAGAAGCGTCTGAAACCGTCTTGAATCCAGCGGCATTGGGGTACTCAATGCCGCTTTTCTTTTTGAAATAGGTGTGCTATACTGATTTGAAATCATTGAAGAGAGAGGTAACGGGCCATGTTTAAGCTGTTATTGGGCCGGGCCGGGTCCGGCAAAACCACTGCGGTGCTGAAGCGCCTGTGTCAGGAGGGGAAGGAGCGCCCCCAGGTGCTGCTGGTTCCGGAGCAGCAGTCCCACGAGACGGAGCGGGCCCTGTGCAGAGAGGGCGGTCCCCAAATCAACCTGTGCTCAGAGGTGCTGTCCTTCAGCCGGCTGGCCAACCGGATTTTTCAGAAGGCGGGGGGCCTGGGGGAGGAGGAGTTGGATGGCGGCGGACGGCTCCTTCTGATGTACCGGGCAGTTCGGAACACCGCCGCTGAGTTGAAAGTCTACGGGCGGCCCTCCAAGCGGCCCGCCTTCCTCTCCTCGCTGCTGGCCACGGCGGACGAGCTGAAAAGCTGCTGCGTCCCGCCAGAGCTGCTTGTCCAGGCGGGGAGGGCGTCCGCCGGTCCGGAGGGGGACAAGCTCCAGGACCTGGGCCTGATCCTGGGGGAGTACCAGGCTTTGACAAACCAGACCGCCCTGGACCCCAGGGACCGGCTGACCCGGGCGGCGGACAAGCTGCGGGCCTGCCGGTGGGCGGAGGGCAAGGAGGTATGGCTGGATGGCTTTACCGACTTCACCCCCCAGCAGAAGGAGCTGCTTCGGCTCATGATGAGCCAGGCCGAAAGCCTGACGGTCACCCTCACCTGTGACCACCTGGAGGAGGACGAGGGGGGGGCTGGCATCTTTTCGCCCGCCCGGCGCACCGCAAATTCCCTGCTCAGCCTGGCCCGGAAGGACGGGATTTCCTGTGAAGTAGAACACCTTGTCAGTCGAAACACTGGGAAGGCGGAGCCGCTGCTCCACCTGGAGCGGGCCCTCTTCGCCGAGGCCGCCGCCGCGCCCGTCCCCAGCCAGGGGGCGGTGGAGCTGTTCCGGGCGGCGGCCCCCCGGAGCGAGGTGGAGTGGACCGCCGCCCGGATTCTGCGCCTGACCCGGGAGGAGGGCTGCCGCTTCCGGGAGATCGGGGTGGTGGCCCGCGATTACAGCGGCTATCGGGACCTGGTGGAGTCGGTTTTCGAGCGGTACGGGGTGCCGGTGTTTTCCTCCGCCATGACGGATATCCTGGAAAAGCCGGTTCTGGCCCTGGTCACCGCCGCTCTGGACATTACGGCGGGGGGATACCGCTATGATGACGTCTTCCGCTACTTAAAAACCGGCCTGACCGACCTGTCCCAGGAGGACGCCGACCTGCTGGAAAATTACGTGCTCAAGTGGGATATCCGGGGCAGCCGCTGGACCCAGAGCAAGGAGTGGACCTGGCATCCGAAGGGGTACGGCTTGACCTGGACGGAGGAGGACCGGGCCCTGCTGGAGCGGGTGGACCGGGCCAGAAGGCAGGTGTCCGCTCCACTGGAGTCCCTGCGGAAAAACAAGGACAGGACGGGGAAGGGACAAGCGGTTTCCCTTTACAGCTTTTTGGAGGAAATCGGCCTGCCTGAGCGCCTGGAGGAGCGTGTGGAGGCCCTGATCCAGCGGAACTCTCCCGCTCTGGCGGAGGAGTACCGCCAGCTGTGGGACATCCTGTGCGGTGGCCTGGAGCAGTGCGCCCGTCTGCTGGCGGACAGCCCCATGGAGCTGGAGGAATTTTCCCTGCTGTTCCGGCTCGTGCTGTCCCAGTACGACGTGGGCACCATCCCCGTCTCCCTGGACCGGGTGGCGGCGGGGGAGACGACCCGCCAGACCGGCCACCGGGTGAAGGTGCTCTTCCTCCTGGGGGCGGACGACGGTTCCCTGCCCCAGGTGGGGGCCGCGCCCGGGCTGCTGTCCGACGACGACCGGGCCCTGCTGGCCGGGTACGGGCTGGAGCTGGGGCAGTCCCAGCGGGAGCTGCTCTACCGGGAGATGACGACCATCTATCAGGTCTGCGCCCAGCCCAGCGAAAAGCTGGTGGTGTCCTGGCCGTCCCAGGGAGCGGGCGGGGAGGAGTGCCGCCCCAGCTTCCTGGTGGGCCGGCTCAGGCTGCTGTTCTCTGACATAAAACTCATCCGGGAGGAGGAGCTGAACGGCGCCTTCCGCCTGGAGGCCCCACTGCCTGCCTTGGAGCAGGCAGGGCGGAACCAGGCCGCTCGGAGGGCGTTGGAGACGCTGCCCGGCTTTTCCGGCCAGGTAGCCCAGCTGGACCGGGCCGCCGCCTGGGAGAGGGGAAGGCTGTCCCGCCGGACGGTGGACAGGCTCTACGGCCGGCGTGTGGCCATGTCGGCGTCCCGGATGGACAAGTATAAATCCTGCCATTTCTCTTACTTTATGCGCTACGGCCTGGCGGCGGAGCCCCGCAAGCCAGCTGGCTTTACAGCTCCTGAGTACGGCACCTTTGTCCACTATGTGCTGGAGCAAGTCCTCCAAGATTCCATGTTTAGCCAGATGTCCATTCCCGGCATGGAGGGGGATGAGCGGAAAAAAAGACTGCGCAAGCTGACAAAGGACGCGGTGGAGCGCTATGTGTTGGAGGAGCTGGGGGGGCTGGAGGGCCAGAGCGCCAGATTTCAGTACCTGTTCCGCCGCCTGCTCCGCTCTGTCCAGGCGGTGGTGGACAACGTGGCGGAGGAGCTCCTCCACTCCAAATTCAAGCCCATCTCCTTCGAGCTGGGCTTCGGCAGGGGTAAAAAGGATGACAAGGAGTTACCCTTGCCACCTGTTGAGCTGACCAGCCACGGCGTCACCATCAGCGTCACGGGCTTTGTGGACCGGGTGGACGGCTGGATTGACGGTGAAAAGCTGCATCTGCGGGTGGTGGACTACAAAACCGGACGGAAAACCTTTGACCTCACCGAGGTGTGGAACGGCCTGGGCCTGCAAATGCTGCTCTATCTCTTTACGCTGGAGGAGAAGGGCCGGGAGCTCTATGGACTGCCGGTGGAGGGGGACGGCGTGCTTTATCTCCCGGCCCGGGAAGCGGTCATTCGGGGCAGCCGGTGGATAAGCAGTGAAGAGCTGCGGAAAAAGGTGGACAAGGAGCTGACCCGCAGCGGGCTGGTGGTCAACGACCCCAGGGTGCTGGACGCGATGGAGGACCGGGGGGAGGGCGGATACCGCTTCCTGCCCCTGAAGGTGAGCAAGTCCACCGGGCAGATCACCGGGGAAGCCCTGGCGTCCGCCGAACAGCTGGGCAAACTGGGCAGGCACATCCGGCGGGTGCTGGAGGATATCTGCCAGGAGCTGGCGGGGGGCAACATTGCCGCCGACCCCTTCTGGCGGGGCCCGGAAAAAAACGCCTGCCGGTTCTGCGACTACGCCGCCGCCTGCCATTTCGAGCCTGGCCGGGGCGGGGACTGCAAGCGCTGGCTGCCCAAAGTGAACGCGAAGGAATTTTGGGAACAGATTGAGGAGGAGACATGACAAACGAACAGAGGGCGGAAGCGCTGATTCAAAAGTATAGATTTGATTTTGCTTCTATTCCCAGGGATGAAATACGGGAATTGATCGAGCTGGAAATAGAGGATTTTCAAGAGGGCAGCTCTGAATATATCCGGCTGCTCTGCGGATACCTGTACTGCGTCGGAGATATGGCCGATGTTCCGCTTTTGGAGCGGGCCAAGTACGGCATCAACATGGATGTGGGCTGTATGGTGGACAGAGAGTGGATTGAAAGCCTGAAAAACGGCGGGATCGAAGAGGAATTTGTTCGTTCCAGGGAGGACATCATCCGAAATTTTATTGCGTACTATCAAGACTTTGAAGCGGACGACGAGTGGTAACGGGCAGGAGCGGCTGAAGGGCTATCGAAAGCTCAATATCCTTTGATAAATGCGGAAAAGAGGTTAAAACATGGAAAACAGCAAGAATATCTTGATTATCGGCGACATGCCCGGCTACGGCAAGATGGGCCTGGCGGGGATGCTGCCCATTCTGTCCAACATGGGCCACAGCGTTTACAACCTGCCCACCGCGCTGGTGTCCAACAACTTCGACTACGGAAAATTTTCCGTGCTGGACACCACCGCCTACATGCGGGAGGCGATTCAAGTCTGGCGGGAGCTGGGCTTTCAGTTCGACTGCGTCACCACCGGCTTTCTGGCCTCAGCGGACCAAGTGGACCTGCTCCGGGGCTTCATTGACAGCCAGCGCAAGGAGGACTTTCTGGTGGTCACGGACCCCATCATGGGAGACGGAGGCAAGCTGTACAACGGCTCCACCCGGGATACGGTGGACAACATGCGCCGCTTTCTCGGGGTGTCGGACGTGATCGTCCCCAACCTGACCGAGGGGGAGTTCCTCACCGGGCTGTTTGAGGGGGAGGAAGCCCTGACGGGGGAGCAGGCCCGCCAGGTGCTGGGCGGCCTGCTGGCCTGCGGGCCCAAGTCGGTGGTGGTGACCAGCGGCCGGGAGCGGGAGACAGGCCGGCATGTGGTCTGGGGCTTCGATGGCGGCACGGGGGAGTATTTCACCGTCCCTTACCGCTTTATCAAGGCCCATTTCCCCGGCACGGGGGATATTTTCACCTCCCTGCTCACCGGACAGCTGCTGGACGGGCGGTCCCTGCCCCAGGCGGTCCAGAAGGCGGTGGACCTGCTGGAGCGGCTGATCTTTATGGAGCGGGACGTGGCTGAGCGGAACAACGGCATCCGCATTGAGAAGTACCTCAGCGTTTTGACAGAGTGATTTCCCTGAAAACAGGGAGAAAGGAACTGATAAACGTGAAAATAACATCCAAACGATTGACCGCCCTGGCGCTGGTGCTGGCCCTTCTGCTGGCGTCCTGCGCGGGCGAAACGTCGGCTACCACCATGTACCTGCGGAAGACGGAGGGGACTGTAGACGTGTCCGACGGCGAAGGCAAAGATATTACCCCCAAGGACGACCTGGGCCTGTACAGCGGCTATCAGGTGGGGACGCAGGCGGAGAGCTACGCCTGGATCGACCTGGACCAGGTGAAGCTGGCCAAGCTGGACCAGGACAGCGAGGTTGAGATCAATAAGGAGGGCAAAAAGCTGGAACTTGACGTGAAATCCGGCTCCCTGTTCTTCAATGTCACTGAGCCTTTGGCCGACGATGAAACCATGAACATCGCCACCGCCACCATGATAATCGGCATCCGGGGCACCTGCGGGTGGGTAACGGACAACACCGCCGCCCTGCTGGAGGGCACTGTATCCGTCACCGCCGGGGGCCAGGAGGCCACCATCAACGCCGGGGAGATGGCCGTCCTCACGGAGGGCGGCGGAATTACTGTGTCTGCCCTTACCGCCGAGGATATTCCCAGCTTTGTGCTGGAAGAGGTGGAGGACTATGGCGGTTTGCCTGTTCCGGACGACTCCGGCGATAACCCGATAGAAGCTGACCCTATGGCCGCGTATGAGGAGCTGCTGAGCACGCTGGAGAATGTGGTATACTCGGAGGTGGTCGACTTTGAGGGGGACGGCAGCCCGGAGCTGCTGGTCATTTCCATGGACTTTGCGCGCAGTACCGAGATAAGTGTGGGAATGGATGAGATATCAGTGTGGCGGAACGAGCTGGATGGGCCTGATTGTGTGATGTCTGTTGCTTCCGAGATGAATGCCGGAGGAAAATACGCTCTGGTGGAATCCAACGGAAGGCTGCTTGTGCGCCGGTACAGCGAAACCGGACTTTTCGGTTCTTACGTTGACGATTATTACACTTCTATCGCTTTGAGCGACGGCGTCAGGGGGGAATGGGGCAAGGTAGATTCCCAGGTTTCGTACAGCGAAAACAGCTTTGTACGGGTAAGGCCTCTTGACGGGAACGGATTTATAGATGAGGATGGCGGATTTGAAGGGAATCATGTGAGTGATGATGATGTGCGGGGGAGCTACGCCCAGGTGCGTGACCTTGTGCGCTATGACGGCACGAATGTAACCATCGTGGAGCCGTAACCGAAAAAACGGACAGAGAGGAAGAAGAATATGAAAAAGACAACCACCCGGCTGGCAGCCCTGGCGCTGTCCCTGGCCCTTCTGCTGACGTCCTGCGCAGGCGGAACGTTGGCCACTACCATGCACCTGCGGAAGACGGAGGGGACCGTGGGCGTGTCCGACGGCGAGGGCAAAGAGCTGACCACAAAAGATAATCTGGGCCTGTACTCCGGCTATCAGGTGGGGACGCAGGCGGAGAGCTACGCCTGGATTGACCTGGACAAGGTAAAGCTGACCAAGCTGGACCAGGACAGCGAGGTTGAGATCAATAAGGAGGGCAAAAAGCTGGAGATCAACGTGAAATCCGGCAGTCTGTTCTTCAACGTCACCGAGCCTTTGACCGACGATGAAACAATGAATATCGCCACCTCCACCATGATGATTGGCGTCCGTGGCACCTGCGGATGGGTGACGGGCAATACCGCCGCCCTGCTGGAGGGCACTGTGTCCGTCACCGCCGGGGGCCAGGAGGCCACCATCAACGCTGGGGAGATGGCCGTCTTCACGGAGGACGGCAAACTGGAGGTGAAGCCCCTCACCGCCGCTTCCGTTCCCGCCTTTGTCCGGGAGGAGGTTGCGGAGGACAAGAAGCTGTCGGCGGATATCCAGGACACCACCGGGATGGACTTGACCGTGGCGGACCCTTTGGCCCCTTATGCCGAGCTGCTGGCCAAATATTTAGATGAGATATTGTACACTGAATTTGTGGATTTCGCTGGGGACGGCAAGCCGGAGCTGCTGGCGATCGGGATTCATATCAATGAGGACCCAGGATCGCCCTCTTACTCCAAGCAGGAGGTCCTTACCTACATTCTCCCAGACGATATGGCAGAAAAGCCTGCCGATAAGCGGTATCAAGTGGATCGTAAACCCCTTATGTCAGAAGAGTATCAAGCTCTGGAGGAATACCGCTGGTCATTGGTGGAAGCGGATGGAAGACCGTTTGTAATGTATTACTCTATCCATAGACAACAGGGCTCCACCCCACATTGTTCGGAAGTAGTATGCTGCCATGGCGTTGACGACAAGGGAAATTTGATTACTGAGCAGGTTGCCTATCTTGTGACTGTACGCGGCGACCTTAGACATAGTTATGGCTACTGGGGCCATTGGGGCTCCGATATAGAGAAGATAAGCAGAGACAGCGATCCCGGGGAATTCGCGGCGGTCCAGGCGAAATATCGTGAGGTAAAGCTTTTGGCGCATAGCCCGGATGGCAAGACCTTGGTGATTGATGCTGGATAAAGGAGGCGACAGCGATGCCATTCCCATTGACAGAGGAACAACGAAAAATCGTGGACGACCGGGGCGGCGAGCTGCTGGTGTCGGCGGCGGCGGGGTCGGGCAAGACCCGGGTGCTGGTGGAGCGGCTGCTGGACCGGGTGGCCGCCGAAGGCCTGGACATTGACCGTTTTCTGGTCATTACATACACCAAGGCCGCGGCGGCGGAGCTGCGGGGCCGCATTGCCCAGGAGCTGTCCGACCGGCTGGCGGAGAACCCCAACGACCGCCACCTCCGCCGCCAGACCACCCTGGTCTACCGGGCCCAGATATCCACCATCCACTCCTTCTGCAAGTCGCTGCTCCAGGAGAACGGCCACCTGCTGGACCTGGACCCGGACTTCCGGCTGTGCGACGAGGGGGAGGGGCGGGTCCTCCTGGCCCAGGCGCTGGAGGAGGTGCTGGACCACCGATATGAGGATTTGGAGGAGGACAGCCCCTTCGCCCAGCTGGTGGACACCCTTTCCGCTGGGCGGGACGACAGCCGTCTGGCCCAGATCGCCACAGCCGTGTTCAACCAGGTCCAGAGCCACCCGGATCCCGCCCGCTGGCTCCGGGAGGAGCGGGCCCGGTGGGAGCTGGAGGGGGTGGACGATCTGTCCAGCACCCCCTGGGGGGCGCTGCTGCTGGAAGACCTGCGGAGGCAGGCCAGATTCTGCGTGGGCCAGCTGCTCCAGGCCCTGGCGCTGGCGGAGGGGGACGAACTGCTCTCCCGGAACTACGGGCCCTCCATCTCCACTTCCCTGGACGGGCTGGACGCCCTGCTGCGGGAGTCCACATGGGACGGGGCCTGCCAGTGTCTGCCCATTTCTTTCCCGGCCGCCGGCCGGAAAAAGAAGCGGAGCGCCGTCCTCAGCCCCATGGAGGAGGAGCGGGCCTCCTTGGCCGGGGAGCGGATGAAGGCCATCCGCGAGCGGTGCCGGGATATGATGGCGAAAGCGGCGGAGCCCTTTTCCGGAGACACCGCCGCCCAAATGGAGGAGCTTGCCCTGTCCAGTCCGGCGGTCCAGGGGCTGATAGACCTGGTGCTGGACTTGCAGGAGGGCTTTTCCCGGGAAAAGCTCCGGCGGGGGCTGGTGGACTTCTCCGACCTGGAGCACTTCGCGGTCAAGCTGCTCACCACTGAGGACGGCGGGCCCTCCGAGCTGGCCAAGTTCTGCTCCGCCCGGTACGACGAGGTGCTGGTGGACGAGTACCAGGACACAAACCAGGTGCAGAACACCATCTTCGACGCCATCTCCGGCGGCGGGCGGAGGCTGTTTCAGGTGGGGGATGTAAAGCAGTCCATCTACCGCTTCCGGCTGGCCGACCCCACCATCTTCTTGCGCAAGTACCGGGAATTTCCCGACGGGGAGCAGGGGGAGGAGGGCATGCCGAGGAGGCGGGTTCTGTCCCGGAATTTCCGCTCCCGGCCCCAGGTGCTGGAGGGGTGCAACGACCTGTTCCGCAGCATTATGTCAACCGAATTCGGGGAGCTGGACTACACCGACGACCAGGCCCTGGTGCCGGGAAAGAATTTCCCCGCCGGCCTGTCGGAGGAAGCCCCCGACCCCTACGCCCTGGAGCTGGACGCCATCGACCTGTCCTTCCTGGGGGAGCAGGAGGGGGAGAAGGAGAGCAAGGAGTATCTGGAAGCCCGGTTCGCCGCCCGGCGGATCAGGGCGCTGCTGGAGGAGCCTCTGATGGTGGAGGAGGGGGACGGCCTGCGGCCCATGCGGCCCTCCGACGTGATGATCCTCCTGCGCAGCCCCAACCCGGTGCTCCACCATTATCTCCGGGCGCTGAACGAGGAGGACATCCCCTGGACCGCCGACGGGGGCGGGGACTTCTTTGAGAGCACTGAGGTCAATGTGGCGCTGGCCATCCTCCAGATCGTGGACAACCCCCGCCAGGATGTGGCCCTGATTTCCGCCCTGCGCTCCCCGGTGTACGGCTTTTCCGGGGACAAGCTGGCCCTGCTCCGCGCGGAGGGGCGGGGGGATTTTTACAGTGTGCTGGTCCAGGCCGCCCAAAACGGGGATATGGAGTGCCAAGGCTTTTTGGACCAGCTGGATGAGCTGCGCTTCGGAGCCGGCGACCGCACATGCCGCCAGCTCATTTGGCATATCTATGAAAAAACCAACCTGCTGGGCGTCTTCGGGGCCATGGAGGGCGGCGGCGAGCGGCAGAGCAATCTGCTGTCCCTCTACGCCCTGGCCGGACAGATGGAAAACGGCGGATGCCGCACCCTTTTCCAGTTCCTTCTGCGGCTGGAGCGGCTGAAAAACGCCGGCTCCAAGCTGGGGGCGGACTCCGGCGGGCGGCACGAGGGGGAGGGCGTGTCCATTCTGTCCATCCACCGGTCCAAGGGCCTGGAGAAACCGGTGGTGCTGGTGTGCGGGCTGAGCAAGCAAATCAACCGGGAGGACCTGAAACGGCCTGTGCTCTTCCACTCCGAGCTGGGGGTGGGGCCCAGAGGGCTGGACCGGGAGCGGATGGTGGAGTACACCACCCTGGCCCGCTGTGCGGTGGCCCGCCAGCTGGAGCGGGAGCGGCTGGC
>OFGB01002434.1_pt1 | contig 10054 bp, 5 predicted proteins | sample 1521491 | NCBI WGS metagenome assembly OFGB01 (sample SAMEA3504095, study PRJEB24116) | mouse gut metagenome | biome: mouse gut; feature: mouse-associated habitat; material: faeces | place: Denmark | collected 2011
CGGACGGCTCGGTATCCGATGGCTCGCAGGAGGAACCGGAGCCTCACTCCGTCCTGCGGGAGTACAAGATCAAGCTGGAGGGGATTTACGACCACTTTCTTACGGTCCGGGGCGGCGAAATGGCCCGCCAGCGGCAGGCGGCGGCGGTCCGCATCTACAACGACATTCTGTCGGAGGTCCGGCAGTCCTATGAGGCCGGAGGCCGTATTCTGGACGGCTGCATTGATTTTACATAAAGGAGAGCGCATCCTGACATGACAACCAAAATTTTCCTCGTCCGCCACGCCGAGGCGGAGGGCAACCTCTTCCGGATCGCCCACGGACAGTATGACAGCATCATCACTCCCCAGGGCTACCGCCAGCTGGCCTGGCTCCGGGAGCGGTTCAAAGATGAAACCCTGGACGCGGTCTACGGCAGTGACCTCACCCGTACCCGCGCCACCGCCTCTGCCCTCTACGCCCCCCGGGGACTCCCCTTCCGCCCCCTGCCCCTGCTGCGGGAGATCAAGCTGGGGGTCTGGGAACAGATGACCTGGGGAGAGATCCAGCGGATGGACAAAACCATGTACGTGGACTTCAACAAGCGTCCCGACCTGTGGCACGCGGAGGGGGCGGAGAGCTTCGCCCAGGTCCGGGACCGGATGCTGGCGGGCATCCGTCAGATTGCATCGGAAAACCCCGGCGGCACGGTGGCCGCCGCCAGCCACGGCGCGGCCCTGCGGACCCTGCTGGGAACCCTGCAGGGTATGACTTTGGAGGAGATCGGCCGCACCGGTCATGGGGATAACACGGCGGTATCCCTGCTGGAGGTGGAGGGGGAGGACATCCAGGTGATATTCCGGGACGACGCCTCCCATCTGCCGGACCACCTGTCCACTTTCCGCCGCCAGAGCTGGCACAAGGACGATGCCGCTACCGAGCCGGGGCTTTGGTTCCGCTCCGCTGTGGATGGGTGCGGCAGGGCTGCTCAGGCCCTGCTGGACGAGGAAAGCGTGGGCCGGATCGAAATGGTTCTGGAGCCGGAGGCCCTTCGGATTACGGACTACAAGGTCTTTCCGGCCCATCGGGGACAGCGCTGCGGCGTTCAGATGCTGGGCCAGGCGGTGCAGTACGCTCGGGCGAAGGAACGGGAGACGCTGGTTCTGCGCTGTCCGGAGGATATGAAGGGATATTTTGCTAAATATGGTTTTGTTCCCAGCGGGGAGGATATGGCCATGGATTTGAGGCGAGTGGTGCGGGAGATTCCGGAGCGGGAGGGCTCTGAGCTCTAAGCATGCAAAGAAGTCTGCGGATTCGGTCTGGTATATGGACGAGGCCTATTCATAAATAATTCATAAGAAGTAATCGCCTGGGTCGGTAGCTGCTGGGCGGTTGCTTCTTTTTTATTTTAAACGGATACATCAAGTTTCTTTTGTAATACTTTTATCCCAAAAGCAGCGTTATGTAACCCAATTTGTTAAAATGCAGATTTGTGCCTCCAACACAGAAGAATTCTCCCGTTTCCCACTAAAATTCCCACTCCCCGCAACCCAAATGTAAACTTTTCATGAACACGCTACCAGGCGGCTACCAAACCTTCCGGCACCGCTACCAACTGCAATCCGGTGAAAAATAATCAAAATAGTCGACATAAGCCGGCCCCCTGCTACCAAACCTCAAAAATCGTCTACCAAACTTTTTTCTCACGCCCTGAAACCATTGCGCCGCAACGGTTTCAGGGCCTCCTTTTTTCGGTAAGGGGCTTGATAATTGCCAATTTGACGAAAAAGTATGTAACTTTTTCGATTGATTGCAAAAATCAAAGCCTTTCGCTCCAGAAAATTTAAAAGGAGGAAAAATCCACCATGAGAAATCTCAAGAAGATTCTCGCAATGGTGCTGGCCCTCGTCATGAGCTTGTCCCTCATGGCTACCGCCGGCGCCGCGGACTTCACGGATGCGTCCAGTATCAATGAAAAGTACGAGACGGCCATCGAAGTCCTGGAGGGCCTGGGCGTCTTCAAGGGCTACCAGGACGGTACCTTCCAGCCCCAGGGATCCATCACCCGCGCTGAGACTGCGGCTATCATCTACCGCATCGTCACCGGCGACGTGAAGGACGAGCAGGTCGGCATCTATGCTGACTACAACCTCTTCACCGACGTCCCCAGCACTTCCTGGTTCGCTGGCTACGTCAACTACTGCGCCAACGCCGAGTACATCAAGGGCGTGGGCGGCGGTAAGTTCAACCCCAACGCCCAGGTCACCGGCTACGCCGCCCTGGCCATGATCCTGCGCGCCATCGGCTACACTGCCAACGGCGGCTTCACCGGCTCCGACTGGGAAGTCCAGACCGCCCGCACCGCCGAGGCCCGCAAGATCACCAAGAACATCATGACCGGCACTCTGGGTCAGAATGCCAACCGTGAGACTGTTGCCGAGATCCTGTTCCAGGCTATCCTGGTCAACATGGTCGACCACAACATCCTCAACACCAACAACGGTAACCAGGGTTACACCGAGATCGATGAGACTCTGGGCTACAAGACCTTCAAGCTGGAAGAGCTGGAAGGCGTTGTCGTTGCCAACGAGTTCGCCAATCTGTACGGCACTTCCGTCCTGGCCAACGGCAAGACCAACTTCGAGGTCGCCAAGGATGATATCCGCTCCCTGGACATCACCACCGAGCTGACCGACATGGGCGAGCGTCAGCACGCCTACATCGCCGGCAGCAAGGTCCTGTCCATGGACAATACCGGCCTGAACACGGTCAAGGAGAATGACGGCGCCGCCGTGGTCATCGACACCGCCGCCAAGTTCCAGGCCGCCGCCGGCATGCCCGCCGCCGCTGACATCGAGTACTTTGTCAACTTCGACCGCGTGGGCAACTACACCTGCGATCAGCGTCTGGAGTTCCGCGTGACCTTCAACAGCCAGAACGCCATGGCGTCCTTTGACACCTATGCCGGTGTGGATATCTCCGCTGTGGCCGCTGCTGACAACCTCGACAATACCACCGACAACAACTGGACGGTAAACGCTGCGGTTTTTGGCGACAACGCGACCCGCGAGACTACCGCTGTTCCCGCTGGCAACCTCAATGTCAGCGTGGAAGATTACATCTTCGCTGTCGCTGATTACCCTGTGACCTTCAAGAAGGTCATCCGTGCCAACAACGACATCAGCGATGCTGACCTGTCTGTGATCCGCGGCATCTTCGGTGTAGCCGACAACGCTTTGACCGATTCCACCAGTATTTGGGCCAAGGACCAGATCAGCGGCGATGTGTTCATCGGCACCGCCAGCACCAACACCGCTGTTACCAATGAAGAGCGCGATCTGTCCAACCAGATCTCCTACAACAAGTTCTTCGAGGAGTACATCAACGCCGAGGTCTACGATGTCAACTGGGACCGCGCCGATAACGGCGAGTGGGTCAAGTTCATCGACAACGACGGCGACGGCGCTGCTGATTACGCCTTCCTGACCCAGTCCAACCTGGATGAGGTCCTGAGCACCTACACCAAGGGCGACGCTACCGTTACCGAGTACTACACCTTCAGCGACGACGCTGACAACTGGTACAGCGTCCGTTACCTGGGCGACGTTCCCGCCGTGGGCGATGTGGTCCTCTACAGCTTCATCGACGGCCAGATCCTGGTTGAGGCCGCCAAGTCTGAGGAGGTCACCGTCACCGACTACAGCTGGAAGGACGACCAGATCATCACCGACAAGGGCACCTACGGCCAGTCCGGCATTGAGAACTGGACCGAGATGATGGAGCTCATCAGCGCCATGAAGGACAACACCAAGTACGCCGTGTACTTCGACCACTTCGGTTATGTCCGCGCTTATGAGATTCCCGGCGGCACCACCTACGCTCTGGTTACCGAGATCTATGCCCGCAACAACGCCAACGGCAACCTGGTCCAGGAGTGGCCCATGAACGTTGAGCTGGTTGTCAAGGATGCCAAGGCTACCGAGTACAACCTGGTCAACGGCGGCAGAAACATCTTTGTCGCTACCACTCCCTGGGCTCAGATCCAGAACATGGCCGCTGTGGGCAACTACTACAACTGGCTGCAGCCCGCCATCCAGCACCTGGGCGTGACCCGCGTGATCAATAACGTCAAACTGGGCGCCAACAAGGTGGATCCCACCTTCAGCGGCGATTGGAACGCCGTGTCCACCTTCTGGCCCTCTAACCGCCAGATCATCCGGAACATCGCTTCCATCCCCGCCGGCGACACCTTCAACTACGGCGCGCAGAACTACGCCAGCCTCTCCCCGCTGAACAACGACGGCACTGCCGCTAACTGGGATCGTCCCCAGGGCGCTGCCGCCAGCTTCACCAACGTCGCTATCGTGAACATCAACGATAACAACGCTACCCTGGAGGGCGCTGCCCAGCTGCGCACCGACAACCGCAACAACGTCCTGACCTGGAACGACACCAACAGCAACGGCGTCTGGGATGCCGGCACTGCTGAGCGCGCCCGCTACGCCGTGGACTACATCCAGCTGTCCACCGACAACGTGGTCAAGGGTCAGGCCCGCTATCCCATCTATGGCAGCACTGCCGCTGGCAGCTATGCCGCCAACAACAACTACTACGTCAACGCTCTTGATACCACCGAGTACTACATCGCTTATAACGGCGACGTGCTGTACTTCCAGGGTTATCAGAACATGCCCGCGCTGACCATGGCCGACAACCGCATCCATGCCGCTTACGCCGTGGCCCGCGACACCTCCGCCGATAACGCCAACCAGCCCTACTGGGTTGCCGACGTCATCGTTTACGAGGTCGAGACTTACGCCGGCGCAACCACCAACGGCGTGTCCCTGGCTTACTACAATCCCAGCCGCAACACCGATCAGATTCAGCTCCTCGACACCCTCAGCGACAAGGCCAATCCCGCTGACGTCGACCTGATTCCTGAGAACCTCAGCTGGAACGCTGACGGCGGCCAGTTCAACCAGTACGCTGGCTACGGCTTCTATAAGCTGACCAATCCCAGCGCCGCTGAGGATGGCAAGATGACCGCCAGAAGCATCTCCCCCATCAACAACAGTGATGGCAAGCGCAACTTCAACAAGAACGGCATCTTCGCCGGCACCATCATCCGTGTGTATGTCCTGGCTGGCAGCAGCTACATCGACATCAACACCGATAACAAGACCAACTCCGACGGCACCCTCCGCACCAATGTCTCCCTGAAGCTGGACAACAACATCTACAGCATCACCGAGCAGACCGTGAACGAGGGCACCTGGAACCAGATCACCCGCAACGTGGCCAATACCCTGCGCTACGACGGCCGTCAGGGCTACGTGGCCAACAGCCAGGTCAAGCCCAATGACCGCGTCATCTGGGTCGGCTCCGCTCCCACCAACGGCACTGTCGGCGGCTCCAGCTTCATTGTTGACCTGGGCAACGACATCACCGCTGGCGACAACGCCAACGCCGGTCTGCACTACATCACTCCCGACTGGCTGTTCAACCGCACCCTCGCCGCTGACGGCGTCGTGGGCGAGATCAATGAGCAGGCCCACGGCACTGGCCTCTGGGCTGACATCATGGCTGAGCAAACCACTGCCGCTCCCATCGGCGACGCTCCTGTTGTGACCTTCTTCGGTCAGAGCGCCAACACCGTGGTTGGCACCACCATCACCGTGAACGCTACCTACAGCCAGGCTGTTGCCAACGACAAGGCCGGCATCGACGTCTCCGTCAAGGACGGCAAGCTGATTATCTGGAATGGCGTGAACGTCACCGACAGCAACCGCGACACCCTCCTCGACCTGACTGTCAAGGCGGCCGGCGACACCTACAAGGCCACCGTCCTGGGCGAGAACGGCCTGTACTATGATGTGACCCTGACCCAGTCTCCCGCTGCTAGCGGCGCGAAGTTCGCTGCGGGCACTGGCACCGACATCGTGGCGAACGTCAGTGGCGGCAACAACAGCCTGGCGAATCCGGGTGGAGGCGGAACCAATTACCAGCCCATCCTGAAGTGGCTGAAGTCCGCGAAACTGGATGCCACCAGCCAGGGCGCTTCTGTGGCGTGGACCGTTGAGCTGAATGATGGCACTGTGATCACTGGTACTGGCACCGAGGGCGGCCTGGTGCTCACTCCCTCCATCTACAACGAAACCAGCAACGACACCGTTAAGAGCGTCAGCGCGGTTGTTACCTCCGAGGACGGTAAGACTGTGACCTATTACGCCACTGGCACTCTCGGCACCTTCACCGTGAAAGTGGGCGAGGGCATCAAGGTGTACGGCCCGACGAATACTTGGAACGGCAGCTTCAGTGATACGGCGGACGTCGATGCCAGCGCTGCGGAGCAGACGATGAACGTCGCCTATGGTTCCACTCAGGTCTATCAGTTCGTGGTCAACGAGCTTGAGGGCGAGTGGGAGGTTACCGGCGCCGCTACTAAGACTACCGGCGGTGTTCTGAATGGCCAGAACTGGGCGAACTTCACCTTCTCCGGCCCGGCCACCGTTACCTTCAAGCCCACTGAGAATCCCACCGCTCTGGTCGTGAAGCTCGGCGCCGGCTGCGGTACCGGTGCTGCGACCGGGACCACCGCTCAGGTGAGCGAGATCCAGCAGGTCTACCAGAAAGGCGATGCCATCTCCATGAAGGTCGAGGCCGCCGCGAGCCACCACATCGTTAAGGTGACCTGGGCCAACGGAGCCAAGAGCGGCGAGGCTGTGGCTCTCAACGGTACGTATTGGCAGATTCCCGCTGACGTGACCGGGGATATGGCCTCTGGCGACCTGTATATCAATGTTGAGGTCGCTTCCGACAGCGCTACTCTGTCTATCACCAACAACAGTACCAGGAACCTGGAGGTCAAGTATCTGGATCCCAGTGACGTAACCAAGTACACGACCGCGTCCATCAATCCCGGCGCTACCTGGAATGGTTCTGGCAGTGGCGTGAGCATTGATACCCGCGGCACAGTTACCATCACCGCTGTTGGTGGTGCGATCACCGTCAACGCTGGTGCCGCCGTCGTCGGCGCACCGTATGCACAGATGAGTGCCGATGGCCTGGTTTGGGAGGGCGGCAGCATCACCGGTAACCTGTCGCTGACAATTGCCGACAAGGCATGATCCCCTTTCCTGGCATGGCGAATTGACCCAAAAGACCCCCAGGGCTTCGGCCCTGGGGGTCCCTTTGCTTACCGGAAGGCGATGTAGTCGTAGGTGTAATCCTTATAGTTCAGCTCCGGGAAATTGGGCAGGAGGGTTGGGTTGACGGTGAATCCGTCATCCGTAAGCTGCAAGGTGAGCGGCAAGGCTCCGCCGCTGGTGAAACCAGCATAGAAATCCAGTCCGGTCCCTCCGGCGTCCCGCTCGACCGGAGCGCCCACCAAAACGAACCTTGGCCGGAATCCCAGCGTGATATGCCGGTTGAGCTCTCCCGTTCCCACATACGACCCCACCGCATAGGGCAGCCTGACCGCTTCCGCTTTTGCGTCCTCCGCCGTCTCCTGCGCATTGGTGATGCCGCTTTCCAGATTTGCCATGGCGGCATTGAAGTCCTCCATCATGATCCGGTCATCCTTTTTCCACTGGGGCAGGTGGTAGTGTTCTGTGTAGTTCATACAAGTTTCTCCTTTAAATTTGATGTTACCAGTAAAAATCCGGTACACACTGGTGTGTACCGGCCCGAAAGTTGCTCCCAAACGTGCAACGGCGGAATCAACAAAAAACAATATCCTCTCCGGCTTGACAAAACAGTCCTGGGAAGATATACTGAATATAAGGATAGGGCGCTGCCGGCAAACGGGAGGCTCCTCCTAGTTTGGTAAAAAGAAGTAACCGTCTAGGTTGGTGACCAGGGGGCGGTTACTTCTTTTTATTTCGAAACTGTGCAATCTGAATGCACAATCCTACGATGCCGATCAGCACAAGCGTATATGTAAACATATCGCCGTATGTAACCATGCCATCACCCCCTCCTCTTCTGCGGAGGGGGAAAGAAGCGCCCTCCGCGAATGGGAGGAGCCGTCCCGTCTGCCGTTTTTCGCGCTTGCGCGAAAAAACCGAACATGCCGCTCGATGCGGCATTGTTCGGTCTACGCAGCGCCCCGTCCCTTTCCGGGGGCTGTCCCTATTTTACCACGCCTGTGCATTTCTGTCAAACAGATTTCCGCCGTAAGGAGACACCCATGGACCTCATCATCTATGCCGCCCTGTGTCCCGAGGGCGGGGAACGCGATCTCGCCTGCCGACTCCTGACCCTGGCGGTCCGGCAGGAGCTGGGTCTGCCGTACATGCCGGACATCGCCCGGGAAGCGAGGGGCAAGCCTTATTTCCCCAGCCGTCCGGATATCTGTTTCAACCTCAGCCACTCCCACGGCGCGGCCGTCTGCGCCCTTCACGACAGACCGGTGGGCATCGACGTGGAGAAGCTGCGTCCCGCGCCGAAGCGTCTGGCGGCGGGTATGGCGGACAAGGCGTTTTTCCGCCTCTGGACCGCCCGGGAGGCCACGATCAAACGGCAGGGCCTGGGCATAGGCTCGCTGCTGAAGCCCATAGATCCAGACCCGCTGTGCTGGTGCGCCGAGGGACTGCTGGAGGGCTATATCGTCACTGTCTGCCCATCGGAGGACGCCGGCATCGTCTGCAAAAAGATATAGAACCGCGTGCCGCTTGTGCGCATTTTAACTGCGGCAGCTATTCAGCTGACCGTTCCAGCGTTTCGCCGGAGCGGTCAGCTTTTATTTTCACAAAGAACAATACGGGAGGATTCCCGCTTATTCCTTCATCAACACGTCCAAAAACAGCTCCCTGATCCGTTCCTGCGGATAATTCCCCAATTCCGGCACCCGTTCCCTACTGATGAATCCTCCGCCCATAGTGGCATGTCCGCCGCCATTTCCTATCCCCAGCAGCGCCTTGTGGAGCAGGTTTCCGGCATGTACCTCCGGGTCCTCCGAGCGGACGGACAGCTTGATACCGTCCTCCCGGAAAGATGCCACGATCGCCACCTCGACCTCGACCAGTGCCAGAATAAAGTCGGAAAGAATTGCCACCAGCGCGGCGGGGCAGGTAAAAGGAACGTAGGAAATTCCGACTTTGTCATAGAGCTCAATATTTTCAATTGCCGCACCGTAGGCCTTCAGATCGGTAAACTCCATGTTGTTGCGCTCCAGGTCCGCCAACGTATCCGGATCGCAGTATGGAAACAGGTAGCCCAGCATTTCAATATCCAGGGCCGTCACATTCCGCGCAAGGTTCAGCGTATCCATTTTGAGCCCATAGAGCAGCGCCGTAGCCACATCCCGGCCCGGCGCGATACCAGACAAGGCATAATATTCTGCAATCAGCGTGGCGCACGCGCCGGTCATGCGGATGTCCTGATACTTGTACTCTACAGGCACAAACGTAGGATGGTGGTCGATGCAGGCAACCTCATCGCCAATAAAATCCGTCACGTTCCCCGCGTGCTTCTGGGTATCCACGCAGATAATGCGGTCCGTTTCCTTCATGTCCGCAATCAGGCTCTCATAGGGTGACATTTCCATGCGGAACGTGCTAAGCATCTTCGATGCGCTCAGCTTATCAATTTTTCCATCATAGCAGAGCCTCGACTCCACGCCATAAGCGCCCAATAGCTTTTGTAATCCAAATGCGGACGCGATGGCGTCCGGGTCCGGGAAGTTGTGGGTCTGAATATAAACCGGGTAGCCTTGACATAACGCGACCAAATCACTCAATTTACTCATTGCTTATGCAAACCTTCCTTGTTGGTTTTTGCAAATCCGGGCCATCTAAAATAATGATAAAAATTCCAATACCGGGGCAGTGTCCTCCGATTTGCCGCCTACAAAATGGGGCGGTTCCGCCCGGTCTTTTTCATGCACCATTATAATGCAAATCAGGCAGCTTTGCAAGGCACAGAGAAAAACGCATCCGCTTTGGGATTTGTGCAAGCCTGTTTTGGATACTTTTATCCCAAAAATGTCATTATGTAATCTAAATTGTTAAAGTTTAGATTTGCGCCTCCAACACAGAAGAATTCTCCCGTTTCCCACTAAAATTCCCACTCCCTG
>OFGB01002448.1_pt1 | contig 10014 bp, 8 predicted proteins | sample 1521491 | NCBI WGS metagenome assembly OFGB01 (sample SAMEA3504095, study PRJEB24116) | mouse gut metagenome | biome: mouse gut; feature: mouse-associated habitat; material: faeces | place: Denmark | collected 2011
AATTCCGAAAAATGAAAGTTAGATTGAAAGGAAATCTGCCTAATACTTCTGTTACATTAAAGCTTTACAACACAAATGGGACAGAAGCGGCTTCGAGAACTTCTGTAGTTTAGGCCTCCTATGTAAACTTTACTTTTTCTAATCTTTCATCTGTAAACACATATTACTGGAAGTTGTATAACAATGACTAGCATGATACTATTTTTTCAGGAACAATTAGTGCATCCTGATTAAATTACATACTTATACCATTGGTCACAATGTAAATAGTTCATTTTTACAATAATATTTCACTTATAAGTCACGATTCTTTTTATAGGTGATCAAACAGTTGCTTGCACTTTATTAAATGCCAGCAACTGTTTCTTCTTAGACAAAAACTATATATTTCAAATATTTGCTTATTCATAAGGCTCCTAAAAGAAGCCAAATTATGTTGTGCCAACGAATAAATTTTTTCTTTTTGAACAACGGAATGCCTCAATTCTAGTTTTTTAAAGTGTATCGCCCAATACGTTCCTCCTCCTTTGATCAACAGGCTTCTTTGCATCTTTGGGAAACAGCCCGCTTGTTATCTTTTTACGATTCTATCTCCAAATTTTATATTTGCACATTTTTATTTTTGTAGTTTTATTAGGCCGTATATTTTACCAAAAGGCTTTTTTCTTTGGTTTGACAGTATACAGTTTGTCCATTATAATAAAAACAATGTAACATATATTGTCACATAAAAAATGAACAAAAAGAAAGTGAGATACCATGGCCGAACGAATTACCATACAAGATATCGCAGATGCACTTGGCCTTTCACGGAATACAGTGTCCAAAGCCATCAATAATACCGGAATCCTTGCTGACGCTACGAGGGAAAAGGTCTTAAAGAAAGCCATCGAATTGGGATATAAACAATTTTCTTATATAAACATACCAGGCATAGAAATACCCGGTGCAGATTCAGGCTGCACACTGCCATTGAAAAAAAACGAAATTGCCCTGCTTACTGCCAATTTTATCAACAATTCACATTTTGCGTCCACCATGCTTGATAATTTTCAGCGCGGAATTTCTGATTCCGGCTACACCTTTACCATGCACCGCATCCAGGAAAATGAAATCCGGAACCTGCAGCTGCCAAATTCCTATAACATGGAAAAGACTGCCGGCATCATCTGCGTGGAAATGTTTGACCAAAAATACTGTTCCATGCTCTGCGGACTTGGCACCCCTCTCCTTTTCGTAGATTCTCCTGCATGCGGTCTTGGAGAACCTTTAAAGGCTGATGTGCTCAGTATGGATAACCAGTCCAATATCCATGTCTTTGTCCATGAAATGGTAAGACGCGGCAAAAAAAGAATCGGATATATCGGAAACTGCATGCACTGCCAGTCATTTTTTGAGCGCTTTTTAGGATACCGGAACGCCATGTATCTGTGCGGGCTTTCCTGTCTGGAAGAATACTGCATCACAGGCAGTATAGGTACCTCTGAATATCCCTCCCCAAAAGAATACCGGAAATATCTCAGAGAACGAATGCAAAGCCTGGATTCCCTTCCGGATGTCTTTATCTGCGCGAATGACTTTGTTGCCATAGACGTGCTGCTCATATTTAAAGAGCTTGGCATCTGTGTGCCAAAAGATGTCTGGCTGTGTGGCTTTGATGATTCCCAGGAGTCAAGGATTACCTCACCAACACTGACTACCATACATATCCACAGCCAGATTATGGGATTTTCAGCGGTTCATTTACTATTGTCCAGAATCAAGGATCCTTCTATGAACTACCGCAGGGTCTATACGGAAACAAGCCTGATTTACAGGGAGTCAACGGAAGATTAACTTTGAGATACCCGTTCGCCTGCCTCATACAAGGATATCAGAAAGCGGCGCCGCTTCTTAAGAACTGCATGCAAATGGCATAGATTATTTGCATACAGTTCCTTAACAAACAGCCTGCGTCACACAGACCGGATGGCTGCTGCACCATGTTCACATACTCCTGCTCCAGCGAAGAATCAAACTCCGTGCAGCAGGGCAGCGCCTGCTTCCCGCGCAGCATCTTTCATGCAGGCGCAGAACTTAACTTTCTTCATAATGATTTCCTTCTTGCCCGGCCAGATCTGACGCCATCAGGCCAGGTCATATTTTTCCACATCAATCACTGCTTCCCCATCCGCAAAAAAGGAAATCCCGTCTGCTTCCTGCTCCGTATACATCGTTGCGGTCATCACCTGTTCCCCGTCATTCACGAATACTTCCACACTGAAACGGTCCAGAATCATGCGCAGCTTCAGTTCCCCGTTTCTGCCGTTCACCATGCTTCTGCGCTGGTGGATAATGGCCCTTCTGGACCCTGAAAATTTCCGGTCAATCTTTAAAATCGATTCCGACGGCCGGAAACTCAGTGATGTATAAAACTCCTCATTCTGGGCAAAGCGGACTGCAAATTTCCGGTACATCTGTTCACTGTCTTTCGGACGTACCGTAAGCTCCATATCCACCCTGCGGCCTTTTACCCCGTCTAGCCGGACCACGCCTGTTACCGATACCTTTTCATGCACCGTCTTATTTTGACGCATTTTTAAAAGCTCCCGCAGCGGCTCCTGGTACAGCCTTCCGTTTTTTACGGACAGCTCCCTCGGCAGGCTCATCTGCCCGTACCACAGCGGATGATCTGACATGCGCAGGCTGCAGGTATCCCAGTTCTGCATCCAGCCAATCATGATACGCCGCCCGTCCGGTGCCAGTACTGTCTGCGGCGCATAAAAATCAATTCCATAATCGACAGACTGGTTGCATTCTTCCGTAAAGCGGTCTGTCTTTTCATCATAATCACCAATCAGGCACAGCGTGCCATTTCCGTTGTGGTATTCAAATCCCTTCGGCATCATATCCTGCGGGCTGACCAGAAGCACCCATTTCCCATCCAGCTTAAAAAAATCCGGGCATTCCCACATCAGGCCGAACCGGTTACTGTTTGTGCACAATACCCTTTTATAATCCCATTGAAAGCCGTTCGGGCTTGTAAACAGCAGAATCTGGCCGCTGCCATCCGCCGGACGGTTTCCAATGATACAGCAGTAAGTACCGTCGTCCTTGCGCCATATTTTCGGATCGCGGAAATCAAACCGGCTGCAGCCTTCCGGCAGGTCTGACTCATCCAGTACCGGATTTTTTTCATATTTTTCATAATCCATTCCGTCACCGACCGCAATGCACTGTGTCTGTACTTCGCTGATGCCCCCGTTTCTCTGGCGTTCCCTTACCACACCGGTATACATCAAAAGCTGCCTGCCGTCATCAAGTTCCACCGCACTCCCCGAAAAGCATCCGTCCCTGTCATAAAACTCATCCGGAGCCAGCGCTGCCGGAAGATGTTTCCAGTGCAGAAGGTCACTGCTCACGGCATGTCCCCAATGCATGGATCCCCACTGGGAATCGTACGGATAATACTGGTAAAACATATGGTATTCCCCTTTGTAATAGGAAAATCCATTCGGGTCATTCATCCATCCAGTCCTTGCCGCCAGATGAAATGCTGGTTTTTCTTCTTCTTTTATCAGTTTTTCTGAAGCCTCTTCGTATTTACGGGCTTCCCGCAATGTCTGACTTGTCATGCTCATCTCCTCCTAAAATCCTGTCATACTCCCGCAAATAATGCAGGAAATTTTACATAGTAAAAAAACTGCCGCATTAAGATTAAGAAAGAAGTCTTTCGCCTTTTCTTAATACGGCAGTGCTCCAGGGACAGTTCCTATGCCCTGATTTCATTACAATTCATAACTACACAGTTTTGCTGCAGATACTATTCTGCATCTGTTCCTGTACCAGTTTCTGCATCTGTACCAGCTTCTGCATCTGCACCGGAATCCGAAGCTTCATCTCCGCTGCCTTCTTCATAATAAGAATCCAGATATTTCTGGAAAATAGACAGATATTCTTCCAGACCATAGGCATCCAGATCTTTCAGGAACTGATCCCAGTCAGCATCTGTAAAACCGTTCATAATCCAGTCCGATTTCTTTGCATTGATTGTCTTTTGAATATCCGCCTGCAGGTTGGAAATCTTTTCGGTATCTTCCCTGCTCATAAATACGTTTGGATATACATATTTTGTGTTCATATCCGGTGTATACAGTTCTTCAATCCAGTCCAGACGATACTGTGCATCATCCGGGCAGGTTACATATACACCATAGTATTCATCCAGAACTGCCAGAGGGCCTGCTACATTCTCTGCTTCACGTACTTCTACCGGAGACGCATCGCCCAGCGGCGCATGCTGAAGCATATCTTCTCCATTTTCATTTTTACCGAGTACGAAAATATCAAATTCATCATCCTCGCCGTAAGTACCCCAGTTATTCTGCGGAGACTGGAACGGGTCATACATCTGATCAATCCATGCGCATACCAGCGCCGGATTTTCAGCAATCGAAGTGACAACGCAGCGGCCCCGGTCATATCCGCTTGTAAAAGAACCGTTCGCCGGCGTGATATTTCTTGTATCCGCCGTAAGCGCCGGCAGCGGCACCCAGTCCGTTATATTATCAATGTTTCCGACATCCCAGGTAAAGCATACACCGTAGCGGCCGGATTTTCCTTTCGATACATATGTAGACCATTCCTGTGTAAAAGCTTCCGGATCAATCAGTCCTTCCTCATACAATTCATGCAGCCATGCAATCCCGTCTTTAAATCCCTGCTGTGTGGCGGAGCAGATTACCTTCAAATCATCTGTAACCGCAATATGCCTGCCGCTGTCAGCATCGCCGTAGCCCTCGCCAAAGCCGTTTATAAGAATCGCCGGGTCCTCGCCGCCATTCAAAATACAAGACATCGGGATAATGCTTCCGTCAATGTTAAACTCTGCCTGGAGCTTTGAAGCGTTATCACGGAATGCAAGCAGCACCTGCTCAAATTCCTCTACCGTTTCCGGCATTTCCAGCCCGAGGAAATCCATCCATTTTTTATTAATAAAACTCATAGCACCGACTGTCTGGATTGCCGTCTTCCCGGATCCAAGCTGCTCAATCCATGGAAACGCCCAGATATGCCCGTTTGTATCGGTACTCATAGTCCTGTATTCCGGAAATTTGTCAAATACTGCTTTCAAATTCGGCATATATTTGTCGATATAGCCTTCCAGCGGAATAATCACGCCCTGCTCGCCGTATTTCAGCAGATCGCTGTCGCCAAATCCTGCAGTAAAGACAAAATCAGTCAAAGAGCTCTTATTTGCCATAGCAAGCTTAATCTTGTCTCCCCACTGGTCGCCCTGAATTGCCGTCCAGCTGATTTCCACATTGGTCTTTTCCTGCAGGCGCTTAAAAATCGTCCTGTTATTCGGTTCAGACTCCGTATTTGCCGGATAACTGATCAAACCGGTAAGCGTAGCTTTTTCTTTCAGCGGAAATTCCAGATCCGCGATATCTGCTTCCTGCACCTCCCCGCTCTGAGGCACCTTACTCCCGCCGCTGCCGCATCCTGCAGCCGTTACTGCCACGCTGGCTGCCAGCGCCACTGCCATCATACGTTTCATAATCTGATGATACTTCATAGTTGTCCCCTTTCCTAATTCTGTGCTTTTCTTTTTCCATATTACAGCCCGCATGCAGGCATTCAGATTCCAGTAACTGCCCGTCATGCTTTGTAATTATAAATTCTAGCCCTTTACAGAACCTGCCATAATGCCGGCATCGAAATATTTCTGGAAGAACGGATACATTACTAACAGCGGCAGGCTGGAAATGATGATTGTCGCATATTTCAAAAGCTCTGCCAGCTGTGCACGTTCTGCCGTACTCTGCATATCAGCGATCATGCCGGCTTCCGGCTGGTTCTGAATGAGAATGGAACGAAGCACGAGCTGTAACGGCTGCTTTGCCGAATCATTCAGATAAATCATCGCATCAAAATAGCTGTTCCACATCGCAACGAACTGCCACAATGCCAGCACCGCAATGACTGGCGTACATACCGGAAGCAGAATCTTGAAATAGTAGGTAATCTCATTCGCCCCGTCTACTTCCGCAGCTTCCTGCAGTTCTCCCGGAATACCCTGATAATAAGTACGCGCTATAATCATATTCCATACGCTGAACGCACCCGGAAGGATAATCGCCCACATGCTGTCCAAAAGGCCCAGGTTGCTGATTAATAAGTAGGTCGGAATTAACCCCCCCCCAAAAAACATTGTGATTACAAAGATTGTATTAAAAAAACCTTTTCCCTTAAAATCTGCCCTGGACATCGGATATGCAGCAAGAAGCGTAACAAACACAGAAACCACAGTAAATACAACCGAATAAATCACCGCATTCTTAAACCCAACCCAGATCTGCGCATTGGACATAACCCTATTGTACGCTGTCAGCGTCCATTTTTCAAAATCAAACGTAATCCCCTTATTCTGCAGCGTAATCGGATCCATAAAAGATGCCACGATGATATAAATCATAGGGATAATAATGGCAACGACAAACAGACCGAGCAGTATGTATCCGGTTATGAGCAATGCCTTATCCTGCATGGAATATCTGGCAAATCTGCTTTTCTTTTTCATTTTGCTCCTCCTTATAATCCCCTGCCGTCATTCATCTTCTCGACAATCTTGTTAACAGAAATCAGCAATATAACGTTAATCACAGTATTAAACAGGCCTACTGCCGTTGAAAAACTGTAATCCCCGTCTATAAGACCTTTTTTATACACATATGTAGCAATAATTTCTGATGTACCCATATTCAGGTCAGTCTGGAGTGCATAGGCTTTTTCAAAACCGATGCTCATGATATTCCCTGCCTGCAGGATAAACTGAATCACTACCATATCCTTGATTGCCGGCCATTCAACTGCCTGAATCTGCTGTAAGATATTCGCGCCGTCAATCAAAGCCGCTTCCTTCAGCTCCTGGCTGGCATTTGATAAGGAAGCCGTGTACATAATGGATGCCCAGCCTGCTCCCTGCCAGATGCCGCTGGCAATGTAAATAGTACGGAATGCTTCCGGCATCGTCATAAAGTTAATCTGGCTTCCCAGCAGCATGTTCACCGGCCCTGTCACGGACAAGAGAATTCTTACAATACCGCACAATACGATTACCGAGATAAAATTCGGCATGTAAAGCACAAGCTGGATTTTCTGTTTCAGCCCCTTGCTCTCAATCCGGTTCAGCAGAAAAGCAAGCAGAATCGGCATCGGAAATCCCCATAAAAGGCCGTAAATACTCAGCTTTAATGTGTTAGCCAGATACGTCAGAAAATCTGGTGAGGATAAAAATCTCTGGAAATATCTAAATCCCACCCATTCGCTTCCAAGAATACCCGCAAACGGATTATAATCCTGGAATGCAATTGCAATGCCGCCCATTGGAATATACCTGAAAATAATGGTAAGTGCCAATGCCGGCAGCAGGAAAATCACATATAACTGCCAGTGCTGTGTAACATAAAGAAACACACTGTGCAATCCGCCCTTTCCTGTGTCCTGTTTCTGTACAGAAACAGCTGTTCCATTTGTTTTCATATTTTCCTCCTTTCTTTTTGAAACCTTTTCCGCAGCCTCACATCTTTCTTTTGCAAATATATACCGCATCAGAATTGTACATTTGTAAAACTACGTCTCAGTTTTGTTATTGCTAATATAGCAGAATTTTTATATTCTGTCAATCTTATTTTTGTCATTTACGCCTAATTTTTCGTGCATTTGTAAATTCCAAACAAAATTATGCACAAAAAATTGTGAAATATTCCGTCTTGACTTTATTCTGACCGGATTCTTTCTTTTTGCATTTGACAAATCAAATTTATGCATTATAATAAAAGCAGGATTTACATTTTATATATTTTTATCGAAGGAGGAATCTTATGAGCGAATTTTTCAACCCGGACAGTCCCATCATGCGTTTTATCACTAAAATTGCCTGCAGCGTTTATTTAAACATCCTGTGGTTTGTCTGCTGCCTGCCAGTCGTTACCGTTGGCGCTTCCACCACAGCCCTGTTCTATGTCACACTGAAAATGGCCAAAAACGAAGAAGGGAACATTACCTCCGCCTTTTTCCGTTCTTTTCAGGAAAACTTCAGACAGGCCACAAAAATCTGGCTGATTCTTCTTGCAGCCGGCATCGTCTTTGCTTTCGACGGATATGTCTTTTACCATATGCGGTTTGAAAATACAATCTGGACCATCGGAACTGCTGTATTTCTTGTGGCCCTTGCCGCCTATGCCATCATCCTGATGTACATCTTTCCGCTGCTGGCAAGATTTGACAACACCATTCCTGCCATGTTTAAAAATGCCATCTTCATTGGCATGCGTTTTTTACTGTGCACAGTACTTATGGCTGCCATCTATTTTGCCATGCTCTTTGTGGTAATCAATATCTTCACCCCTGCTGTCATATTCGGCGAAGGACTGTGTGCGCTGCTCTGCTCTTACCTGCTTTCCAATATCCTGCTGATGTGCCAGGCGCAGGAAGAAGATACCAGCGCGCAGAAAACGGCTGCAGGCATGCCGCACTTATAACACCTGGTTCCAGTTTCCATACACATTTCATGAAAAAGAAATTCGCATAAGGAGAAGGTTATGCTGTCAGCGCAAAAACAGCCAGAAAAAAAGAAAAAATTACAAAAAAAATATCAATCAGGAGTACGTCCTTTCATGCAAAACCTGCGTGGAAAAGCAAAACTGCAGTTTTTCCTGCAGTATCTGTGGGACTATTACAAACTGCCCCTTGCGGCTGCAGCCATTGCTTTGTATATTGCCCTATACGCTGTATACGGCCACTTCACCCACAAAGACACTGCGCTATACGCCGCACTGGTTAATGTTGCCGTCGGAGAAACTCTAACCGAAGAATTAAGCAGCCGTTTTTTAACCGCACAGAATCTGAACACGAATGCAAACACTTTCCGGCTGTATTCCGGCCTGTACCTGACAGATGATGAAAACAGCATTTATCACGAATACACCTATGCCTCCCGCCTGAAGATTCTGGCCTCTATCGACGCAGAGCAGCTGGATGTGGCACTTATGGATAAGGAAGCCTTTGATGCCTTTTCCCAGAACGGCTATCTTTCTGACATAGACGAACTGCTGGCAGAGGAAGTTCCTGCCCTGCATCAGCAGCTTGCGCCTTATTTTGTAACAAACACTGTGATTTTGGAAGATAATTCCGAAGATCTGCTTTTAGACAGTTCTGCTGTTTATCATGCCGAAACGGAAGATTACCCGATGGGACTGGATCTGTCTGCTTCACCTTTAATCCAAAAGGGCGGATTTCAGGAGACGGTTTATCTGGGAATTATTAAAAACTCTCCCAGAATGCATACGGTTTTTGATTATCTGGAATACTTGTTTAAACTAAACAGCAGTAGTTTATACAAATAAATTCATTTACTAATTCTAAATGCGTCAATTGTCTATGCCGCACAATACCAAATCAAAAAATTTACCTTCCCGGATATCAACGTGATGGGAGTATTGAACGGGATTTCTGCTGTTTTGCCTGTCATGGTAAAACAGCACAGTTTCTAAAACAAATAAATAGCCATGCTCATTTTGGTATTATGCGCATGGCTTAATATGCTGTGAATGCAGGTTATCTGATTTTCCGCAAAATCAACAATGCAATATCAGCAATTAAAAGAAAAAGAGTATACACTGTCTGTATTATATTTGCCAACCGGACGATATTATCCATACCCCACTTGAAGGAATATGCGGCAATATTCAGAAGAACAAACAACGCGGCAAAAGCAATCAATGAAGCTGTGGCAATCAGCCCCCGCCCTCTTTCATCCTTTCCCTCTTTTGAAAAATAAAAAAATACAAAAAAGCCCAAAAAAAGGAATCCAAGCCATGCATTTAGTCTCATAAAAATTCTGTTGTCAAATAAAATAGCCAGCCATTCAACCATTTACTGCTCCTCCTTAAAGTCAAATACATCTTCAATCGTAACCTCAAACACTTTTGCTATGCTGCATGCGAGCAGCATAGAAGGATTATAGCGATT
>OFGB01002459.1_pt1 | contig 9984 bp, 10 predicted proteins | sample 1521491 | NCBI WGS metagenome assembly OFGB01 (sample SAMEA3504095, study PRJEB24116) | mouse gut metagenome | biome: mouse gut; feature: mouse-associated habitat; material: faeces | place: Denmark | collected 2011
ATGCATATTGAAATGAGGGGAGGATATAGAATATGATATCTAATCAAATACTTCAAAATACAATTGAGGGATTGAAAGGAATTACGCGAATTGATTTTTGTGTTATGGATACGGACGGAAAATCTCTTGCGAGTACATTTCCGGAGCAGGCAAATTATGGAGAAGAGGTAGTATCATTTGTCGAATCTCCCGCAGACAGCCAGGTTGTACAGGGCAACCAGTTTTTTAAGATTTTTGACGAACATCAATTAGAGTATGTTCTTCTTGCCAACGGCGGAAGCGACGACGTATATATGGTGGGGAAGATAGTTGTTTTCCAGATTCAGAATCTTCTGACAGCATATAAAGAACGGTTTGATAAGGATAATTTTATCAAGAATCTTCTGCTGGATAATCTGCTTTTGGTAGATATTTACAACCGTGCAAAAAAATTACATATAGACACAGAAGTAAGACGTGTTATCTTTATTATAGAGACCCAGCATGAGAAAGACAGTAATGCAATTGATAATGTGCGTAATCTTTTGGGCAATCGCGCCAAAGATTTTGTCACGGCTGTCGACGAGAAGAATATTATTGTTGTAAAAGAGTTAGATTCAACAGACGGTCATGAGGAATTGGAGAAAACGGCCCGCAATATCTATACGCTCTTGGCAGAGGACGGCGAGGAAGACGCGCTGGTTGCTTATGGAACGGTTGTTAACGATATTAAGGAAGTATCCAAATCTTACAAAGAAGCGAAACTTGCATTGGATGTTGGGAAGATTTTTTTGGGCGAGAGGAATGTTATTGCGTACAGTACATTGGGGATCGGGCGTCTGATCTATCAGCTTCCTATTCCGCTTTGTAAGATGTTTATACGCGAGATTTTTGAGGGGAAATCGCCGGATGATTTCGATGAAGAGACGTTGACCACAATTAATAAATTCTTCGAGAATAACCTGAATGTATCCGAGACGTCCAGACAATTGTATATTCACCGGAACACTCTGGTGTACCGGCTGGATAAGCTTCAGAAAAGTACGGGGCTTGATCTCCGTGTATTTGAGGATGCCATTACTTTTAAGATAGCTCTTATGGTTGTAAAGTATATGAAGTATATGGAATCAATGGAGTATTAATAATCAGGAGGAAAGTATGATTGAATTAAAAGAAGTGACAAAAGAGTACTCAAAAGGAGTTGCCGCCCTGAACGGGATTAATCTTAAGATCGATCAGGGTGAATTCGTATTTATTGTAGGAGATAGCGGATCAGGGAAGTCCACATTGATCCATCTGATTATGAAAGAATTAGAACCGACATCAGGATCGATCGTTGTAAACGGACAGAACCTGAACAAAATGAAACACAGAAAGGTTCCGATGTATCGAAGGGGAATCGGGGTAGTATTTCAGGACTTCCGTCTCTTGAAAGATCGAAATATTTATGATAATATTGCATTTGCACAGCGTGTAACGGAGACGCCGACAAGAATCATCAAAAAGAAGGTGCCGGCGGCGCTGTCTCTTGTGGGGCTGGCCCAGAAGTATAAGTCGTTTCCGAAGGAGTTGTCGGGAGGCGAGCAGCAGAGGGTAGCGATTGCCAGGGCTATCGTGAACGAGCCTGCGATCCTTTTGGCGGATGAGCCGACCGGTAATTTGGACCCGACGAATTCATGGGAAATTATGAAACTTTTGGAAGAGGCGAACGACAGAGGTACGACAGTGCTGGTTGTTACACATAATCAGGAGATTGTAAACGCGATGAAGAAGCGAGTTGTTACGATGAAAAAGGGAGTAATCGTAAGCGACGAGAAAAAAGGTGGGTACAAGAATGAGAATTAGTACATTTGGATATTCGATGAAACAAGGTGTAAAGAACATAGGAAGGAATAAGATGTTTTCTATGGCGTCTATAGCGACCATGGCGGCATGTATCTTCCTGTTCGGGCTTTTTTATTCGATTGTGGTGAATTTCAGCCACATTGTTGAGAAAGCAGAAGAGGGCGTGGCTATTACCGTGCTTTTTGATGAAAGCGCGACTCAGGCGGCAAAGGACAGAATCGGAAAGCAGCTTGCGGAGACGGACGGAGTCCTGAGTGTGAACTATGTCAGTGCGGAAGAAGCATGGGAGAGTTTCAAAGACGATTATTTTGGCGATTCAAAAGATCTTGCAGACGGATTTAAGACGGATAATCCACTCCGTAATTCCGACAACTATGAAGTGTATATGGAGGATGTTTCGAAGCAGAAGAGCGTCGTAGAATTTGCACAGAGTTTGGAAGGCGTGCGTAAGGTAAATAAGTCGGATATCGTAGCTAAGACGCTGACAAGTGTGAATAAGCTGGTTGGATATGTTTCCGTTACGATTATTGCGATTCTGCTCGGCGTATCTATCTTCCTGATCAGCAATACGGTTACAATGGGTATTACGGTTAGGCGTGAAGAGATTGCGATTATGAAATACATAGGGGCAAAGGATGGATTTGTTCGGGCGCCTTTTGTGATTGAGGGTCTTCTTATCGGAATAGTGGGCGCTTTGATTCCGTTGGTTTTGTTATATTTTATGTATGATAAGGCTATTTCGTATATTATGTCAAAATTTAGTCTGCTGAATAATATTATGGAATTTCTTCCGGTACTGGACGTTTATAGAACGCTGCTTCCGGTGGGAATTGCACTTGGAGTTGGGATTGGTTTTGTAGGAAGTTTCTTTACGATTCGCAAACATTTAAAGGTATAATATAGTGGGAGGATACATATGATACTGAGAAAAAGGATAATCAGCCTCTTACTGATTATAGCGCTCTGCTTCGGAATGACGGTGCAGGCACAAGCTTCAGAGATTGATCAGACTCAGAAACAGGCGGAAGATTTAGAGAAGAAGAAGAAAGATGCGGAGAATGAGAAGAATTCTCTGGAGAAACAGCTGAACGATATCGTTGCGGAGATGGATAAGACGAAGGAGAAGATCGACGCAAAGGAGTCCGAGATCAGTGCAAAAGAAGAAGAGCTTATTCAGGCTAAGGTCGATGAGAACGACCAGTATGAGAGCATGAAGAAGCGAATTAAGTATATGTATGAGAATGGTAATTCTCAGTTTATTGAGATCCTCTGTGAATCCAAGAGTATTGGAGAGTTTCTGAATAACGCAGAATATATTTCTACGATTTCCGAATACGACAGGGATATGCTGGTAGAATTTCAGGAGATTGTAAAGACGGTACAAGAACAGGAAAAGACTCTTAAGAAAGAGTATGAAGAACTTGAGGCTATGCAGGATGATCTGATCGCCAAACAGGATCATCTGAACGATCTGATGGAGAGTAAGAAAGAAGAGATTGAAAAGATCAGCAGCGACTTGGGCGCGACGAAGGAGAAGCTTAAGAAGTTAAAAGAAGCGGCGGAAGCGGCAAGACGTAAGCAGGAAGAGATGGCGCGCGCAGCGGCGGCAGCTGCAGCCGCGGCAAGCGCGAGTTCCGGAAGCTCCGGAGGTTCTTCTTCTGCCGGCGCTCCGGTGGTATCAGGAAATGGAACGTTTACACATCCGTGTCCCGGATTGACATATATTTCCAGCGAATTCGGATGGCGGGCACAGCCTCTTCCGGGAGCGAGCACGAACCATAAAGGGATGGATTTTGCGGCGCCGACAGGCACGCCGATCTATGCGGCTGCCTGCGGTAACCACTGCCACTTATAGCGGCAATGCAGGGAATCTGATCGTAATTAACCATGGAAACGGACTGCAGACCTATTACATGCACTGTCATGCAATGTATGTAAGCGCGGGACAGCAGGTAAGTAAAGGACAAAATATCGGCGCGGTAGGAACGACGGGAAATTCGACAGGACCGCATCTCCACTTCCAGGTGATGCTGAACGGTACCCCGACGAATCCACGTAATTATCTGTAAGTAAAGGATTGGGAACAGATGAAGGATAAGAAAAGTTTTTTGCGGGGGGCGCTTTGCGGCGCCCTCGCTATATTGCTGAGTGCAGGACTTATGTCCTGCGGACTTCGGGCCTATGGAACGAATCTGGGAGGCATGGCTTCTTCTAAAGATGTGGAGCGTAAGATATCCGGCTTGAAGGAGCTTATTGACGCCAGATATCTGGGTGATGTGGACGATTCTAAGTTGGAAGAAGGACTGTACAAGGGACTCATAAGCGGATTGGACGATCCGTATTCAGTCTATTATGACGAAGAAGAGACGAAGAGTATGATGGAGTCCAATGAAGGAGAGTACTGCGGGATTGGAGCAGTGCTGACTCGGGATACGGATACGGGTATTATCACATTGGTGCAGATTTATGATGATTCGCCCGCCATGGAAGCAGGGCTTAAGGCAGGCGATATCTTATATAAGGTTGAGGATATAGAAGTAACAGGCGAGGATCTGACGGAAGTAGTATCTCATATCAAAGGGGAAAAAGGCACGGAAGTTCGTCTGACGGTACTGCGCGGTGACGACATGGAAGAGGTTACAGTGACAGCGGTGAGGAATACGGTGCAGGTCCGTACGGTCAAACATGAGATGAAGAGCGACGGGATCGGGTATGTGTCGGTTTCGGAGTTTGACATTGTGACGTATGAGCAGTATAAAGAGGCGTTAGCGGACCTTGAAAATCAGGGTATGGAGGGATTAATAGTAGATCTTCGGAATAATCCCGGCGGTAATCTGGATACGGTATGCGACATATTGGATCTGATGCTTCCGGAAGGACTTATCGTTTATACGGAGGACAAAGAAGGGAACAGAGACGAGAAAAAATCCGATGAAGAGAGGCAGTTCCGGCTGCCGTTGGTTGTGTTGATGAACGGTAACAGCGCCAGCGCTTCGGAGATCTATGCCGGAGCCGTTCAGGATTACGGGATCGGGGAAATTGTCGGTACCCAGTCCTACGGAAAAGGCGTGGTGCAGCAGATCTATCCTATGAAGGACGGTACCAGCGTTAAACTTACGATTGCAGAGTATTTTACACCGAAGGGAAGGAATATTGACGGCAAGGGAATTACTCCGGACGTGGAGGTAGAATACGAAGAAAATAAAGAGAATCCGGAAGCAGATAATCAGTTGGATAAGGCGATGGAAGTTTTAAAAGAGAAGCTTTGAATCCGATGTTTGCCGATGTGAGTATGAGAAGTAATGAAAAAGGGAATGCTATTTAGCATTCCCTTTTTGGGGTTCATATGATAGAATAAGATACAATGTAGAATGAAACAGGGCATTGGTACGAGGTGCGGAAAGGATGGGGATATGACGATATTAATTCAGAACGGGCATGTGGTCGATCCACTTGGCAAAAGAGACGGATGTTATGACGTACTTGTGGAGGGAGACAAGATTACGGCGGTTGAAGAGCATATTGATTCGGATGCGGATCGTGTGATTGATGCGGGGGGATGTTATGTGCTTCCGGGATTTATCGATCTTCATGTGCATCTGAGGGATCCGGGATTGGAATATAAGGAGACGTTGGAAACAGGAGGCAGAGCCGCTGTAAAAGGCGGTGTGACGACCGTATGCGCCATGCCTAATACAAAGCCTGTGACGGATACGAAGGAGAAGGTGCAAAGAGTGCACGAACGCGCGAAGAAAGAATCGCCGGTACATGTCATCCAGCTTGGGGCGGTCACCATAGGGCAGGATGGAAAGGAACTGGCGGATATTCGCGGAATGGCAGAGGCAGGATGTCATGCCGTCAGTGAAGACGGTAAATCGGTGATGGATGCGTCCTTATATCGGCAGGGTATGAAGGCGGCAAGGGAGAACGGGATTTCAGTGTTCGCACATTGCGAAGATCGGACGATGGTGGAGCAGGGCGTGATGAATGCGGATGAGAACGCGAAGCGTCTCGGGCTTAAGGGGATTACGAATTCTGTAGAAGATGTGATTGTGGCAAGAGATATCCTGCTGGCTAAGGAGACGGGGGTAAGGCTTCATCTGTGCCATTGTTCGACGGCAGACAGCGTGAAGATGGTGCGCCTTGCGAAAGAGGCGGGGATTTCGGTGACTGCGGAGGTGTGTCCGCATCATTTTATCCTCAGTTCAGATGACATCAGGGAGGATAACGGACGATATAAGATGAATCCTCCGCTTCGGAGCAGAGCGGATGTAGAAGCGCTGCGCCAGGGGCTTAAGGATGGCGTGATGGATGTGATCGCCACGGATCATGCGCCGCATTCCAGGGAAGAGAAAGACAAGTCTATGGCACAGGCGGCGTTCGGAATCGTGGGGCTTGAGACTTCGGCCGCTCTTACCTATACCTGTCTTGTGAAGACCGGAGTACTGAGTATGACGGATATGGTGGAGAAGATGAGCAGTAATCCGGCAAAGATTCTTGGTCTTACGGACAGAGGCAGTATATCCCAGGGTAAAGCTGCAGATATCACAATCTTCGATACCCGGAAGGTTTATAAGATTGATCCGGATACATTTGTGTCGAAAGGGAAAAATACGCCTTTTGGCGGATACGAGGTATCAGGAGAGGTCGTGTATACGATAGTGGACGGCAAAGTAGTCTATGGTTCGGCGGACCGGGAAGAAGTATAGTTTATGGTAATAGAATACGGCAAAGAGAATGGAATGGCAGCTGTATCTACGTCAAAATGTAATGTACAGTATGCCGGGAGGAGATAAAAATTATGATTAATCAGTTAGTTGCGAATATAAAAAAGACGGGGGCTCCGATCGTAGTCGGGCTTGATCCCATGCTCGGCTTTGTACCGGCACATATTCAGAAGAAAGCTTTTGAAGAGTACGGGGAGACTCTTGAAGGGGCGGCGGAAGCTATCTGGCAATTTAATAAGGAGATCGTGGATCATACCTTTGATTTGATTCCGGCGGTAAAACCGCAGATTGCCATGTATGAGCAGTTTGGTATACCGGGACTTACGGCGTTCAAGAAGACGGTGGATTACTGTAAAGAAAAGGGGCTGGCGGTGATCGGCGATGTGAAGCGCGGCGACATCGGTTCCACCTCGGCCGCATACGCCGTAGGGCATCTTGGAAGGGTGCAGGTGGGAAGTAAGTCGTACGTGCCTTTTGACGAGGATTTTGCGACGGTGAATCCGTATCTGGGATCAGACGGTGTGAATCCGTTTCTGAAGGTGTGTAAGGAAGAGAAAAAAGGCATATTCATTTTGGTAAAGACTTCAAATCCGTCCAGCGGGGAGTTCCAGGATCGGTTGATCGACGGAAGACCGTTGTATGAATTGGTGGGAGAGAAGGTTGCCGCCTGGGGCGAAGAATTGATGGGAGAAACTTATAGCTATGTAGGCGCGGTAGTGGGGGCTACTTACCCGGAGATGGGAAAGGTCCTCCGTAAGATCATGCCGAAGGCGTATATCCTTGTTCCGGGTTACGGAGCTCAGGGAGGCAAAGGAAAGGATCTGGTTCATTTCTTCAACAAGGACGGACTGGGGGCGATCGTGAATTCCTCACGGGGAATCATCGCGGCGTATAAGCAGGAGAAATATGCGAAATATGGCGAGGAGGCATTTGCCGAGGCGTCCAGGGCGGCGGTAGAAGATATGGCGGCCGATATTAAGGGGGCGCTTGAGAACCGATAGACGGCTTTCGGAGGTTGTTGAACGCCAGACGGAGATAAGATTAGGAGACAGTATGGTAGAAGAGAGAAGAGAAGAAGAGAAGGATATAGTCAGGAAAAGAAAAGAGAATGCGGTCGTAGTATCGCAGGAGGAGCTTGCGGAAGGAATCTTCAGTATGTGGATACACACGGAGGCTGCCTTAAGCGCGGCGCCGGGACAGTTTATTTCTATTTTTACGAATGATAACAGCAGGCTGCTCCCAAGACCCATCAGCATCTGCGAGATTAACAGGAAAGAGGGGAATCTGCGGGTAGTCTACCGGGTGACAGGGAAGCATACGGGGACGGAGCAGTTTTCGGGGCTTCGTAAGGGAGACAGGATTCCGATCATCGGTCCGCTGGGAAATGGATTTCCGCTTGAGAAAGCACAGGGTAAGAGGGTGTTTCTGATAGGCGGAGGGATCGGCGTTCCTCCAATCCTGGAGCTGGCGAAGCAGACGGTGTGCGAGAAGAAGCAGATCGTAGTTGGATATCGTGATAAGCACACGTTTTTGAAAGAAGAATTCGAGGAGAACGGAGCTCTTTATATTTCCACGGAAGACGGAAGCGTGGGAACGAAGGGGAATGTACTGGACGCGGTCAGAGAGAATGCATTAGAGGCGGATGTAATCTATGCCTGCGGACCGACTCCGATGCTGCGCGCTGTCAAGGCATATGCCGAAGAGAAGGATATTGTGTGTTACGTGTCGATGGAGGAGCGGATGGCATGCGGGATCGGGGCTTGTCTCGGATGCGTCTGTAAAACCGTTGAAAGGGATCTGCACAGCAACGTACATAACAGGCGGATCTGCAAAGACGGACCGGTATTTCTGGCAACGGAGGTGGAGCTTTAGATGAATTTGAAAGTGAATATAGCGGGAGTGGAGTGGAAGAATCCGGTAACGGTAGCGTCCGGGACATTCGGATCCGGCGCGGAATACGCTGATTTTGTTGATCTTTCCAGGCTGGGCGCAGTCACAACGAAGGGAGTCGCCAACGTTCCCTGGCCGGGAAATCCGACTCCGAGAGTTGCAGAAATCTGCGGAGGAATGATGAACGCTATCGGATTACAGAATCCGGGGATCGAATTGTTCTGCAAGAGAGATATTCCGTTTCTCAGGCAGTTTGATACGAAGATCATCGTAAATGTATGCGGAAAGTCTGCGGAGGATTACTGCGAGGTCGCGGAGAGGCTCGCGGGTGAGGATGTGGATATGCTGGAGATCAACATCTCCTGCCCGAATGTGAAGGAAGGCGGGATCGCTTTCGGTCAGAATCCAAAGGCAGCGGAGGACATTACCAGGGCGGTTAAGAAGTATGCGAAACAGCCGGTGATCATGAAGCTGAGTCCGAACGTGACGGATATTGCCGAGATGGCAAAGGCGGTGGAGGCAGGAGGCGCGGATGCGGTTTCCTTGATTAATACGCTGACCGGAATGAAGATAGATATCCACAGAAGGACGTTTGCGCTTGCCAATCAGACCGGCGGAGTCTCGGGTCCGGCGATTCATCCGATTGCGGTGCGCATGGTGTATCAGACCGCTCAGGCAGTGAAGCTTCCGATTATAGGGATGGGAGGTATCGCGAGCGCCGAGGACGCCATAGAGATGATGCTTGCAGGGGCAAGCGCGGTGTCGGTGGGAACGGCGAATTTCCATAATCCGGCTGTGACGATGGAGATAGTGGAAGGTATAGAAGAATATCTGAGGCAGAACAATATGGAGGATGTTCGGGAATTGATTGGAGCAGTGCGGGTAAATACATGATTAGAAATATAAAGGACTTAGCTGAGATGAAGATATCTTGGTTAAGTCCTTATTTTTGAGGTTTCAATTTGGCAGAATTGTATTGAGAATATGCCAGAATAACTTTAGTAGCATAGCTTCGGCTCATATGTAGTGTTTCATTATTAATTAGAGTAATATCTTTATGGTGTATCGTACGGACTTTGTTTAGTGAAACAATGCAGCTCTGATTACATTTAATAAATCCATAAGGAGACAAGAATTTCAATTCTTTAGCTAATGTTCCGTGTTTAGTATATGTTCCGTGGCGTGTATGTATTGATATACGGTGTTCTCGGATTTCCAGGTAGTATATGTCATACACATCAAACTTTGATATAGAAGATTTTGTTTTGCAGAGATATTCATGGTGCAGAGATGAGTAGAGCAGTAATGCATATTCTATCTCGGATATTCCATATTGATTTATAAAGGTGATTAGATTATTTTGAAGATTTTGGTTGTTTATAAGTTCTTGCTGCCATTCTTGTAATAAATTCATTTTGCTGTCCTTTCTTGAAGCATTTTGTAATATAAACACTTAAGAAAATGAAAACTTATGTAAAATAATAAGTTTTTTTGAAAATATGGGTTTTATTTTCTGTTATGGTGATTAGACGACGGGATATGT
>OFGB01002460.1_pt1 | contig 9984 bp, 7 predicted proteins | sample 1521491 | NCBI WGS metagenome assembly OFGB01 (sample SAMEA3504095, study PRJEB24116) | mouse gut metagenome | biome: mouse gut; feature: mouse-associated habitat; material: faeces | place: Denmark | collected 2011
ATGATACGGATGTTCTAATTTTTCATACGAATGGGGAACTATGGAAGTGCCACTTTAATTGTGACTTTATTGAACGAATGTTGGAACATTATAGTCCAACAGTGCAACAAGGTACGCAAATGTCGAAATCTAAAACATGGAATAGTCATTATCTGTAAAATATGCTAGAATAGAAGAGGTGAAAAAGATGGAATTATTAAAAGTATTGGGAATTGATACCCAAAAAGAAGAACTTTATATGACTGCTCTTACGCATACGTCTTATGCCAATGAGCATAATGTTATCAGTTATGAACGGCTTGAGTATCTAGGAGATGCTGTTTTAGAGTTGATTATCAGTGAATACTTATATAAGACATGTTCAAAAGGCGAAGGGGTTATGACCAAATTACGCAGTCAATATGTCTGTGAAAATGCCTTATATGAGTATTCTTTACGTTTAAAGTTAAATGATTTTTTATTACTTGGTCATGGTGAAGCGGAACATGGTGGTAAATTTCGAAAGACAATTGTTGCCGATATCTTTGAGTCGTTTATTGGAGCGATGTATTTAGACAAGGGATTTTCTTATGTTAAAAAGTTTATTTTTAGACATATTATTCCAAACTCACTGGCGCCGATCATCGTACAGGCAACAATGGGGATTGGCTCGGCCGTGCTTTCAACCTCTTCTCTTTCTTATTTGGGGATCGGTGTGGAACCGCACATTCCGGAGTGGGGGAACGTCTTAAAGGCAGGTTCGACTTTCCTTGAGACGAACCCGTACATAGCTATTTATCCAGGTCTTGCAATCATCATTATTGTACTGGCTTTCAACTTTTTCGGAGACGGCCTGCGTGATGCGCTTGATCCAAAATTGAAATAATAACAGGAGATAAGATATGGGAAATAATGTACTTTTAGATGTTAAGAATCTTCATGTTCACTATGTTACATCCGAGATAACAGCAAAGGCAGTAAACGGGATTGATTTTACGGTCCGTGCGGGAGAGGCGCTCGGACTTGTAGGAGAGACCGGTGCAGGTAAGACGACGACAGCCTTATCAATTATGCAGCTTATTCCGGATCCGCCGGGGATTATCGTAGACGGCGAGATTAATTTTGAAGGCAATAACGTAATATTTAATACGGATAAACAGAATCGTGATATGCGCGGTAATGGTATTGCTATGATCTTTCAGGATCCGATGACAGCGCTCAATCCGATCATGACAGTCGGCGCACAGCTTGCGGAGGTTGTGCTTACCCACGAGAAGGTTTCAAAGGCAGAAGCAAAGAAACGTGTAATGGAGCTTCTTGAGATCGTCGGTGTGAAGAGCGACCGTTATGATGATTATCCCCATCAGTTTTCCGGCGGACAGAAACAGAGGGTTGTTATTGCAATGAGTCTTCTTTGTAATCCGAAGCTTCTGATTGCAGATGAGCCGACGACCGCTCTCGATGTTACGATTCAGGCACAGGTCCTGGATATTATCAATAAGCTTCGAGAACAATATAAGATGTCCATGATCCTGATTACCCACGACCTCGGAGTTGTCGCAGAGACCTGTGACGATGTTGCGATCATGTATGCGGGACAGATTGTGGAGACCGGAAGCGTGAGAGATGTCTATCTTCATCCAAAGCATCCATATACAAGAGGACTGTTTGACTCTATTCCGAAAATGGATGACGATGCGGCCGAGCTGATCCCTATTGAAGGAACCATCTCGAATGCCGCGGATCTGCCGGACGGGTGTTATTTCCATCCAAGATGCCGTTATTGCCAGGAGATATGCAAAACGCAGCAGCCGCCACAGCGTGGAGAGGAGCACAGGTTCATGTGTCATTTTGATTTGTTCAGCAAGGAGGAAGCATAATGAGCAGTACGGAAGATAAGGTTTTGATAGAGACCAGACGACTTAAGAAGTATTTCCCGGTTCCGGCAGGATTCCTTCATGCGGTAGATGATGTAAATCTGACGATCAATAAAGGGGAGACACTGGGAATCGTAGGAGAGTCCGGATGCGGGAAAAGTACCCTTGGACGAGTGATCCTGCGTCTGCACGAGGCAACAAGCGGCGACGTTCTATATGACGGCATGAATGTCAATGATTTTACGGATGATGAGATGCGTTATATGCGCCAGAACATGCAGATCATTTTCCAGGATCCATATGCATCATTGAATCCGCGTATGACGATCGGACAGATTATCGAGGAACCGTTGAAGCTTCACAAGGTTTATGAGAAAGCGGAAGAAAGAAGGAAGAGAGTGGAAGAGTTGATGGAACTGGTGGGACTGCCGATGCGTTCTTACAACCAGTATCCACACGAATTTGACGGCGGACGCCGTCAGCGCGTGGTCATTGCACGTGCACTTTCCATCAATCCACAGTTTATTGTATGCGACGAACCGGTATCTGCTCTTGATGTGTCTGTGCAGGCACAGATATTGAATCTTTTGATGGACCTTCAGAAGAAGATGCAGCTTACCTATATGTTCATTTCACATGACTTATCGGTTGTAAAGCATATCTCAACGAACATCGGAGTGATGTATCTGGGACAGCTGATTGAAAAGGCGCCGAAGAGCGCGATATTCAGCGAACCTCTGCATCCGTATACGATAGCGCTGTTATCTGCAATTCCATCTATCAATGTATTGCAGAAAAGTAAGAAAATTATACTGAAAGGTGAGATCACTTCACCGATCAATCCCAAAGTAGGATGCCGTTTTGCGGCAAGATGTCCATTCGCAACAGAGAAGTGCCGTACAGAGAATCCAGAGTTTGTGGAAGTAAAGCCGGATCATTTTGCGGCGTGCCACAGATGGCAGGAGGTTGCAGACGGTACATTAAAATTTGACGTGTAGACGTCTGATATGAACAGGTGATCAGCAATCATGCATCACATAAAAATTTTAAAGGAGGATTTGGTATATGAAAAAAAGAATTCTTGCACTTTTCCTTTGTATGGTAATGGGACTCTCAATGTCAGCATGTGGGAAAACGAAAAAACCATCTACAGAAGGATCAGGAGGAAGCACATCAGGAGTAACATTAAGGTTACTGGGCTATTCAGCACAGGAAGCTGACCTCAACATTTTACGCGATCAGTTGAGCAAGGCAGGGTTTGATATTGAACTGAATACCCAGCCTGACTACTCAAGCTTTAAGACGGTTCTTGATACAGGGGCATGGGATATTGCAATGTCAGGGTGGACAACCGTTACAGGTAACCCGGATTATGCCGCAAGAGACGTATATGCGTCTTACGGTGAGTACAATGCAGGCGGGATTGACGATTCTAAAGTTGATGAACTGATCGACAAGGCCGCATCAGAGACAGCAGAGGAATACAAGGCTACTTATAAAGAGCTTGAGGACTATGCGGTCACAGAGATGGCATATTCTCTTCCTCTTTATGCATTAAAAGGTACGCGTGCGATCAACAACAAGGTTGTAGATGAAAGCACAGTCCGTAATCCAAGTTCACGTTCCGCAGTATGGGAAAACTACTCTTACGTAGATACCTCTCAGAATGAATCAAGAACGTTGATGCTGACACAGACGTTGAGCACACTTACATCATTGGATCCGATCCAGGCGAATGACGGTTCTATCAACCAGTTATCATCCAACATCAATATCCGTGTTGTAAACCTTGAAGATAATGATGAAGTTACGTCAAAAGGCTCACTTTCATTGAACCATGCGATCGCCGAAGGAAATGAGGACTACTATTTCATTCTCCGTGACGATGTATTCTTCTCAAAGGTGGAAGACAAACATGCGGTCGCTACAGATGTACGTGTCGGTGCAGAGGATGTAGAGTTCTCTCTTGAAAGAGCGGCAGATCAGAACAGCGTTGCCCTTCACAAGACATACAACCTTCACAATCACATGAAGGAGGTTACAGTCCTTGATAACCTTGATGAGCTCAACACAGTAAAAGACGCGACTACAGGTAAGCCGATCATGGAAACCCTGTCAGAAGGTCTTGGAAGTGAAGTGAAATCTCTGACAACAGATAAGACAAAAGCTGATAATGCAAACGGCGTATATCAGGTTGTAAAAGTTACGACAACAACACCGTTCCCGCAGGTATTAAGCTATCTGGGACATCAGTCAGCTGGTATCCTTAACAAAGAGGCGGTTACAGAGATGAACTCCAAATTTGATGTTGCTTCATACGATGCCACAAAGGATGTATGTTACGGTGATTCAGCGAACATCAAGTCAGGAAACAACCATCTCTGGATGTCAGGACCTTATGCATTGGTAAATCTGGACGATTATCAGGTGACATTTGAGAAAAATCCGGGTTATATGGCAGGAACAGAATATGAGCCTAAGATCAAGAATGTTGGAATCAAGTTTATCAAAGATTCGACAGCCGCAACTTCTGCTTTCCGTGCAAATGAGATAGATATCCTTGACTCCGTTAATTCAAACGATGTTGCAACGTTAGAGGAAAACAGTGAGTACACAGTATACAAATATGTAAGACATGCAACAACCTACTGTGAATTAAACATGAAAGACGGCAACCCGCTTGCTGATATCAACTTAAGAAAAGCGGTATCCTATGCGACTAACCAGGAAGAATTTATAACATATCATAATGGGATCGTAATGCCGTTATACTCAACCTTCTCAACGATTATCGATACAGGTAACGAGCACGAGTTCAGCCTGGAGAAGAGTGCAGAATGCTTAAAGAAGTATCAGGAATCTGCAAAATAATATTTCTAAGAGAAGAGGGAGCTTGCCGAAGCAGGCTGAGAGGGGACTGATACGGTCCCGACCGGAGAACCTGATTTGGATAATGCCAACGTAGGGATATATGATTTCGCAGATTCAGCGGATATACCAATGAGGGGTATATCCGCTTTTTTTTGCGTTAATTTAAAGGAGGAGTTTTCGGAAGCGGTATCTGCGGGATTGCCGTGATAAGCGCGCTCTTTGCCCGGCCAGAGCTTAAGGCGGCGGCCCGGGCGATCAGCAGTCAGTATTCCTGTGCGGTGCTGTGCAAGGGAGGACATGATCTGAACGACGCCGATGATCTTCTCTATCGGGACGGCTCGTACCGGTGGTTCTGCGGGAAACGGATCTGCACCGTCAATACCCACGGGACAGGCTGTACGCTTTCCAGCGCGATCACGGCTTTGACCTGACGGGAGAATTCATATAGGGAGATTCCGTCTGGTCCGTCTGTTTTGGATTGCTTCGGTATTCCCCGGGAGTTGTCCCGACCACCTTTTTAAATACGTGGAAGAAATGAGACACATATTCATAGCCGAGAAGCAGAGAGATCTCCTGGATGGAAATATTCGTTTTCGCCAACATCTCACAATTTGTAGAAGGAATTGCCACAACGGGATCTAAGAATTAGTGTGATTTTCAAACATGCTCTGGGAATCCTTCCCAAAAGTAGTCTAAAAAGCCCCCGGTGTGCATATATTCTAACAGCACGAACGGAAGGGGCAGGAAGCATGGAGCAATATCATTTATACAAGGATATACAAGCCAGGACAAATGGAGAGATATACATAGGAGTCGTAGGTCCTGTAAGGACGGGAAAGTCTACATTTATCAAGAGGTTCATGGATGTACTGGTGCTGCCGAACATGGCGGATGAGCATGGGAAGGCCAGGACAAAGGATGAGCTTCCGCAGTCTGCGTCCGGGCGCACGATCATGACGACGGAGCCGAAGTTTGTTCCGAAGGAGGCGGCCGAGATCAGGCTGTCGGAGGATGTGGCGGTGAAGGTCAGGCTGATCGACTGTGTTGGATATATGGTGGAGGGGGCGTCCGGCCATTCAGAAGGCGGAGAGGAGCGTCAGGTGAAGACGCCGTGGTTCGATCATGAGATCCCTTTCACCAAGGCGGCGAGCATCGGGACGCGCAAAGTTATCCATGACCATGCAACGATCGGCGTCGTGGTGACGACGGACGGCAGTATCACGGACATTCCACGGGAGAACTACAGAGAAGGGACGGAAAAGACGATCCGGGAATTGCAGAGCATAGGCAAACCATTCGTGGTGCTGGTGAACTCGAAGAAGCCTTTTGGCGACGAGGCAAAAGAGACGGCTCTTGAATGGGAGCAGCAGTACGGCGTCAAAGCAGTCACGGTAAATTGTGAGCAGCTAAAGGAGGAGGATATCACCCGGATCATGGAGGCTGTGTTGTATGAGTTCCCGGTTTCCGAGGTTCAGTTCTTCATCCCGAAATGGGTGGAGATGCTGCCGAGAGACCATAAGATCAAGCAGGAACTGCTGGTACATATCAAGGATATCTTAAACCGGTTCGGGGAGATCAGGGACGCGGCGGCCGGTATCGAATTGCCGGAGTGCATGTACATAGAGGAGATGAAGGTGGACCATATCGAGATGGATACCGGATGTGTAAAGGTACGCATTGCCGTTGCGGAGAAATTCTACTATGAGATGCTGAGCGAGTTGACGGGAACCCATATCGCAGGACAGTATGAGCTGGTTGCGGCCATGAAGAACCTGTCGGAGCTTAAGGCGGAGTATGAGGGAGTCAGAGATGCATTTGCGTCGGTGAGGATGCGTGGGTACGGGGTTGTAAGTCCCAAGAAAGAGGAGATCACGCTGGAGGAGCCGGCCATCATCAAGCAGGGGAATAAATACGGGGTTAAGATCCACTCGGAGGCGCCCTCGATTCATCTTATCCGTGCTAATATTGAGACGGAGATTGCGCCGATCGTGGGAAATGAACAACAGGCGCAGGATCTGATCCGCTATATCAAGGATGCGAAGGAGAGTGAGGAAGGAATCTGGGGCACGAATATATTCGGGAAATCCATCGAGGAACTGGTGATGGATGGAATGCAGAATAAGATGGCTATGATCAATGACGAGAGCCAGGAGAAGCTCCAGGATACCATGCAGAAGATTGTGAACGACAGCAACGGCGGACTGGTGTGTATTATCATCTGAGCGTATAAAAGAATCATACAGGATCAGGCAAAAGGGTATCCCAAAGTGTGCGGCGGATATCCTTTTGTTTTGGGTTGTCACATCTTGATCATGTGTGGTATGATACTGATGTATGTCCGGTTCCTGCTGGGAAAATGTCTGAAAACGGGACCGGGAACTGTAAGAAGAACTGGGGGAGCGCAGACATGGAACAGCCTGTCATCCGTATATCCGTGCGTAATCTGGTGGAGTTTATCCTGCGAAGCGGAGATATAGACAACAGAATAGCGGGAACAGATAAGGACGCCATGCAGATGGGCGGGAAGATCCACCGCAAGATCCAGAGGCAGATGGGGAGCGAGTACCATGCAGAGGTGCCCTTGAAGTGCGAGGTGCAGTGCGATGGCTTCGTTCTGGCGGTGGAGGGACGAGCAGACGGCGTGATCGACCGGCCGGACGGCGTGGTGATCGATGAGATCAAAGGCGTCTTTAAGGAACTGGAGTTTTTGAAGGAGCCGGTCTTAGTCCATCTGGCCCAGGCGAAGTGCTATGCGTATATCTATGCAGACCAGCACGGGCTTGAAGAGATCGGCGTCCAGATGACATACTGTAATATGGATACGGAAGAGATCAAGCGTTTCCAGAGTGTCTTTTCCTTCGAGGCGCTTAAGGGCTGGTTCTTCGATGTGCTCGGCCGGTATGAGAGATGGGCGTCGCACCAGATCCGGTGGAAGGAGAAGCGGAACGCGTCCATCAAAGAACTGCGGTTTCCCTTTACATACCGGGAGGGGCAGAAAGATCTGGCGGCATCCGTATACCGCACGATCCTGCGGAAGAAGAAGCTGTTCATACAGGCGCCGACCGGCGTGGGGAAGACTATTTCGACTGTATTTCCCGCTGTAAAGGCGGTGGGAGAGGAATTGGGAGAGAAGATCTTCTACCTCACGGCGAAGACCATTACCCGCACGGTCGCCTGGCAGGCGTTCGAGACATTGCGGGAGCAGGTCCTTCGCATGAAGGTGATCGTGCTGACTGCGAAGGAGAAGATCTGCTTCTGCGAAGAGACGAACTGCAATCCAGATTACTGCCTTTATGCCAGGGGACATTATGACAGGGTGAATGACGCGGTATATGAATTGATCACTTCCTCGGACGAGCTGAACAGGGAGATTCTGGAGGAGCAGGCAAGGAAATGGAAGGTGTGCCCTCACGAGATGAGCCTGGATGTGTCGGAATGCGACTATAATTATGTATTTGATCCGAATGCGCACCTGCGCCGTTATTTTGGAGAAGGAAATAAAGGCGAGTATATCTTCCTCATTGACGAGGCGCACAATCTGGTTGAGCGCGGCAGGAGCATGTACAGCGCCGAACTTTATAAGGAAGATTTTCTCCGGATAAAGAGGCTGGTCAGGACAAAGGATGAGAAACTGGCAAAAAGGCTTGAGGAGTGTAACCGGCAGCTTCTTGAACTCAAGCGGGAATGCGATGAGTATCAGGTGTTGAACAGCGTGTCCCATATCTATCTGAAATTGACGGCTCTGCTGACGGAGACGGAGCGGTTTCTGGAGGAGTGCGAAGAGGAAGAGCTTCGGAAAGAAGTGCTGGATCTGTATTTTGCGGTAAGGATGTTCATCAATATCCACGACCGGCTGGATGAGAATTATATGATCTATTCGGAGCACTGCGGGGACGGAAGGTTTATGCTCCGGCTTTTTTGCGTGAATCCGGCCAGATGCTTGCAGGAATTTCTGGATAAGGGAAACAGCACCGTGTTTTTCTCGGCAACTCTGCTTCCGATGCATTATTATAAGAAGCTTCTCAGTACGTCCGGTGAGGATTATGCCATCTATGCAGAGTCGCCGTTTGATGCAAAGAAGCAAAAGCTTCTTCTGGGGACGGACGTCAGCACGAAATATACCATGCGCGGCAAGGAGATGTATCTGCGGTATGCAAGATACCTGTTGGAGACGGTCCGTGCAAGGACGGGGAATTATATGGCGTTTTTCCCTTCCTACCGGTTCATGGAAGAGGTGTATGAGGAATTTGTGAATATGCTGGATGACGAAGAAGAGACCGAGTATGTGATGCAGTCCCAGTATATGACGGAAGAGGCGAGGGAGATATTTCTTGAGAATTTCGAGGAGGCGAAGGAACACAGCCTTATGGGGTTCTGCGTGATGGGAGGGATATTCTCGGAAGGGATCGATCTGACGGCGGACAAGCTGATCGGCGCGGTGATCGTCGGCACCGGGATTCCCCAGGTGTGCCGGGAGAGGGAACTTCTGAAGACGTATTTTGACGGCCAGGGGCTTCGGGGGTTCGATTATGCGTATCTCTATCCGGGGATGAATAAGGTTATGCAGTCGGCGGGGAGAGTGATAAGGACAGACGAAGACAGAGGAGTGGTCCTTCTGTTGGATGAACGATTCCTTGACCGGCGGTATCAGGAGACCTTTCCGCGGGAGTGGAAAGGTTACGAACTCTGTCAGGCTAAGAATGCGGCAGATAGGATGCAGAAGTTCTGGGACAGCCTGTAATTACTGATTAAGGGAGGAAATGATCATGGCAGATGATGTCAGGGCAGGATTGAGAACAAGCAAAGGGACAAAAGGGAATCCATCGGCAATCGTAACGGAGATAACAGCTTCTGCGGCGATGCTTCTGTTGATCCTCGTCATGCTTCTTACCAGTTTTTGGCTGGTCATCTATGGGGATCCCGAGTACCGCTTCTACGAGAAGGAATACAGGAAATATAACGTGACAGATCCATTGGGAATGGAGCTTGAGGATGTGATGGAAGTGACGGACTATATGATGGATTATCTGATCGGAAGGGAAGAAGAGCTGTCCATAGTCACGGAGGTAGACGGCAGAAGCCAGGATTTCTTCAATGAACAGGATCGTCTGCATATGGCGGATGTCAGGAACCTGTTCCTTGGCGGCCTGAAGATTAGGAATGTATGTGCGGTCATTGCAGTCCTTCTGACTGCGGGGCTTATGATCCGCAGGGAAGACTGTAAGCGTGTGCTTCCAAAGGCTTATACCCGGGCTGT
>OFGB01002468.1_pt1 | contig 9961 bp, 10 predicted proteins | sample 1521491 | NCBI WGS metagenome assembly OFGB01 (sample SAMEA3504095, study PRJEB24116) | mouse gut metagenome | biome: mouse gut; feature: mouse-associated habitat; material: faeces | place: Denmark | collected 2011
ACGCGGGAGAAGGAATAGAGCGTGCCATAGAAATCATCAGCCACGGTCTCCGGCGTTCCCAGAGGCTCAGAGGGCTCCCCCATGGCCTCCATCAGGGCCGCGTACCCGTGCCACGCGCCGGCGCTGGTCCAGTGGTGGTCCGTGCGGTAGAACAGAGATACGCCGGACGCGCCGTCCATCCATTTCTCCATATCCACCCAGACGGCGTCCGGGACGCTCTCCCGGACCTTCTTCAGATAAGCCGCCTGATCGAAATTCTCCGCCCCAGCGGGCAGCTGGTCCCGATAGACCTCCGCCGCCGTGGGGATCAGTCCCAGATAAACCGGGATATCCGTCAATTCCGTCAGCTTCTGAAGATAGGCGATATTCTGCTCCGCCCGGCTGGCGTCCTCAATCTTGTGGATCAGCCTGTCCCCACAGAGATACACCCCATGAAACTCCCGCTTGCCCAGCAGATACTCGTACCGGTTTTTCAGCCCCATCCAGCCGTCCCGGAGGGGAAACTGGTCCTCCAGATATTTCTCCAGCTTGGAGGTATAGCTGCCGTCCGCCAAGGCGGACCAGGAGAAGTCCGGCATACTGGACAAGGTACGATTCTCCACTGGAGAGAAGGTCCGGTCCGGCAGAAGGATGTGCAGCAGACCGAAGCCCGCCAGAAAAGCACAGAACAGAACGGCTGTGACAACCTGGGATATCCTGGCAATTTTTCTGTTATCCTGCTTCATAAATATATCTCCCCCTCTCAAAACCGGAAGTACAGGAACGGGTTATACCCCGCGTCCACCGGAGACGCGGTACAGAGGATCAGCGCCCCCAGTACCAGCAGGGGCTGCAAAACCGCACGGGTCCTCTCCCCCAGCCTGTCCCACAGCTTCCCCATCAGGGGCGTGGAGCCGACGATCAGGATCACCAGCGTAGGCAGATACGTCCGCAGCCGGTATCCGTCTACGGCGCTGAACCAGCCTCCGCCGCCGAAGAGGGAGCTGAAATAGGCCCCCAGCCGCCCCATGTCCTCCACGGCGAACAGGGCCCAGCCAATGAGGACGATGAACATGGTGTAGATATGCCGGACCGCCCCGGGCAGCTTCTCCAGCCACTTCCCCAGAAACAGCCGTTCCGCCAGCATCCACGCCCCGTAGTACAGGCCCCACAGCAGGAAATTCCATCCCGCGCCGTGCCAGATGCCGGTGAGGGTCCAGACGATCAGGATATTCCGGATCCATTTCCATTTCGGGACCCGGTTGCCTCCCAGAGGAAAGTACACATACTCCCTGAACCAGGTGGTCAGAGAGATATGCCACCGCTTCCAGAATTCCACCACAGACCTGGAGATATAGGGATAGTTGAAGTTCTCCAGAAATTCGAACCCGAACATCCGCCCCAGACCGATAGCCATGTCGCTGTAGCCGGAAAAGTCAAAGTAGATCTGAAAAGCATAAGCCGCCAGCCCCAGCCACGCCCCGACAGCCGTCAGATTCTGGGATGCCAAGGATTGATCCCACAGTTGGCCAATAGCGTTGGCAAGGAGGACCTTCTTCGCCGCGCCCACAGTGAAGCGCCGGACGCCGGAGACGAATTTGTCCAGATCCTCCCTCCGCTCCTCCAGCTGATCCGCCACGGATTTATAGCGGACGATGGGACCCGCGATGAGCTGGGGAAACAGCGTTACATACGCGCCAAAGGCGATGGGATTCTTCTGCACCGGCGCATCCTGACGGTAGACGTCGATGGTGTAGCTCATAGTCTGGAAGGTGTAGAAGCTGATGCCGATAGGCAGAGGCAGCCCCAGCACCGGAAGCTGCAGCCCCGTCAGAGCGTTTAAGTTGCCGGCAATAAAGTCCCAGTATTTGAAAAACACCAGTATGGCCAGATTGAAGAACACCGAGGACGCCACCGCCCGCCGGGCCTTCCGGTCATCCTCCCGCCAGCGCTCCACCAGCATCCCGTGGACGTAGTCCACCACGATGGACAGCAGCATGATAATGATGTAGACCGGTTCTCCCCAGCCATAGAAAAAGAGGCTCACCACCAGCAGGATGAGATTGCGCAGCTTCAATGGCGAGAGCTTGTAGACGGCCAGCACGGCCACGAGATAGAAAAACAGAAAGGGCAGACTGGAAAAGATCATATTGCTTCTCTCTCCTGTAAAAGAGGGCATACACGCGCTCCCGCATGTATGCCCCCGTTATTCCTTACGCAAACAGCGCGTTGAACGCATCCACCGCCTGATCCTGACTCCCCTGGGCGACGATAAGGGCGACCACGTTCCCCTGGGTAACAATCTCGGCCTGCTCCCAGCCCTCCAGCGTCATGGGATAGAACGCCCCGTTCTCGATCTGGTAGTCGATCCTGGCCTGGAAGATGTCCGCCACCGCCTTCGCATCGGCCTCGTTCTCCAACTCCACCAGAGCGAACTCAAAGGCCACGGCGGAGATCATCGCCATCTTCAGCACAGCCTGCTTTGTAGCGTAGTTCTCCAGGCCAGGATAAACAGCGGCGAGCTGCTCCCCCTCCACATCTCCCATGGCGGGCTGATTGTCCGCGCCAAGGGATGCCATGAAGTCCTCATAGTACTGGTTCAGGTCGGGGGCTTCCTTATTCTGCCCGCCGTTCCCTCCGCCGCCGCAGGCAGCCAGGGTCAGGATCAGGGTCATGCTCAGCAAAATACTCGTCAGTTTTTTCATGTGTACCTCCATAGGTCTTTTTCATTCGTCCGTCAATCGGACTGCCTGTTAGACGGACAGATAATGAAATTGTTCCCCGGATTTGAAAAAACTTTCAATTACAATTTGGCAATCTCCTCCAGCAGGGCGTCCACCAGCCTGTCCTGAGGCACCTTCCGGAGGATCTCCCCCTTGCGGAACAGGAGCCCCTCCCCATTTCCGCCGGCGATGCCCACGTCGGCGGCGGAAGCCTCGCCGGGTCCGTTCACCGCGCAGCCCATCACCGCCACGGTAATGGGCTTTGTGCAGCCCGCCAGACGGCGCTCCACCTCCTCCGCCATGGGGATGAGGTCGATATTGGTCCGACCGCAGGTGGGACAGGCGATGATATTCGGTCCCTCCTGCCGCAGCCCGGCGGCCAAAAGAATCTTTTTCGCGGCATAGACCTCCTCCGCCGGGTCCGCCGTCAGGGTCACCCGGAGGGTATCCCCCACACCCAGACACAGCAGCCCGCCGATGCCCATGGCGGACTTTACCATGCCCATATCCGGCGTCCCCGCCTCGGTGACTCCCAGATGCAGAGGATAGGGACACTTCTCACTGAGCAGCCGGTAAGCCCCCATAGTCACCGGAACGGAGGAACATTTAACAGAGATGCAGATATCCGTAAAATCGAACTTCTCCAGCAGGGCGGCGTGACCCAGTGCGCTCTCCACCAGAGCCTCCGGCGTAGCGCCGCCGTACTTTTTCAGAAGCTCCTTTTCCAGCGAGCCGCCATTGACGCCGATGCGGATGGGGATGCGCCCCTCCCGGCAGGCGTCCGCCACCGCCTTCACCCGATCCTCCCCGCCGATGTTGCCGGGATTGATCCGGATCTTGTCGATCCCCTGGGCGGCGCACTCCAGAGCCAGCCTGTAGTCGAAGTGAATGTCCGCAACCAGTGGGACATGGATTCGGCTTTTGATGGCCCCGATGGCTTTCGCCGCCGCCATATCCGGCACCGCCACCCGGACAATCTCGCACCCCGCCGCCTCCAGATGATGAATCTGGTCCACGGTGGCGGGAACGTCATGGGTCTTAGTATTGCACATGGACTGGATAGAGACGGCTGCGCCGCCGCCCACCGGGACACTGCCCACCATGATCTGCTTTGTCATGACGGCGTACCTCCGCCCCCGACCAGTTTCATCACATCGTTGAAGGTGACAAACAGCATCAGACCCATAAGCAGGAACAGGAACACCATATTGATGGCCGCCTCATACTTCATGGGAATCTTTTTCCTGAACAGCTTCTCAGAGACGGTGGACACCACCAGAAACAGGATATGCCCTCCGTCCAGAGCAGGGATGGGCAGCAGGTTCATTACCGCCAGGTTGACGGAGATGAACGCGCCGAAATAGACGATGTTCAGCAGCGCGTCGGCCACGCTGGCGCTCTGATTGCCCACATCGTTGATGGTGGATACGATACCCACCGGGCCGTTCAGATCCGACACCCCCGCGCTGCCGCTCACCAGCATTTGCAGGCTGAACCAGACGGTGCGGACAAAATCCACCGTATTGTACCAGGTATATTGCAGCCGCGTACCGAAGGTGGCCTCCTTTACCTTTGCGGTGCGGTAGAATCCGTACCCTTCATAGGTCCCGCCCTCGCTGTCGCTGAAGGTCCCTACCTTCAGGCCGGAAAAGGACACCTTCTCCCCGTCCCGCAGCACCACCAGATCGATGGGCTCCCGGTTGGCAACCATCAGCAGCAGATCGATATCACTAGGCAGATATACCCGGGAACCGTTGATGGAGTAAAATTCGTCCCCCTCCAGCAGGGCCCCGCCGTTCACCGCCTCGAACTCCGGGGCACACCCCGCCACCGTAGGCACCGCGAAAGCCGCCGCCTGAAAATTGAGGATCAGGATGATGAACATCCCCACCAGCAGATTCATCATGGCCCCGGCGGCAAAGACCAGGACTTTTTTCCAGAAGCCCTGCCGGGAAAGGCTGTGGGGGTCGTCGGAGTCCTCCTCCTCGCCCTCCATGGAGCAGAAGCCCCCGATAGGCAGAGCGCGGAGGGAAAATTTTGTCCCCTTTTTCCCATCCTTATGCCAGACCTGCGGTCCCATACCGATGGCAAACTCGTGGACGGTAACGCCGCACAGCCGTGCGGCTATGAAGTGGCCCCACTCGTGGGCGGCGATCAAAATTCCGAAAAGAAGAATGGCTAACACAATATACATAGTTTCACCTCGCCGGGTCGTTTTTCTTGCGGCCCTTCCGGCCGCCGGGAATGGTTTTCATAATAATCCTTCAAAGGCCGGTCCCCGCAGCGCTGACGCCGCACGGTGAAATATCATCCGGCCCACGCGCTCCGCCGGACCCACCGGACCGATTCCCTCAACCCCTCAACAGTCTTGGTTTCCAGGACAGCCCGGCCCTTTTGTGCCTCCGCCAGAGCAAAATATTTCTCCAGATCGATCTCCCCCGCGCCCAGCGGAAGATGGTTCTTCTTCCCCAGCGCGTCGTGAAAATGGAAGTGGCTCAGCCGCTCCCGCCGCCGGAGGATCACAGCCTCGTCCCGGCCCCCGATACCGTGGTCGTGCCCGATATCGAAGGTCAGCGCAAACACGGGGCTCTCCAGCAGCAGATCTAATGCCTCCATGTGAAAGTCTGTAAATCCGCTGCTGTTTTCCACACAGATTTTAACCGCCGCCGGCCCAATGGCCTCCTCGCAGCGGTCCCGGAAATTCCTCATCGCCGCCAGATACCTCTCCCGGCAGGTGTCGAAGAGAAAAATCTTTTTCTCCGGCATGGTAAAGTATACGCCCCGGGACAAGTGCATATTCAGCACCGGGATATCCACCTGCTTTGCAAGCGCAATGGCATCCTCCGCCGTCCGAAGGTATGCCTGGGCGATAAAGTGGTTAAAATCCGCCGGATTCAGGTTCTCATCCAGATGGATGGTAAAATATATGCCGTACTCCTCACGAATCTTTCTCAGGCGGTCCTTGTCGATCCGGTCCGGCTGGTACTGGGGCAGATTCATGTTCAGCTCAACAAACTGCAGTCCCAGCTCCCGGCACAGCGCCCCACAGTCCTCCGGTTCCGGCAGCTCGATCAAAGCAGGCATTCCCAGGTCTATCATTTTGCAGCCTCTCTCACACATTCCCGGGCTGACCGGTCCGCATCCAGAATGTCCTCCATGGCGGGATGGCTGCGGCTGGGGATCTTATCCAGCGCCCCTGCCACCAGTTCAGGGATCTGCCCGAAAGCGATACGCTCCTGCCGGAACAGCTCCACCGCCGCCTCATTGGCTCCATTCAGCACCGCGCAGCTGGTCCCGCCGGTCCGGGCGCAGTCCATGGCCATTTTCAGACACGGGAACGCCTCCAGATCCGGCGGCGCGAAGGTCAGCGGCGGACAGCTCAACAGATCCAGCCCCGGCAGCTCCGACTGCATCCGGTCCGGATAGGTCAGCGCATACCGGATAGGCAGGCGCATGTCCGGCGTACCCATCTGGGCGAGGACCGCGCCGTCCCGGAACTCCACCATGGAGTGTATGATGCTCTGCCGGTGGATCACCACATCCACCTCATCCGGCGTCACGCGGAACAGACGCATGGCCTCGATAAATTCAAGTCCTTTATTCATCAGCGTGGCGCAGTCGATGGTGATCTTCTCCCCCATGCTCCAGTTGGGATGGCGGAGGGCGTCGGTCTTAGTTTTCCCGGCGACCTCTTCCCGGCTCAAACCAAAAAACGGCCCGCCGGAGCAGGTCAGGATCAAGCGTCTGATCTCTCCACGGTCCCGGCTGCCCTGAAGGCATTGGAAAATTGCGGAGTGTTCACTGTCCACAGGGATGATCTCCGCTCCATAGCGCTTTGCAGCCTCCATCACCAGCTCACCGGCGCATACCAGCGTTTCCTTGTTGGCGAAGGCTACCCGCTTGCCTGCTTCTATAGCGGCCATAGTGGGCCACAGCGCCGCCATGCCCACCACGGCGGTCACCACCGCCTCGCTCTCCGGCAGGGACGCCGCCCGCCGCAGGCCGTCCAGCCCGTAGGCCACCTCGATGTCCAGCCCCGCCAGCCGCCGGGCCAGCTCCAGGGCGGGCTCCAGATCCGTCACCGCCACCAGCCGGGGACGAAACGCCCGTGCCTGCTCCTCCAGCAGATCGAGACTGTTTCTAGCCGTCAAAGCGGCGACCCGGATGCCCTGCTCCCGGCAGACGTCCAGCGTCTGCCGCCCGATGGAGCCGGTGGAACCCAGAAGAGAGATCGTCTGTACCATATGTTCTCCTTACCGGTCAAAATTTCTTAAAAAGCCGCGCACTCCAGAATTCCATGCCCAGCTCGTCGATGTAGAAATGGAGGATCGCCCGGAAATTTTTCGTGGCCGTGCCAAGCGTGACAAACTCCGCCTCTCCACGGACAGCCTCCTCCGCATACCGGAACAGCGCCGATCCCACGCCCTGAGAGCGGCAGGCGGGCTTCACATAAAGCTCCTCCACCTCAAAGCAGGCGGTCCCCTCCGGCATGACAGAGCTTGCCTGCTTTGCTTTTTCCAGCTTTCCGAAGAGATAACCGGCGATCTCACCCTTTTCCTCCGCAAGAAAAACGCGGTTTCCCTCCAGGTCCTCAATCCCATTCCGCCGGTAGCCGTGGGAGCTGTTCTCCGCCGCCCAGTCCGCGGACAGCGCGATCAGTTCCTCTGCCACGCGGTCATTGAGCGCAGCTTCTTTGATATCCAGATCTATTCAGCTCCTTCCTGATAAAGCCGTATCCCCATCATGGTCGCGGGAATACGGTACCCCGGGGCCGTGTTAGACAGGATCACCACCGCCGTCCCCTCCTCCAGGTCAAAGCAGAGGTAGCTGTTGTAATCCCCTGTGCCCCCGTTGTGCCACCAGATGCCCAACGCCCCATCATAGATCCAGTTGACACCGACGGCGTCCATCCTCACGCCGTTTTGCGTGATGTGGAGTTCCCGCAGGGGCTGATGGCCCGGCGCCAGGTACTCCGGGTCCTCCTCCATCTGCAGGGAAGCCCATTGCAGCATATCCTCAATATTGGACACCAACGCCCCGGCGGGCAGGTAGCCGTCGTCCTCCCCCCAGGCCCAGTTCTTCCCCAGCTCGCTGTCCATAGTCGATATCCGAGTGTGTTCCAGTCCAAGGGTATCCTGAAGGAACTCTTCCGCCAGAGACGTGTAATCCTTGTCATAGACCTCCTCCAGCGCCGCCCCGGCCAGGGCCATGCCGAAGTTGGAGTAGCAGAAGCCGTAGTTCCGATCCTCCATTCTGACACCGGCGGCCCGGGACAGGATCTTTTCCCGGGGAATAGAGCAATATGAGTGACCAGTTGGACGATGGTGGGATCGCGGGTACCCTCCGGCAGGGGGATATAGCGGCTGACGGGCGCGTCCAGCTCCATCCGTCCCTCGCTGACGGCCCTGCAGATCAGCGCGCCGGTGACCGTCTTGGTCAGGGAACCGATCTCATATTCATAGACCGTGTCCGGCAGGACTTCCCCGTCTCTTCCGTAGACGGTGTATTCGGCTTTCCCGTCCCGGATGGTCCCGACGGTGATGCGGATATCGTCCCGCCCCTCCGCAGTATAGCGGAGCATATCCCGGAAGGACATCGACTCCAGCTGCGCCATCCGCTCTTTGTGCCGAAGGCCAAAAACCGCCGCAGCAGCCAGCAAGGACGCCAGCACGATCGCCGCAGCGATCAGGAGCCTCCTCCGGTTCCCTGCTTTTTCTGTTATAAGCCCAGCCTCAGGATATGCATCAGCGCCGCCAGAACAGGCGCCACGAACAGCACGCTGTCGAACCGGTCCAGCACGCCGCCATGGGCGAAGAATATCTTGCCGTAATCCTTCACCCCAAATTCCCGCTTGATAAGGGAGAAGCTGAGATCGCCCACCTGGGCCACCGCGCCGCAGAACAGAGCCAGCACCGCCATCGCGCCATAAGGCACGTTCCCGCTGAACCAGCGGTTCATGACCCAGGCGAAGGCCAGTCCGCACAGCACGTTGCCCACCAGTCCGCCGATGGAGCCCTCCACCGTCTTTTTCGGGCTGACCCTGGGCGCCAGCTTATGCCGTCCCATGGCAAGGCCGGTGAAGTAGGCGAAGGTGTCGCATCCGAAGCTCAGGATAAAGGGCAGCAACAGGTATCCCCGGCTGACGCCGGAGCCATAAATCTGTATGAACGAAGAAAACGCGTATCCGATGGCGACGCCCCCAAACAGCACCGCGGCGATCTGCTGAAAGCGCACCGCACCGCCCCTGCAGATCGCGTAGGTAAAGACGGCCAGGGTGGACAGGATAAACCAGCCGCCCACATACTGAGGCATGCTGTAGTACCACCCCACCGTCATGCAGGGGATGAACACAGCGGCGACCGCCAGAAAGGGGTCCCGTTCACCGCCTGCGCAGTGATACAGCTCCCCGCCGCCGATGCCCGCCAGCAGCGCCAGCGCCGCCAGCATCAGCAGGGGCGGTCCCCACAGCACCACATACAGCAGGGCAGGCACGCCCACCGCAGCCACCAAAAGTCTCGATCTCATGTCGTCCCCTCCCTCAGTCCGCCGTACCGGCGGCTGCGATGCTGGTAGGACGCAATGGCCCGATGCAGTTCCTCCCTGGTAAATTCGGGCCACAGTACGTCCGTTGTGTAAAATTCGCTGTAAGCGCACTGCCACAGCAGGAAATTGCTCAGCCGAAGCTCTCCGCCGGGCCGGATCAGCAGATCCGGGTCCGGTATCCCCGCAGAATAGAGGTAGCCCGCCAGCATATCCTCTGTTAAGTCATCCGGCTTTACAAGGCCCACACGGCAGTCCTCCGCAAAGCGCGAAGCGGCATGGACCAGCTCCGCCCGCCCTCCGTAGTTGATGCAGATGCTGCAAAGGCATCCCGTCAGCCGGTCAGAGATGGCATTGCACCGGTCCACCAATTCTTTCAGCTCGCCGCTGAGTGGCGTCATGTCCCCCATGAAGCGCAGGCGCACATTGTCCCGCTCCATGGTCTCGATGGCCTCCAGCAGATACCGCTTCAACAGCTCCATGATGGTGTCCACCTCCTCCTGCGGCCGCTTCCAGTTCTCGGTGGAGAAGGCGTAGACCGTCAGGTACTCGATGCCGATGTCCCGGCAGTAGGTGGCGATGGTGCGGAAGGTCTCCGCCCCCACCTTATGTCCGGCGGTGCGGGGCAGCCCCCTGCGCTTGGCCCAGCGGCCGTTGCCGTCCAGTATAATGGCGATATGGCGGGGCAGACGGCCAAAATCCACCTGCCCCGCCGTATC
>OFGB01002473.1_pt1 | contig 9951 bp, 7 predicted proteins | sample 1521491 | NCBI WGS metagenome assembly OFGB01 (sample SAMEA3504095, study PRJEB24116) | mouse gut metagenome | biome: mouse gut; feature: mouse-associated habitat; material: faeces | place: Denmark | collected 2011
CTCCGCGTCCGCCCGCAGGGGTGGGAAATTGCTTACTTGCCCAGCTCGGTGAGGGCCTTATCCACAGCGGCGACCACGATGTCGCACTCGGCCTCGGAGGCGATCAGAGGCGGGATGAAGCGCAGCACGTTGCCGGCGGTGCAGTTGATGAGCACATCCTGCTCGAAGCACTTGTCCACCACCTTGGGGCCGATCTCGTTGTCGGTGAGCTCCACGCCGTTAATCATGCCCAAGCCGCGGACCTCCTTCACGGCGTCGGGGTGCTTCTCGGCCATCTTCCGCAGCTGGGCGCGGAAGTGCTCGCCGGTTTTGGCGGCCTGGTCCATCACGCCCTCGTTGAGCATGGTGTCCAGGGTGGCGGCGGCCAGGCCGCAGGCCAGAGGACCGCCGGCGAAGGTGGAGCCGTGGGTGCCGGGGATCAGGGTCTTGGCGGCGTCGCCCCGGGCGCAGACCGCGCCGATGGGCACGCCGGAGCCCAGCGCCTTGGCCATGGAGCAGGTGTCGGGCTCCACGCCGTAGTTCTGGTGGGCGAACAGCTTGCCGGTGCGGCCGGAGCCCACCTGCACCTCGTCGAACATCAGCAGGATGCCCCGCTCGTCGCAGATGTCACGCAGGCCTTGCAGGAACTCCTGGGTGGCGGGACGGACGCCGCCCTCGCCCTGGACGGGCTCGGTGAGGATGGCGCACACCTTGTCGTCCAGCTGCTCCTTCACGGACTCCAGGTTGTTGAACTCGGCGTAGCGGAAGCCCTCGGGCAGGGGGGAGTACCACTTGGGGTTGTGGACGATCTCCTGGCCGGTGGCGGTGGCGGTGGCCAGGGTGCGGCCGTGGAAGCTCTTCAGCATGCTGATGACCACGTAGCGCTCGGGGTGGCCGTGGTCCACGGCGTACTTCCGGGCCAGCTTGATCTGACCCTCGTTGGCCTCCGCGCCCGAGTTGGCGAAGAGCACCTTCTCAAAGCAGCTGTTCTCCACGATCATCTTGCAGACCTGGATGGCGGGGGCGTTGTAGTAGTAGTTGGAGCAGTGGAGCATGGTGTGAGCCCGCTCCTCCATGGCCTTCACGATGGCGGGATGGCAGTGGCCCAGGCCGTTAACGGCGATGCCGCCCACAAAGTCCAAAAACTTGCGGCCGTCCAGGTCCCACACGTAGCAGCCCTCGCCCTTGTCCATGACGATGGGCATACGGGCGTGGTTGCCGTACAGATACTTGTCGGCGTCGGCAATGGCGGCGGCGTTGCTGGTATAATTCTGAAGCATAGAGATGACCTCCTAAATAAATTTTATACTGCTCCCGCCCCCACGGGGGGGGGAATTGGATCACTTATTCCACTTGATGCCCACGCTGGGCTGGGCGGTACCCACAGTGGTGCCGGTGCCCTCGGTGGAGAAGGCCTCGTACAGCATGCTGTGGGGCTGGCGCCCGTCGATGATATGGACGCTGGTGACCCCCTCCTCAATGGCCTGCACGCAGCAGTCCACCTTGGGGATCATGCCTCCGGCGATGGTGCCCTGGTCCTTCAGGCCGGGGACGTCGGCCACGTTCAGGTAGGAGATGACGTCCCGCACCTTGATGTCGTTGCACAGGCCCTCGATGTCGGTGAGGATCATCAGCTTTTCGGCCTTCAGCGCCCCGGCCAGCTTGCTGGCGGCGGTGTCGCCGTTGATGTTGAAGCTGTTCCCCTGGCCGTCGGTGCCCACGGGGGCCACCACCGGGATGAACCCGGCGTCCAGCATGGCCAGCACCGGCTCGGCGTTGACCTTCACCACATCGCCCACATAGCCCAGCTCCTCGCTGCGCTGGACGCACTGGAACAGGTTGCCGCTGATGCCGGACAGCCCCACGGCCCGGCCGCCCTGGGCGCTGATCCGGCCCACCAGCTCGCTGTTCACCTGGCCGATGAGCACCATCTCCACCACCCGGATGATCTCGGCGGAGGTGTAGCGCAGGCCGTTGATGAACTTTACGGGGATGTCCAGCTGCTCCAGCATCTTATTGATGCCGGGGCCGCCGCCGTGGCACAGCACGGGCTTCAGGCCCATGGCCTTGAGGAGGACCACGTCCTTGATGACGTTGGCCTTCAGTTCCTCGTTAATCATGGCGTTGCCGCCGTACTTGATGACCACGATCTTGCCGGCGTATTTGCTCAGGTAGGGCAGGGCCTCCAGCATAGTCTCCACTTTATTGGCGATCTCGTTCACGGTACTGTCTCCTCCCCATCAAGAGCGGTAGTCGCCGTTGATCTTCACGTAGTCATAGGTCAGGTCGCAGCCGAAGGCGGTGGCCTGGCCGTTGCCGCTGTGGAAGTCCACAACGACGGTGATGTCGTGCTCGGTGAGGACGGCCTTGGCCAGCTCCTCGCTGAAATCGGTGCCGAAGCCGGCCTCCATCACCGCCACCTCGCCGGCGGCGCTCTTCAGGATACAGTCGGCCTTGGTGGGGTCCACGTCCGCCCCGGAGTAACCGGCGGCGGCCATGATGCGGCCCCAGTTGGCGTCCCGGCCGAAGACGGCGGCCTTGAACAGGGTGGAACCGGCGATGGACCGGGCCACCAGCCGGGCGTCCTGCTCGGTGGGCAGGCCCTTGGCCTCCACGATCATCAGGTGGGTGGCACCCTCGCCGTCGGAGGCGATGCGGCGGGCCATGTCGATGCAGATGTCGTCCAGCAGGGCGGCGAAGGCAGCCTTGTCCTCCTCCGTCTCGATGGCAACCCCGGAGGCCCCGTTGGCAAAGAGGAACAGGGAGTCGTTGGTGGAGGTGTCACCGTCCACAGTGAGCATGTGGAAGCTCTTGTCGGCGGCGGCCTTCAGCAGGGGCTGGAGGACCGCGGCCTCCACCTTGGCGTCGGTGGTGACGTAGCTGAGGGTGGTGGCCATGTTGGGGTGGATCATGCCCGAGCCCTTGGCCATGGCCCCGATGCGGATGGTGCCGCCGGACAGCTCCAGCTCGTAGGCCACCTCCTTTTTCACCAGGTCGGTGGTCATGATGGCCCAGGCGGCATCGGTGCCCTGCTCCACGGTCATATTGGGCACAATGCGGCGCACGCCCTCCAGCACCTTCTCCACCGGCAGCTGCTGGCCGATGACGCCGGTGGAGCTGACGAAGACCTCGTCCTCTCCCAGGCCCAGCAGCTCCTCCGCCAGCAGCTCCACCTTCTTGGCGTTGGCCAGGCCCTGCTCGCCGGTGGCGGCGTTGGCGTTGCCGCTGTTGATAACCACGGCCCGGGCCTTGCCCTTCTTCAGCACCTCCCGGCCCAGCAGAACAGGGGCGGCACAGAACTTGTTGGTGGTGAACAGAGCTGCGCAGGTGGCAGGCTCCTGGGAGTAGAGGATGGTCACATCGGGCTTTTCACTCTTGCGGCTCTTTACGCCCACATAGCAGGCGCCGGCCAGATACCCCTTAGGGCTGGTGATGCTGCCGCCCTCGATAACTTTATACGCCATGTAACATTGCTCCTTTCCAAATCGCTTCTATGTATATCCGGCCCGCAGGCAAATCAGGGGTACATCGGGGGGATCATCAGGCCGGTGGTCTCGGGCAAGTCAAAGATGATGTTCATATTCTGGATGGCCTGGCCGGCTGCGCCCTTGCCGATGTTGTCGATGACGGAGCTGATGACGGCGCGTTTGGTGCGCTTGTCGAAGGTGGGGGTGATGCAGCACAGATTGGTGCCGGCAGTCCACTTGGTCTGGACGGGCTTGCTGGCGGGGAACACATGGACGAAGGGCTCGTCCTTATAGTAACGATTGTAGAGCTCAAACAGCTCCTCGTCGCTGGTGTCCTGGTTCAGGGTGGCGTAGATGGTGACCTCGATGCCCCGGATCTGGGGGGTGAGGTGGGGCTGGAAGTTGATGAACTGCCAAGTCTCGGGCTTCATCAGATCCTTACCGGTGATGTAGGCGATGTTCTGCTCGATCTCGGGGGTGTGGCGGTGGCTGCCGCCCAGGGCGTAGGCGCAGAAGCTGTTGCTGGCCTCAGCCAGCAGCTTGTTGGGGGCGGGCCGGCGGCCGGCTCCGGTGAAGCCGCTCTTGGCGTCCACGATGATGGTGTTGTCCACCACCATGCCCTCCTTCAGAATGGGCATCAGGCCCAGGGTGGAGGCGGTGGGGTAGCAGCCGGGGTTGGAGATGAGGCTGGCACCCTTGGCCAGGTCCCGCATGACCTCGGGGATGCAGTAGACGGCATCCTTGGTCATCTGGTGGTCGGGGTGGTCCAGGTGATACCACTTCTCCCAGGTCTTGGCGTCCCGGAAGCGGATGTCCGCGCCGAAGTCGATGAACTTCTTGCCGCCGGCCAGCACCTTGGCGGCGATGCCGGGCACGGTGCCCGCATCCACGGCGGTGAACACCACATCACTGTCCCGCACGATCATATCCAGGGTGGCGTCGTCCAGAGGGAGAATCTCCTGGTCGTAGAAGCCCACCAGAGCGGGGTGCTCGTCCTGAATCTTGCGCCCGGCGGCGAAGCTGTCGGCCAGGTGGGCCACCTGGGTCTCCGGGTGGTTCACCATCAGGCGGAGAAGCTCACCAAGGGCATAGCTGGCAGCGCCGCAAACAGAAAAACGGATCATGATACATTACCTCCTTGAATATTCCACCCGCATTTTTGCGGGTTTCTGGAAAGCTTTGGGTGCTTGGAACACCTACTGCCGCAACCATTACCGGCTTTTTTGTCTCTTTTTCAAAGACGCCGATATAGATTGTGTTGAATTTTCCTGCTCTCTATTATATAATCATTAGGCAGAATATACAAGACAGAATTTTTTCTGTCTAACATTCCATTTCAGAATGAAAAGAACGAAAGAAAATTTCATATCAAAGAAAGGAATGACCGCCTGTGAGTATTCAAAAATACATCGCCTATCTGAAGACCATCGAGACGGGAAGCATTACCCGGGCCGCCGCCCAGCTGGGCTACACCCAGTCCGCCGTCAGCCGCATGATTGCCGACCTGGAAAAGAGCTGGGGGGTCACCCTTCTCACCAGGAACCGCTCGGGCATTGAGATCAGCTCCGAGGGGCTGATGCTGCTGCCCAAGCTTCAGGTCATCTGCTCGGGCTACGAGTCCCTCAACCGCACGGTGGCCGAGCTGCACAGCCACACCTCTGGCTCCATCCGGGTGGGTACCTTCTCAAGCTTCTCCTGCGGCCTGCTCCCCGCCATCATCAAGGACTTCCACGAGGCTTACCCCCACATCACCTTCAACCTGCTCAACGGGGAGTATAACGAGATTGCCGGCTGGCTGCGCAAGGGGCTGGTGGACTGCGGCTTTGTGGCTCTGCCCGCCGCCGACGACCTGGACACCACCTTTTTGATTCAGGACAGCCTGGTGGCCGTTCTCCCCAGGGACCACCCCATGGCAGAGGCCCCCTATTTCCCGGTGGACATGCTGGCCTATGAGGATTTTATCAACGTGCGGGAGGAACAGGACTACGAGATTGCCAAATTCCTGGACGAGCTCCAGCAAAAGCCCAAGATTCGCTACGAGAGCAGCGACGACTACGCCATCCTGTCTATGGTGGAGTCGGGGCTGGGCATCAGCGTGGTGCACGACCTGATGCTTGTCCCCAACCGCTACAACGTGGTGGCCAAGCCCTTCGACCTGCCCATTATCCGGGATATCGCCGTGGCAGTCAAGAAGGACGCCGCCCTGTCCACCATCGCCCAGCTGTTTGTGGACCACACCAAGCAGTGGGCCCGGCGGCAGCTGTTCTCCTCCATTCAGACCTGAGTCCCGGCCGGCACGGTGCGGTTGGAATAACAAAACCCGGGCATCCCATCAAGGGACGCCCGGGTTCCCTCTGTGCGCTTAATTCCTGGCCAGGGTAAACTGGTCCACCAGCTGCTTCAGGCTGGACGCCTCGGCGGACAGCTCCTGACTGGCTGCGGCGCTCTCTTGGGCGGTGGCGCTGTTGGTCTGGACCACGGCGGAAATCTGGTCCACACCCTCCGTCACCTGGGTGATGGAGCTGGTCTGCTCCTCCACCGCCGTTACCACAATGTCCATCTGGGTGGTCACATGGCCGGCGAACACGCTGGTCTGCTCCAGCGACTCCGTCACCTTGCTCACCGCCTCGCTGCCCTCAGACACGGCGGCGATGGCGCCGCCGATCAGGTCCTTGGTGGCCTTGGCGGCCTCGTCGGACTTGGACGCCAGGTTGCGCACCTCGTCGGCCACCACGGCAAAGCCCTTGCCGGCGGCACCCGCACGGGCGGCCTCCACAGCGGCGTTCAGGGCCAGAATGTTGGTCTGGAAGGCAATATTTTCAATGGCGGCGATGATCTTGGAAATCTCCTGGGCGGAGGCGGAAATCTTCTCCATGGCCGTGTTCAGCTCGCCCACGTGCTCCACGCTGGTGCCCAGCTGGGCGCCGGCCTGGCCCACAAACTGGCCCGCCTCCTCGGCGGCGGCGGCGGTCCGCTTGGCGTTGGAGGAGATATCGGTGATGGTGGCCGCCAGCTCCTCCACCGCGCTGGCCTGCTCCATGGAGCCCTGGCTCAGGGTCTGGGCTCCGGTGGACACCTGATTGCTGGCCGAGGACACCTGACCGGCGGCCGAGTCGATCTGCCGCATGGTGTTGCTCAGCTCTACCTTCAGGGTGCGCATGGAATGCAGGATGCCCTGGAAGCCGCCCACATAGGCCTCTTGGTGGAGGGAGCGGATGTCGAAATTCTTGTTGGCCATCTGGGTGAGCAGATAGCCGATATCGTTGATGATGGTGTTCAGCCCTTCCACCAGCTCCGCCGTGGACCGGGTCAGCTCGGCGGTTTCATCCCGGCCGCTGCTCTGGGGGACGGGGGACTCCAGGTCGCCCTCCACCAGCAGCTTCATCCGCTCGGCGCAGGCCCGCATGGGCACGCTGATATTGCTGGACAGCTTCACGGCCACCACGATGGAGGCCAGAATGGAGGCCACAATCACAGCCACGTTGAGAAACATGCCAAAGTATGTATCAGACAGGTAGTCGGTTTGCAGCGCGGTGACAGCCACGCTCCAGCCGTCTGTGCCGTCCACGGGGGCGTAGGCGGTGAACCGGCTTCCGTCGGTATCCTTAAAGCTGCCGAAGCCGTTCTTGCCCTGGCGCATCTCCCCATGGATGGCGGCCAGCTCCTTGAGGGACTTGTCGCTCTGGGCGTCCCGCTCCACATTCTGGGTGGTGATAGTCTCCAGGGTGACGTCGGCAATGGTGTCTCCCGACTTGTTAATCATATAGGCCCTGCTGTGCTCGCTCACCTTGATGGAGGAGACGATATCGTTGAGGAAGGTCTCGGGGGGCACAAAGTAGACCACGCCCACGATACGGGCCCCCTGGTTGCCGCCGAAGTAGATGGGGGCCGCCACCATAATGGACAGCTCGCCGGTAATTTTGCTGATCAGCGGCTCGGAGACGTACACATTCCCTGCCAGGGCCTGCTTCACATACTCACGGTCGGAGTAATCCTTTCCGTCAAATACACTTATGCCGGTGATGTCGATGACGTTGCCCCGCTGAAATCCGTGCATGCGGACCCGCTCGTCAATGATGGCCCGCTTTTCCTCCGCGGGTACCTCATTGTCGGACAGCTGGGGGATACAGCCTGTGTCCATGGCTACGTTCTTATAGGCGGTCAGCTCCTGCTCGATCCGCTCCGCCGCCAGTACGGCGGTCTGGCTCATCATTTCGTCCACTGTTGCGATGGTACTTCTATAATTCAGCGTAATGCTGGAGGTTCCCACCAGGACCAGGGCAATCAGGACGGTTGCCATCAGGCAAACAGTGATTTTTTTCCGAATACTCCTCATTTCATAGCACCTCAATTTTTTAATAACTGAACTGCGCTGTCTGGCTGATTCTGCCGTCCTCTATTATAGGAGTGGTAGCGTCCCTTTGTCAATGGCTTCCCGCCTCTTTGGTACACTTTGCAGGGGCGGACCAGGGCCGCCCTTACAGAATACACTGCGGAACGGGCGCTCCCCCGTTTACCGGCTTACCGGTAGGAGTCGGCCAGCTCCTTAAATCTGGGCAGGGCCCGGCGGATCACGTCGGTCTGGACGCAGTAGGAGATACGCACATGGCCGGGCGCGCCGAAGCCGGTGCCGGGGGCAATGAGCAGGTCCAGCGCCTTGGCCCTCTCGCTGAAGGCCGCGTCGTCAGGCTCCAGGCTGCGGGGGAAGAGGTAGAAAGCCCCGTCCGGCTCCACCACGTGGTAGCCCATCTCCCGCAGGGCGGAGACAAACAGTCTGGCGTTCTCCTCGTAAATTTTGATGTCGGCGGTCATATCGCAGCACAGGGAGGTGACCTGCTGGAACAGGCTGGGGGCGTTCACATAGCCCAGGGAGCGGCCCGCTCCGGCCACTGCGGCGTAGACATCGTCCCCCTCCGCCGCCTCGCCGGGGACAAACACGTAGCCGATGCGCTCCCCCGGCAGGGACAGGGATTTGGAGAAGGAGTAGCACACGATGGTGTCCCGGTAGATGTGGGGGACCCAGGGGACCTCCACTCCGGCGTAGACGATCTCCCGGTAGGGCTCGTCGGAGATGAGGTAGATGGGGTGGCCGTACTCCCTGCTCTTTTGGGTGAGGATGGCGGCCAGCCGCTCCAGAGTGGCCCGGGAGTACACCACGCCGGACGGGTTGTTGGGGCTGTTGACCAGAACACCCTTGGTGTGCGGGGTGACTGCCTTCTCAAAGGCGTCAAAGTCGATCTGAAAGGCCTCGATCTCCGGGGGAATGAGCACCATTCTGGCCCCCGCCCCCTCGATAAACACCTTATACTCCGGGAAGTAGGGGGCAAAGACGATAAACTCGTCCCCGGGGCAGGTCAGGCCGTTGAAGACGCAGCACAGGGAGGCGGCCGCCCCCACAGTGAGGTAGAGCCGGTCGGGGGTGCAGCCGGCGTTGAAGCGGCGGTTGAGGGAGGCGGCAAACCGCTCCCGGGCGTCGGCGGCGCCCTGGGCGCTGGTGTAGGCGTGGATAAGGTCGGGCTGCTCCCGCAGCAGGCGGGCGGCCGTCTCATTGACGGCGGCAGGGGCCGGGACGCTGGGGTTGCCGATGGAGAAATCAAAGACATTCTCTGCCCCCACCTGGGCGGCCCGGGCCTTGCCGTATTCAAACAGCTCCCGGATCACGGACCGGGCGGTGCCCAGTCCCTTCATACGTTCAGAAACCATGTTAAAACCTCCTGAATCAAGCTTGTTTCATTATAGCACAGCGGTTTACCGGAGTAAAGCGGAAAATCAGGCCGGAGCGGAAAACCTGAAAAATTGCTAATAACTGCCAATTACCGGGAAGTTGACGAAGAAAAGTTTAACAAAGGTGACAAATTTGGAAATTTCTGACCTTTACAAGGGAGATGCTTGGCGCTATAATCGATTCAAAAGAGGGTGGTATCTTCGGAAAAGGGGGCGGCAGCGTGCAGATCCTGACAGGAAAGGCGATTATGGAACAGATCGTCGCCGGGCGGCTTTGCTTCTACCGCCGTCCCGCGCCCCAGGTTCAGCTCTACACCCAGGGCGACTGGCGGCAGGAGGTCAACCGCTTCCACCAGGCCCAGCAGATGGCCATTCTGGAGCTGACCACCCTCTACCACCGGGCTCTCAATCAGGTGGGCGAGGGGGTGGCCTCCATCTTCCTCATCCATGGGATGCTGCTGGAGGACCACGACTATGTGGAGACGGTCCGGGGCCTGATCAACGGCCAGGGGGCCACGGCGGAGTACGCCGTTCAGATGGCGGAGGTCAGCTTTGCCGCCGCCTTCTCCGCCATGGACAGCCCCTACATGCAGGCCCGGGCGGTGGATATCCGGGATATCTCCCAGCGGGTGCTCCGGGCGCTGATGGGGGGGCGGCAGCTTCTGCTGATGGACGAGCCCGCCATTCTGGTGGCCGACGAGTACCTGCCCAGCGAGGTGATGGACTTTGACCAGCGCCGCCTGCTGGGCCTTATCACCCGGAAGGGCAGCCTGGACAGCCA